>Ga0102958_1000111_pt1 | contig 17005 bp, 11 predicted proteins | sample SalPonF2_B_D1_MG_FD_84513 | JGI IMG/M metagenome (GOLD analysis project Ga0102958, IMG submission 84513) | Salt pond soil microbial communities from South San Francisco under conditions of wetland restoration - Salt Pond MetaG SF2_B_D1_MG ...
GTGCCGACGCTGCGTGCCGAGACGCCGGTGGTAGGCACCGGTATGGAGCGTGCCGTTGCGGTGGACTCCGGTGTAACGGTTGTCGCCCGACGCGGCGGAGTTGTCGATTCGGTCGATGCTTCGCGTATCGTCGTTCGCGTCGCGGACAACGAAACGACGCCGGACGAACCGGGCGTGGATATTTACAACCTGACCAAGTACACGCGTTCAAACCAGAACACCTGTATCAACCAGCGGCCGCTGGTAAAGGCGGGCGATGCGATTGCCCGCGGTGACGTGCTGGCCGACGGGCCGTCCACCCATCTGGGTGAACTGGCACTCGGGCAGAACTTGCTGGTCGCTTTCATGCCGTGGAACGGATACAACTTCGAGGATTCGATCCTGATATCCGAGGGGTTGGTGCACGAAGACCGGTTCACGACGATCCATATCGAGGAGCTGACGTGTGTCGCGCGCGACACCAAGCTTGGTCCGGAAGAGATCACCGCGGATATTCCGAACGTCGGCGACGCTGCATTGGCCAAACTGGACGAGTCCGGTATCGCGTTCATCGGCGCCGAGGTCAAGGCTGGCGACATTCTGGTTGGCAAGGTTACGCCCAAGGGCGAGACCCAGCTGACTCCGGAAGAGAAACTGTTGCGGGCGATTTTTGGTGAGAAAGCCTCCGACGTTAAAGACACGTCGTTGCGCGTGCCTCCCGGCATGGACGGAACGGTTATCGATGTCCGTGTGTTCACCCGCGACGGAGTCGAGAAAGACAGCCGCGCACTTTCGATCGAGACAATGGAGCTCGAGAGCGTTCGCAAGGACCTCGATGACACGTTACGTATTCTCGAAGAGGACGTGCTGCAGCGTGTCGAACGCATGTTGCTGGGTAAAGTCGCGGACGGCGGCCCGAACAAGCTGAAAGCCGGCAGCAAAATCACGAAGGCCTATCTCGACGAACTGGCGCAGGAAGACTGGTTCAAGATCCGATTGCACAGTGAGGACGCTCAGGACCAGCTGGAGAAAGCGGAAGAGCGCCTCAAGGTGCAGCGTGAGGAATTTGACCAGCGTTTTGACGAGAAAAAACGCAAGATCACGGCGGGCGACGAACTGGCGCCGGGCGTGCTGAAAATGGTCAAGGTCTACCTCGCCGTCAAGCGCCGCATCCAGCCGGGTGACAAGATGGCCGGCCGGCACGGTAACAAGGGCGTAATCTCCTCGATCGTACCGGTCGAGGATATGCCCTACCTGGAAGATGGAACGCCGGTGGATATCGTGCTCAACCCGCTTGGCGTGCCATCGCGAATGAATGTTGGCCAGGTTCTGGAGACCCACCTCGGGTGGGCCGCAAAGGGTCTTGGTCACCGTATCGGACGTATGCTCGATGAGCAGGCCAAGCTTACGGACGTTCGCAAGCTGCTTGACGAGATCTACAACAAATCCGGTGGTCAGGGTGCCGACATCAAGTCACTCAACGATGAGGAGGTAGCCGAGCTTGCCGGTAATCTGCGCGCCGGTGTGCCAATGGCGACGCCGGTTTTCGATGGTGCTAACGAGGATGAGATCAAGGGCATGCTGGAGCTGGCCGGGTTGCCGACTTCAGGGCAGACCACATTGTTCGACGGCCGCACAGGTGAGTCATTCGATCGTCCGGTGACCGTCGGCTACATGTACATGCTCAAGCTCAATCACCTCGTGGATGACAAGATGCATGCGCGTTCCACTGGTCCGTACAGCCTCGTGACCCAGCAACCGCTGGGCGGCAAGGCGCAATTCGGCGGTCAGCGGTTCGGTGAGATGGAGGTGTGGGCGCTGGAAGCATATGGCGCTTCGTACACGCTGCAGGAAATGCTCACGGTCAAGTCCGACGATGTTCAGGGTCGTACCCGGATGTACAAGAACATTGTGGACGGCACGCACGAGATGCAGGCAGGCATGCCCGAGTCGTTCAATGTGCTCGTGAAGGAGATCCGCTCACTCGGCATCAATGTCGAGCTCGACCAGGACTGAAATCGGGACGGCTGAACAGACCCGTGTTTAGGCGACGAGCCCCAAGCAAACAGGTGGCAGGATGAAAGATCTACTCAAGCTCTTCAAACAACAGGTACCCGTCGAGGACTTCGACGCTATTCGCATTGGCCTGGCCTCGCCGGATATGATCCGGTCCTGGTCATTCGGCGAAGTGAAAAAGCCGGAGACCATTAACTATCGGACGTTCAAGCCCGAGAGAGACGGCCTGTTCTGTGCCAAGATCTTCGGTCCCGTCAAGGACTACGAATGTCTTTGCGGCAAGTACAAGCGGTTGAAGCACCGCGGAGTCGTCTGCGAAAAATGCGGCGTCGAGGTTACCCAGGCGAAGGTTCGCCGCGAACGCATGGGTCATATCGAGCTTGCCAGTCCGGTAGCGCATATCTGGTTCCTGAAATCGTTGCCCTCGCGCATCGGTCTGATGCTGGATATGACATTGCGCGAGATCGAGCGTGTGCTCTATTTCGAGGCCTTCGCCGTTGTAGAACCGGGAATGACGCCACTCGAGCGCGGTCAGCTGTTGTCGGATGAAACTTATCTCGAGGCGATCGAAGAGCACGGGGATGAGTTCGAGGCGAAGATGGGTGCGGAAGCGGTGTACGACATGCTGCGGACCATCGATCTCGATGCCGAAATTCTGAAGGTCCGCGAGGAGATCGCCGGCACCAATTCCGAAACCAAAATCCGCCGCCTGTCGAAGCGCCTGAAGCTGCTGGAATCTTTCCAGGAGTCCGGTAACAAGCCGGAGTGGATGGTGATGACCGTGCTGCCGGTTTTGCCGCCGGACCTGCGCCCGCTGGTGCCGCTCGATGGTGGCCGCTTCGCGACGTCGGATCTTAACGATCTGTACCGCCGGGTCATCAATCGCAACAATCGGCTGCGCCGTCTGCTCGAGCTGAATGCGCCGGATATCATCGTGCGCAACGAAAAGCGGATGCTGCAGGAAGCGGTAGACGCGTTACTCGATAACGGCCGCCGCGGTCGGGCGATAACCGGCACCAACAAACGTCCACTCAAGTCGCTCGCCGACATGATCAAGGGCAAGCAGGGCCGGTTCCGCCAAAACCTTCTCGGCAAGCGTGTCGATTACTCTGGTCGTTCGGTCATCGTGGTCGGGCCGACGCTGAAACTTCACCAGTGCGGTTTGCCGAAGAAGATGGCACTCGAACTCTTCAAGCCGTTTATTTTTTCCAAGCTGCAGTTGCGTGGCGAAGCGGCGACGATCAAGGCTGCGAAGCGCCTGGTCGAGCGCGAGGGTCCGGAAGTCTGGGATATCCTCGAGGAAGTCATTCGCGAGCATCCGGTGATGCTGAACCGCGCGCCGACCCTGCACAGACTCGGCATCCAGGCATTCGAGCCGGTGCTGGTCGAGGGTAAGGCGATTCAGTTGCACCCGCTGGTCTGCACCGCGTTCAACGCCGACTTTGACGGCGACCAGATGGCGGTCCATGTGCCGTTGTCTATCGAGGCTCAGCTCGAAGCGCGGGCGTTGATGATGGCGTCCAATAACATCCTGTCCCCGGCCAATGGCGATCCGATCATCGTGCCGTCGCAGGACGTTGTGCTCGGGCTTTACTTCATGACCCGCGAGCGCATCAACGCGAAAGGCGAAGGCATGTATTTCTCCGGTGTCGGCGAAGTGCATCGCGCCTATGAATCGCGCCAGATCGACTTGCAGGCCCGGGTCAAAGTCCGGATCGAGGACTCGTATCTCAACGAGGAAGGCGAAATCCAGCATAAGCGTCACGTCGTTGCCACCACCGTTGGGCGTGCGTTGCTCGCGGAAGTCATGCCGAAAGGTATGCCTTTCGAGCTGGTCAATCGCGATATGACCAAAAAGGCCATTTCGGGCCTGATTAACGCCTGCTACCGCACACTCGGACTGAAACGAACGGTCGTGTTTGCCGATCAGTTGATGTATACCGGGTTCCACTATGCGACCAAGGCGGGCGTTTCCATCGGCGTCAACGATATGGTCGTTCCGGAGGAGAAGGCCGGCATCCTGACCACCGCCGAAGACGAGGTCAAAGAGATCCAGGAACAGTACACCTCGGGTCTGATCACTAACGGCGAACGCTATAACAAAGTCGTCGATATCTGGTCACGGACGAACGAGGAAGTGGCCAAGGAGATGATGAACAAGCTGGGCGGGGAAAACGTTGTCGACTCGGCCGGTAAAGAGCAGCATCAGAAGTCGTTTAATTCGATCTTCATGATGGCCGATTCGGGCGCTCGTGGTTCGGCGGCCCAGATTCGTCAGCTCGCTGGTATGCGCGGCCTGATGGCCAAGCCGGACGGTTCGATTATCGAGACCCCGATCACTGCCAATTTCCGCGAGGGGCTGAATGTCCTGCAGTACTTCATCTCGACTCACGGCGCGCGTAAGGGTCTGGCGGATACGGCACTGAAAACTGCTAACTCGGGTTACCTGACCCGGCGCCTGGTCGACGTTGCCCAGGACCTTGTGGTCACGAAGGTCGATTGCGGTACCGAGCGCGGCCTGATGATGACTCCGCTGGTTGAGGGAGGCGATGTTGTGGAGCCGCTGCGTGAGCGCGTGCTTGGACGAGTCGTTGCCTCGCCGGTTCTGAAGCCGGGCAGCGAGGAAGAGATTGTCGAGGCCGGTACGCTGCTCGACGAGAAATGGGTCAATACCCTGGAAGAACTGTCTGTCGACCAGGTTCATGTTCGCTCGCCGATCACCTGCGAGACTCGCTACGGCGTGTGCGCGCAGTGCTACGGTCGCGACCTGGCCCGGGGTCACCGCATCAATATCGGTGAGGCCGTGGGTGTCATCGCGGCGCAGTCGATCGGTGAGCCGGGTACCCAGCTGACGATGCGTACGTTCCACATCGGTGGTGCCGCATCGCGTGCGGCCGCGGTCAACAGTGTCGAGATCAAGGGTGCCGGTGTCATCCGCCTCCACAACATCAAGACGGTGAAACACGAGCGCGGTCATTTTGTCGCCGTATCGCGTTCCGGTGAGATCGGTGTGATGGATGAGTTCGGGCGCGAGCGGGAACGCTACAAGATTCCCTACGGTGCGACGATTGCCGTTGACGAGGGTTCGCCGGTGGAATCCGGTCAGGTCGTTGCCAATTGGGACCCTCACACCCACCCGGTGGTATCCGAAGTGACGGGTAAGTTGCGTTTCGACGACTTCATCGATGGCGTGACCGTAACCCGCCAGGTTGACGAGATTACCGGTCTGGCCGCTATCGTGGTGCTTGATGTTCAGCAGCGTGGCGGGTCGAAGGACCTGCGGCCGACGGCGCGCCTGGTCGATGCCAAGGGCAAACCGGTGTGTTTTGCCAATACTGACATCCCGGCATCCTACGCGTTGCCATCTGGTGCCGTGGTCAATATGGACGATGGATCGAAGGTCGGAGTCGGCGACGTCATCGCACGTATCCCGCAGGAGAGCTCGAAGACCCGCGACATTACTGGTGGTCTGCCGCGTGTCGCCGATCTGTTCGAGGCGCGCAAGCCAAAAGATCCGGCGATTCTCGCCGAGTATTCCGGTACCGCCAGCTTCGGTAAGGAAACCAAGGGCAAACGTCGCCTGATCATCACCGACGACAGCGGTGAAAAGCACGAGACCCTGATTCCGAAATGGCGTCACCTGAACGTGTTCGAAGGCGAGCAGGTGTTGCGCGGCGAAGTGATTGCCGAGGGCGAGCCCGACCCGCACGACATCCTGCGCCTGCAGGGCGTCGAGCGGCTGGCGGACTACCTGGTGCGCGAAATCCAGGATGTCTACCGCCTCCAGGGTGTGAAGATCAATGACAAGCACATCGAGGTGATCATCCGCCAGATGCTGCGCAAGCTCGAGGTGGCCAAGTCTGGCGGCAGCAGGCTGTTGCGTGGCGAGCAGGTCGATCGTGCCCGGGCTCTCGAAGAGAACGAGGCCATGGCGGTCACCGGCAAGGAAGCGGCGGTATTCGATCCGATGCTGCTGGGTATCACCAAGGCCTCACTGGCTACCGAGTCGTTTATTTCGGCGGCCTCTTTCCAGGAGACCACTCGTGTTCTGACCGAGGCCGCGGTACGCGGCCTGCGCGACGATCTGCGCGGACTCAAGGAAAATGTCATCGTTGGCCGGTTGATTCCGGCGGGCACCGGTTTCGCCTACCACGCCGAGCGCAGACGCAGCCACGAGGACCGCGCCAAGGAAGAGTTGCTGGCGCTGGAGCAGGCTCAGGCTGCCCTCGAGACGGTTCAGGACGATGATCAGCCGGCCGAGGAAGCGCCCGAGACGGCCGTCGAGGACTAGAAAGCAGCGCGGGGTGGCGGATTTTGCCGCCCCGCCTTTCTTGACACCGGATTGGGGCGAATCTAGAATGCCCGGCTTTACATCGGCAGCGTTTCCCAATCGCGCCGACTAAGGAATTCGACCCGGGCCGCCATGGTATGGCGGCCCGGTTCTACTCTGGGCGGCATACGCGGGTTCCGCGCACGCTACCACAAGCGAAATAGAGAATAGCGAATGTCTACGATCAATCAGCTGGTGCGCAAGTCGCGCAAGAGCAAAACGGCCAAAAGTAACGTCCCCGCGCTGGAGGCGTCACCGCAACGTCGCGGCGTTTGCACCCGCGTGTACACGACCACGCCGAAAAAGCCGAACTCGGCCTTGCGCAAAGTGGCACGTGTGCGACTCACGAATGGCTTCGAAGTCACCAGCTACATTGGCGGTGAAGGCCACAATCTCCAGGAGCACTCGGTGGTGATGCTGCGCGGCGGACGCGTCAAGGATCTCCCCGGTGTGCGTTATCACATCGTTCGCGGCACGCTGGATTGCGCAGGCGTCAACGAGCGTAAGCAGGGCCGTTCCAAATATGGAGCGAAGCGACCCAAATAGGGTCCAGCATCAGGACAGGTCTGACCAATGTCACGTAGAGCAAGAGCACCAAAACGCGCAGCACTGCCGGATCCGAAGTTCGGCAGCGATATGTTGGCGAAATTCATCAACATGATGATGAACCGCGGCAAGAAATCGGTCGCGGAGCGCATCGTGTATGGCGCGATCGACCGTATTTCGGACCGCAACAAGGTCAGTGATGAGCAGGCTCTCGAACTGCTTGCGCAGGCGCTTGATAACGTCAAACCGGCGGTCGAGGTGAAGTCGCGGCGCGTTGGCGGTGCTACTTATCAGGTTCCGGTCGAGGTGCGTCCGGCGCGACGGCAGACGCTGGCGATGCGCTGGGTCATCGATTCGGCGCGCAAGCGCAGCGAGAAGTCGATGGCCGCTCGGTTGGCGAATGAGTTGATCGATGCGGCGGAGAATCGTGGCGCGGCAGTGAAGAAGCGCGAAGACACGCACCGCATGGCTGAGGCCAACAAGGCTTTCTCACACTACCGCTGGTAATTCTCGCTTCCAGCTGTTGAACGAGATTCACATCGAGGGCTAGTTCCGTGGCACGTACCACTCCCATTACCCGTTATCGAAATATCGGCATCATGGCCCATATCGATGCGGGCAAGACGACGACTACCGAGCGTGTGCTTTTTTATACCGGTGTATCGCACAAGATCGGTGAGGTTCACGACGGCGCCGCCGCTATGGACTGGATGGAGCAGGAGCAGGAGCGCGGTATCACGATCACCTCTGCTGCGACCACCTGTTTCTGGAGCGGTATGGAGCAGCAGTTCGACGAGCACCGCATCAATATCATCGACACCCCCGGGCACGTTGACTTTACGATTGAGGTAGAGCGCAGTCTGAGGGTTCTCGACAGCGCGGTCGCTGTTTTCTGTGCTGTTGGCGGTGTCGAGCCGCAGTCCGAGACGGTTTGGCGTCAGGCCAACAAGTATGCCGTGCCGCGGCTTGCGTTCGTCAACAAGATGGACCGCGCCGGTGCCGATTTCCTGCGTGTCGTAGGTCAGTTGAAGGATCGCCTCGGTGCCAATCCGGTGCCGCTGCAGCTGCCTATCGGAGCCGAAGAGAATTTCCTCGGCGTCGTCGACCTGATCCGGATGCAGGCGATCCTGTGGGATGAAGGCAGCCAGGGTATGACGTTCGAGGCGAAGGATATCCCCGCCGATATGCTGGAAGAATGCCAGCTGATGCGCGAGCAGATGGTCGAGGCGGCAGCCGAGGGCGACGAGGAACTCCTCGAGAAGTTCCTCGAGGATGGCGATCTCAGCAACGACGAAATCAAGCGCGGCATTCGTTTGCGGACGCTGAATAACGAAATCGTGCCGGTAATGTGCGGTTCCGCCTTCAAGAACAAGGGCGTGCAGGCAGTGCTGGACGCGGTGGTCGAGCTGATGCCGTCGCCGGTGGACGTGCCCGCGATCAAGGGAATCACCGAGGACGAGCAGGAAGCCGTTCGCAAGCCAGGTGACGATGAGCCGTTCGCCGCGCTGGCTTTCAAGATCATGACCGACCCGTTTGTCGGCACGTTGACGTTCTTCCGCGTTTATTCCGGCGTTCTTGCGACCGGAGATACGGTCTATAACCCGGTTAAGGGCAAGAAAGAGCGGATCGGGCGAATGCTGCAGATGCACGCGAATGACCGCAAGGAATTGAAAGAAGTCCGGGCTGGCGATATCGCCGCCGCCGTGGGTCTGAAAGACGTTACCACTGGTGACACGCTGTGTGATCTGAAGCAGGTCATAACCCTGGAGCGCATGGAGTTCCCGGAGCCGGTGATTGCGGTCGCGGTCGAGCCGAAGACCAAAGCCGACCAGGAAAAAATGGGCATGGCATTGTCCAAACTGGCCAAGGAAGACCCGTCGTTCCGGGTGCATACGGACGAGGAGTCGGGGCAGACGATCATCTCCGGAATGGGTGAATTGCATCTCGAGATCATCGTTGACCGACTCAAGCGCGAGTTTAAAGTCGAGGCGAATGTCGGCAAGCCGCAGGTTGCCTATCGCGAGACCATCCGCAAGGCGGTGGAGCAGGAAGGCAAATTCGTGCGTCAGTCGGGCGGCCGCGGTCAGTACGGTCATGTCTGGCTGAAGATTGAGCCGCGCGAGCCGGGTGCCGGCTACGAGTTTGAAAACTCGATTGTCGGTGGTGTCGTGCCCCGCGAGTACATTCCTGCGGTGGATAAAGGCATTCAGGAACAGATGCAAAACGGCGTGATAGCGGGTTATCCGGTCGTGGACTTCAAGGTTACCTTGTTTGACGGCTCGTACCACGAGGTGGATTCGAGTGAGATGGCGTTCAAGATTGCCGGATCCATGGGCTTCCGGGAAGGCGCGCTGAAGGCCGATCCGGTATTGCTCGAGCCGATCATGAAGGTCGAGGTCGTAACTCCCGAGGACTACATGGGCGACGTGATGGGCGATCTCAACCGCCGCCGTGGTCTGCCTCAGGGGATGGACGATACTCCGGCCGGCAAGGTGATTCGCGCCGAAGTCCCGCTGGCGGAAATGTTCGGGTACGCGACCGATTTGCGTTCGATGAGCCAGGGTCGCGCGACCTACTCGATGGAGTTCCTCAAGTACCATGAAGTGCCCAACAGTGTCGCCGATTCGGTGATTAAGAAGGCATCCTGAGAATCTTGACATTTGCGAGGTAAAGACGGTGTCCAAGGAGAAATTTGAGCGTACGAAGCCACACGTAAACGTGGGCACGATCGGTCACGTAGACCATGGTAAGACGACGCTGACGGCGGCGCTGACCAAGTGCATGGCGGAGCGCCACGGTGGCGAGGTGAAGGCGTACGATCAGATTGACAACGCGCCGGAGGAGAAGGCGCGTGGTATCACGATTGCGACCGCGCACGTGGAGTACGAGAGCGACGTACGCCACTACGCCCACGTGGATTGTCCGGGACACGCCGACTACGTGAAGAACATGATCACGGGTGCGGCGCAGATGGACGGGGCGATCCTGGTGGTGTCGGCGGCGGATGGGCCGATGCCGCAGACGCGCGAGCACATCTTGCTGGCGCGCCAGGTGGGTGTGCCGTACATCGTGGTGTACCTGAACAAGGCGGACATGGTTGACGATGCGGAGCTGCTGGAGCTGGTGGAGCTGGAGGTACGCGAGTTGTTGTCGACGTACGAGTTCCCGGGCGACGACACGCCGATCGTGACCGGCTCGGCGCTGAAGGCGTTCGACGGGGATACGAGTGAGATCGGGATACCGTCGATCGAGAAGCTGATCACGGCGATGGACGAGTACATTCCGGAGCCGGAGCGCGCGGTGGACGGGGCGTTTTTGATGCCGATCGAGGACGTGTTCTCGATTTCGGGTCGCGGCACGGTGGTAACGGGTCGAATCGAGCGCGGGATTGTGCGCGTCGGTGACGAGATCGAGATTGTCGGGATCAAGGAGACGACGAAGACGACGTGCACCGGGGTGGAGATGTTCCGCAAGCTGCTTGACGAGGGTCAGGCGGGCGACAACGTGGGGGTGCTGCTGCGCGGCACCAAGCGCGACGATGTGGAGCGTGGCCAGGTGCTGGCCAAGCCCGGGTCGATCACGCCGCACACGAAGTTCGAGGCGGAGGTGTACATCCTGACCAAGGAAGAGGGGGGCCGGCACACGCCGTTCTTCAAGGGCTACCGGCCGCAGTTTTACTTCCGCACGACGGATGTGACCGGCGCGGTGGAGTTGCCGGAGGGCGTCGAGATGGTGATGCCGGGTGACAATATCCAGATGGTGGTGGAGCTGATTGCCCCGATCGCGATGGAGGACGGACTGCGGTTCGCGATCCGCGAGGGTGGTCGCACCGTCGGCGCCGGCGTCGTCGCCAAAATCATCGAGTAATTAAATAGTTACCGGAATCGGCCTGCCCTCTGGGCGGGCCGTCGCTGGTTTGGAAATAACGGTTGTCGCAACGCGGCGGCCATGACCCGGGCAAATTCGGCAGATAGGGCAGTAGCTCAATTGGCAGAGCGGCGGTCTCCAAAACCGCAGGTTGGGGGTTCGATTCCCTCCTGCCCTGCCACCTCAGCGGGCTGTGTGACGGTGAGGAGCATGGCCTTTGAAGCTTTGCCCGAAAGACTGAAACAACGATGAACGCAAATACAGAAACCGGCTCCGGAGCCGTTGACAAACTGCTGCTGCTGACGGCCATCGCGCTGGTGCTCGGCGGCATAGTGGTTTTCTATGCCTACCCGGCCTGGTCGGTGCTGCTGCGTGCGCTGATCGTTGTTGGCGCAACCGGAGCGGCCATCGCCGTCGCGATGCGCAGCCAGCCCGGACAGGCATTGTGGCGGTTCATTGTGACCTCGCGCACCGAGGTCCGGAAAATGGTCTGGCCGAATCGTCAGGAGACTCTGACTACGACCGGGGCCGTGCTGTTGTTCGTGCTGATCATGGGCGTGTTTTTCTGGGGACTGGACTTTTTCCTGTTGTGGGCCACCCGGCTTCTGACCGGGCAGGGGGGCTGAGCGCATGACGATGCGTTGGTACGTAGTGCATGCCTACTCGAATTTCGAGCACAAGGTCGCCGAATCGCTCAAGGACAGGGTGAGGCTGGCCGGTCTCGAGCACAAATTCGGCGACATCCTGGTGCCGACCGAAGAAGTGGTCGAGATGCGCGAAGGGCAGAAACGCCGGAGCGAGCGGAAATTTTTCCCCGGCTACGTTCTGGTGCAGATGGAAATGGATGACGAGACCTGGCACCTGGTCAAGGAAGTGCCAAAGGTGCTCGGATTTATCGGTGGCAGTTCGGACCGACCGGCCCCGATTACGGATCGCGAGGCGGACACGATTCTGCAGCGCGTTCAGGAAGGCGTCGACAAGCCGCGGCCCAAAGTGTTGTTCGAGCCGGGCGAAATCGTGCGCGTCGTCGACGGACCGTTCAATGACTTCAACGGGGTCGTGGAAGAGGTTAATTACGACAAGAGCAAATTGCGGGTCGCGGTGCAGATTCTGGGCCGTTCGACGCCGGTGGAGCTGGATTTCAGCCAGGTCGAGAAGGCCTGAGCACAGAACCACGCAAGGATGCGGCTGCGCTGGATAGCGCGGTTGATACGGAAAGGATGCAGAGGGGAGCCTGCCAGGCGCTGGTACCCAACGAGGATCGATACAGATGGCAAAGAAAGTACAGGGATATATCAAGCTTCAGATTCCTGCGGGGCAGGCCAACCCCAGTCCGCCGGTAGGGCCGGCGCTGGGCCAGCAGGGCGTCAACATCATGGAGTTCTGCAAGGCTTTCAACGCGGCGACCCAGGGCCAGGAGCCCGGGCTGCCGATTCCGGTCATTATTACCGTTTATGCGGATCGCAGTTTCACATTTATCAGCAAAACGCCGCCCGCGGCAGTGTTGTTGAGGAAAGCGGCGGGCATCCGGAAGGGCAGCGGCGAGCCGAACAAGAACAAGGTCGGCGTCGTCAACCGGGCGCAGCTCGAGGAGATTGCGAAAACGAAAGAGCCCGACCTGACTGCCGCGGATATGGACGCAGCCGTCAGAACGATTGCTGGCACGGCGCGCAGCATGGGCCTCGAAGTGGAGGGTGTCTGACATGGCCAGATTGAGCAAGAAAAAGAAAGTGGCCCGTGAGCGGCTCGAGGCCGGCAAGTATTACGCCATCGACGAAGCCCTGTCGCTGGTAAAGGAACTTGCTGCGGCGAAATTTACCGAATCGGTCGATGTGTCGGTCAATCTCGGCGTCGACCCGCGTAAGTCCGATCAGGTCGTGCGCGGCTCGACCGTGCTGCCGAACGGCACCGGAAAGACGGTGCGGGTAGCAGTTTTCGCCCAGGGTGAAAACGCGGAAAAAGCGACGGCGGCCGGCGCCGATATCGTCGGCTTCGAGGATCTCGCCGAACAGATCCAGAAGGGAGAGCTTAACTTCGACGTCGTGATTGCCACGCCCGACGCGATGCGTGTGGTAGGCAAGCTCGGCCAGATACTCGGTCCGCGCGGCCTGATGCCGAACCCCAAGGTCGGTACCGTAACCCCGGACGTCGAGACCGCGGTGAAAAATGCCAAGGGCGGCCAGGTGCGTTATCGGACCGACAAGGCCGGAATCATCCATTGCCAGATCGGCAATGTGACGTTCGAGGTCGATGCGCTGAAAGAAAATCTCGAGGCTCTGCTTGGTGCGCTGAGCAAGGCCAAACCTGCCGCGGCCAAGGGCCAGTACATGAAGCGGCTTACGGTCTCGTCAACGATGGGACCCGGAGTCGCGGTCGATCAGGCGACACTAAACATTTAGGAGAGTACATACGCTTCGCAATCGATTCGGACGCTACGCGGCTGGATTGGTCAAACAGGCGTACCACCATGGAGGGTGGAACAAACGGGCCGGAACATCGGCCTGCATCGAAGACCGCAGGCGCCGGGTTTGCAAAGACCCGGCTTAATCGCCGACAGACTGGCTACCTGCGCAGGTGGTGTTACCCGAATCAGCTCGACCTGGCTTGGGATCACCGTCGCATGGCGTTTCCGCGTAGGTTGCGGAGCGCGTTGATCCTGATAACCAGGAGGAAGAAATGCCACTGAGGCTTGAAGACAAGAAAGCCCTGGTAGCCGAAGTGAACGAGGTCGCCGCGAACTCGCTGTCCGCCGTTGCCGCTGAGTACAGCGGTCTGTCGGTAGCGCAAATGACCGACTTCCGCAAACAAGCGCGGGCGTCGGACGTTTATGTTCGCGTGGTCAAGAACACTTTGGCGAAAAGGGCGGTTGAAGGTACGGAGTTCGAGTGTCTTCAGGAAGCTCTCACGGGGCCGCTGGTACTGGCCTTCTCGCGCGAGGATCCGGGCGCCGCTGCACGCGTCGTCAAGACTTTCGCAAAAGAGAACGACAAACTGGTGACGACGGCGGTAGCGATCAGCGGTCAGCTGTATCCCGCCTCGGACCTGGACCGTCTGGCCAGCCTACCGACCCTTGATCAGGCACGGGCAATGCTGCTCGGCGTGCTGCATGCACCGCTGACGCAATTCGTCCGCACACTGGCAGAGCCACCGGCGATGCTGGCGCGCGTGATGCAGTCCCGGGCGGATCAGGAGCAGGCAGCCTGATACAGCGCTTTTTTGGTAATGAGCAAGTTTGGGTAGATTTTTTAAGGAGACATCAACATGGCACTTAGTAACGAAGAACTGATCGAGGAACTCTCCAGCAAACCGATCATGGAGGTCGTCGAACTGGTCAAGGCCCTGGAAGAAAAATGGGGCGTGTCCGCTGCAGCGCCTGTGGCCGTCGCTGCTGCCGGCGGCGCAGCCGGTGGCGAAGCTGCCGCAGCTGAAGAGCAGACCGAGTTTGACGTAGTAATGACGAGCTTCGGCTCCAACAAGGTTTCCGTCATCAAGGTAGTGCGCGCTATCACCGGTCTGGGCCTGAAAGAAGCCAAGGACCTGGTCGAGGGTGCACCTGCCTCGGTTAAGGAAGGCGTGTCGAAGGACGAAGCGGAAGACGTCAAGAAGCAGCTCGAAGAGGCCGGTGCCAGCGTCGAGGTCAAGTAAGACTTGGATGCAAGGCTTCGGCCCCTTTTACAGCTCCCGGCTGGTGGCGAAAGCCACCGGCCTGGTGCTGTTTTGATTTTGAGAGAACCTGCGCCTGGCGCAGGCCGGTGGGCGCGTCAGTGACGCGCTCCGTGTAGGAAATATAGCCGAGCTTCGGCGAGGAAATATCGATGGCGTACTCGTTTACAGAGAAAAAGCGAATCCGTAAGGACTTTGGCAAGCGCAGGGGCATTCTCGAAGTCCCGTATTTGTTGTCCATACAGCTCGCTTCCTATCGCAAGTTTTTGCAGACCGATGCGGCGCCGGACAACCGCGACGACATAGGACTGCATGCCGCATTTTCGTCGGTGTTTCCGATCGTCAGCTATTCCGGCAATGCTCAGCTCGAATACGTCAGCTACCGTCTGGGTGAGCCGGTATTCGATGTCAAGGAATGCCAGGTCCGCGGTCTGACCTTTGCGGCTCCGTTGCGGGTTACCGTGCGCCTCGTGATTTTCGACAAGGAAGCGTCGGGCAGCAAGAAGCCGGTCAAGGACATCCGCGAGCAGGAGGTCTATCTCGGCGAGTTGCCGCTGATGACCGACAACGGCACATTTGTGATCAACGGCACCGAGCGCGTCATCGTTTCGCAGCTGCACCGCTCGCCCGGCGTGTTCTTCGATCACGACAAAGGCAAGACGCATTCTTCGGGCAAGTTGCTGTTTTCGGCCCGTGTGATCCCGTATCGCGGATCGTGGCTGGATTTCGAGTTCGATCCCAAGGATGCATTGTTTGCGCGAATCGATCGCCGCAGGAAACTGCCGGTCACGATCATTCTGCGTGCGCTCGGGTTTGAAAATCAGGAGATGCTCGCGCATTTTCACGACACTATCTCTTTTTACCTCTCTGACAAAAAGATCGAGATGGATCTGGTGCCGGAGCGGTTGCGCGGCGAAACCGCGACTTTCGACGTCAAGATCAAATCCAAGGTGCTGGTCGAGGAAGGCCGGCGCATTACCGCGCGCCATGTGCGTGACCTCGAGCAGTCGGGTGCCAAGAAGCTGGAAGTTCCCAGTATCTACCTCGAGGGCAAGATCCTGGCCCACGATATTGTCGACACGGATAGTGGCGAACTGCTGGCGTCGGCCAATGACGAACTGACCGCGGAGACCGTTGACGCGTTGATCGAGGCCGGTGTCGAAAAGCTCGAAACGCTCTGGGTCAACGAACTCGATCGCGGTCCCTACATTTCGAACACGTTGCGAATCGATGCGACCACTAATCGTCTCGAGGCGCTGGTCGAAATCTACCGCATGATGCGTCCGGGCGAGCCGCCGACCAAGGATGCGGCGGAAAACCTTTTTCACAACCTGTTTTTCAACCCAGAGCGTTACGACCTGTCCGCGGTAGGCCGCATGAAATTCAACCGCAGGGTCGGACGCGATGGCGTCGAAGGCTCCGGCATTCTTTACGATGGCCGCTATTTCAGCAGCCGCAATGACGAAGAGTCGAAAAAGTACTTCGAGAAATACGGGCTCGACAATTCGGATATCGTCGATGCCCTGAATACCCTTATCGAGATTCGCAACGGCCGCGGCACTGTCGATGACATCGATCATCTCGGCAACCGGCGTGTCCGCAGTGTTGGCGAGATGGCCGAAAACGCGTTCCGCATTGGCCTCGTGCGGGTCGAGAGGGCGGTCAAGGAGCGTCTCACGCTGGCGGAGTCGGAAGGGCTCATGCCGCAGGAGATGATCAACGCCAAGCCTGTTGCCGCTGCGGTCAAGGAATTTTTTGGTTCATCGCAGCTGTCGCAGTTCATGGATCAGAACAATCCGCTGTCGGAAGTGACTCACAAGCGCCGCGTATCGGCGCTCGGCCCCGGCGGTCTTACCCGTGAGCGTGCCGGATTCGAGGTGCGTGATGTGCACCCGACCCATTACGGCCGCGTCTGCCCGATCGAGACCCCTGAAGGCCCGAATATCGGTCTGATCAACTCGCTCGCGGTTTATGCGCGAACCAATGATTACGGTTTCCTCGAGACTCCGTATCGCAAGGTCGAAAACGGTCGCGTTACCGATTCGATCGAGTATCTGTCGGCTATCGAGGAAGGTCACTACGTAATCGCCCAGGCAAACTCGGAGCTGGATGACAAGGGTACTTTTACCGACGACCTGATCTCCTGCCGCCATCAAAACGAGTTTACGCTGGCGACGTCGGAGCAGATCGAGTACATGGACGTCAGCCCGAAGCAGATCGTCTCCGTGGCTGCTTCGATGATTCCGTTCCTTGAGCACGATGATGCCAACCGCGCGCTGATGGGTTCGAACATGCAACGTCAGGCTGTGCCGACGCTGCGTGCCGAGACGCCGGTGGTAGGCACCGGTATGGAGCGTGCCGTTGCGGTGGACTCCGGTGTAACGGTTGTTGCCCGACGCGGCGGAGTTGTCGATTCGGTCGATGCTTCGCGTATCGTCGTTCGCGTCGCGGATAACGAAACGACGCCGGACGAACCGGGCGTGGATATCTACAACCTGACCAAGTACACGCGGTCAAATCAGAACACCTGTATCAACCAGCGGCCGTTGGTAAAGGCGGGCGATGCGATTGCCCGCGGTGACGTGCTGGCCGACGGGCCGTCCA
>Ga0102958_1000114_pt1 | contig 16849 bp, 12 predicted proteins | sample SalPonF2_B_D1_MG_FD_84513 | JGI IMG/M metagenome (GOLD analysis project Ga0102958, IMG submission 84513) | Salt pond soil microbial communities from South San Francisco under conditions of wetland restoration - Salt Pond MetaG SF2_B_D1_MG ...
GAACGGGCGGCTACGCAGGCCGTTGCGGCGGCGCGCAAAGGCGGACTGGTGACTTTCGGCGTCGTTCCGCGGTCGCCGGAGACGGGTTACGGTTATATTCGCGCGGGCAGCCGGGAGGACGGCGTGCATCGGGTTGCGGAGTTTGTCGAGAAGCCCGACCTCGTCACGGCGGAGAACTATGTGGCTTCGGGTGACTACCTGTGGAATAGCGGGATGTTCGTGTTCCGCGCCTCGAGATTTATCCAGGAGTTGCGCGAGTTTGCGCCGGAGATGATCGAGGCCTGCACGGCCGCGATTTCGGGCGCGCATGAGGATCTCGATTTCGTCCGTATCGACAAGGAAGCCTGGGCCGAATGTCCGGCCGACTCGATCGACTATGCGCTGATGGAGAAAACCAGGGACGCCAAGGTGGTAGCGCTGGATGCCGGATGGAGCGACATCGGGTCGTGGTCGGCATTACACGAAGCCAGCGAGAAGGACGAAGACCACAATGTCACTCATGGCGACGTGATGCTCGAGGATTGTACAAACAGCTATGTGCACTCCGATCACCGACTGGTCTGCGCGTTGGGACTCGAGGATCACATCGTGGTCGAGACCAAGGATGCCGTTCTGGTGGCACCGCGAGACCGTGTCCAGGAGGTGAAGAAACTGGTGACACGTCTGAAACAGGCCGATCGCTACGAGGCCGGTCTGCATCGCCAGGTTTATCGGCCTTGGGGAAGCTATGACGGTGTCGATAGCGGTGACCGGTTCCAGGTGAAGCGTCTTATCGTGAATCCGGGTGCGGTGTTGTCGCTGCAAATGCATCACCATCGCGCCGAACACTGGGTGGTCGTGCAGGGAACCGCGCGCGTTACCCGCAACGACGAGGAGTTTCTCGTACCGGAAAACGAGTCGACCTTTATTCCGCAGGGCGCCGTTCACCGCATCGAGAATCCGGGCAAAGTGCCATTGCATATCATCGAGGTGCAGTCGGGAAGTTATCTCGGCGAGGACGATATCGTCCGCTTCGAGGACAACTATGGCCGTGAGGGGGAGACTCCCAAGGGATGAGCCGGCGCGAAATCGACTGTTTCAAAGCCTACGATGTTCGTGGCCGAATACCGGATCAGCTGGATGAAGATGTCGCGTATCGTATTGGCAGGGCGTATGCCGTATTTGTCGCAGCGAAGAAAGTCGTCGTCGGTTACGACATCCGGTTGTCGAGTCCGGAGATTTCCGCGGCGCTGACTCGCGGGCTGAATGAAGGCGGCTGCGAGGTTTTCGATCTCGGATTGTGCGGTACCGAGGAAGTTTATTTCGCCACGCAGCATTTCGCGATGGACGGCGGCATTGCCGTGACCGCCAGTCACAACCCTCCCGACTACAACGGTATGAAATTCGTGCGCGAAGAGTCGCGGCCAATCAGTGGCGACAGCGGGCTTTTCGAGATCCGCGATCTTGCCGCGGCCGGCGATTTTACGATGGCCGGCGCCGTGGGTGGCATGCGCGAACTCGATGCCCGGCCGGCCTATTTGCAGCATCTGTTGTCCTATATCGACCCGGCCAGTTTGCAGCCGCTGAAAATCGTGGTCGACCCGGGCAATGGCGGTGCCGGCCTGGTCGTCAATGCCCTGCAGCCGCACCTGCCTTTCGAATTTGTGAAGATTCATGACCAGCCGGACGGGACTTTTCCCAATGGCGTGCCGAATCCGCTGCTGCCCGAGAACCGCAGTGCGACCGCTGCGGCGATCCGCGAATCCGGGGCCGACTTTGGCGTTGCCTGGGACGGCGATTTCGACCGCTGTTTTCTGTTCGACGAAAACGGCGGCTTTATCGAAGGCTACTACATCGTCGGTTTGCTGGCCGAGGCGATGCTCGCGAAGTACCCGGGCGCGAAAATCATCCACGATCCCCGGCTCACCTGGAATACGATCGATCTCGTGGGTGCGCGCGGCGGAACGCCGGTTCAATCCAAGACCGGGCATGCATTCATCAAGGAACGAATGCGTGCCGAGGACGCGGTCTACGGGGGCGAGATGAGTGCTCACCATTATTTTCGCGATTTCGGCTACTGCGACAGCGGGATGGTGCCCTGGTTGCTGGTAAGCCAGATTATCAGCCGTTCCGGCAAGACCCTGTCGCAGCTGGTTGGCGAGCGAATGTCAATGTACCCGGCGAGCGGCGAGATAAATCGCCGGGTGAATAGTGTCGAAGATGTGCTTGATGCAGTCCGGCGTCGTTATCAGCCCGCGGCGCTTGGCATCGACCGCACCGACGGCCTCAGCATGGAATTCGCCGACTGGCGATTCAACCTGCGCGGTTCGAATACCGAGCCGCTGTTGCGCCTGAACGTCGAGACCCGGGCCGATCACGCGCTGATGGAGCGCCGCCGCGACGAATTGCTGGCGTTGATCGAGTCGGTCTGAGATCCGCTGCGGGTCGAAACGACCCGTGGCGAAAAATGGTGGGCGATGCAAGGATCGAACTTGCGACCTCCGCAATGTGACTGCGGCGCTCTCCCAGCTGAGCTAATCGCCCCACTCGTGGCGAGCGCGGTAGTCTAAATCCGCACCTCTCCGAGGTCAAACCGCTGCCGGCGAGCGTGGCGCGGATGTCTGCTACAATTCGCGCCTTTCCGGCTGCGGCCGGGCCACAGAATTCGGATCAGACTATGAGCGTCAAGACCAGGTTTGCGCCGAGCCCGACCGGGTATCTGCACATCGGCGGTGTTCGAACCGCGTTGTTCAACTGGCTCTATGCCCGCCATCATGGTGGTACCTACGTGCTGCGCATCGAGGACACCGATCAGGAGCGATCCACCGAAGAGGCAATTCAGGTCATACTGGACGGCCTGGCGTGGTTGCAGCTCGATGCGGATGAGGGTCCGTTTTTTCAAACCCACCGCTATGACCGTTATCGGGAGGCGATAGCGCGGCTGCTGGAGCAGGGCGACGCTTATCATTGTTATTGCACCAGGGAAGAGCTGGAGGCAATGCGGGCTGCACAGCTGGCGGCCAAACAAAAGCCGCGCTACGACGGGCGATGCCGTAACCGAACCGAACCGCGCGAGGGCGTGGAGCCGGTCATCCGGTTTCGCAATCCGGACGAGGGCAGCGTCGTTTTCGAGGATCACGTGCGCGGTCGGATACGTATCGCCAACTCCGAGCTGGACGACCTGGTACTGATGCGTTCGGATGGCCACCCTACCTATAATTTTTCGGTCGTCATCGACGATATGGATATGGCCATGTCGCTGGTGATTCGCGGCGAGGACCACATCAATAATACGCCGCGCCAGATCAATATCTACCGGGCGCTTGGCGCGGAACCGCCCGAATATGCGCATGTGCCGCTGATCATGGGGCCGGACGGGGCGCGGCTTTCGAAACGGCACGGGGCCGTCAGCGTGCTGCATTACCGCCAGGCGGGTTTCCTGCCGGAGGCCCTGCTGAATTACCTGGTGCGGCTCGGCTGGTCGCATGGCGACCAGGAGATTTTCTCGGTCGACGAGATGATCGAGCTGTTCGATATCGGCGATGTCAATAAATCGGCTTCGACGTTCGATATCGAGAAGCTGACCTGGCTGAACCAGCATTACATCAAGAATGCCGATCCCGAGCGGCTCGTGCCGGAGTTGCTGTGGCAACTGGAACATATGGGTGTGACAGCGGACGCCGAGCGCGACCTGGAAGGGATCGTACGTTCGTTGCAGGAGCGTTCGACGACGATGCTCGAGATGGCGCAGGGCGCTCAGTTCTTCTTCCATGATTTCGACAGCTACCACGAGAAAGCGGCGAAACAGCATCTGCGGCCGGTCGTGCTCGAACCGATGCGCAAGGTCAGGGCGGAGCTTGCCGCGCTTGATGAATGGAATGCCGGTTCGGTCCATCAGGTCATTAACGGCGTTGCCAATGCACTGGAGCTGAAACTGGGCAAGGTTGCACAGCCGATTCGGGTGGCCGTCTCGGGCGGGCCGGTGTCGCCGCCGATCGACCAGACGCTGGCGCTGCTCGGGCGCGACAAGACGCTCGAACGCATCGATTCGGCCATTGCATTTATCGAGGCGCGGGCGGCTGCGCAGGCGGGTTAGTGACCGCCCCGCAGATTGGGCGGGTCGGGCCCTGATTCTTGACAGAGTCCGCCGCTTTGCACTACATTGCGCGGCTCCGTGTGGGGCTATAGCTCAGCTGGGAGAGCGCTTGCATGGCATGCAAGAGGTCGGCGGTTCGATCCCGCCTAGCTCCACCAAAATTTGATTTGTTGCGTCCCCATCGTCTAGAGGCCTAGGACACCGCCCTTTCACGGCGGTAACAGGGGTTCGAATCCCCTTGGGGACGCCATCATTAAGAAAGCCCGCCTTGCGCGGGCTTTTTTAATGATCGTGTTTTTGAGGGGAGGCGAGGCAGATCCTCGGGTTCGATCGCGAATCGAGGCGGAGCAAGTGCCGGCGGCGATCCGAAGTGCGGGCCGCATCAACAGCAAGTAACGCTTGTTGGGGCAACAATTCGCTCGCGTGAAATCTGCGTGCGCTCGTCTCAAGTTCATTGTGGCCAGGTCGGTCTGGCGTCAGCGACTTTCCGGATCGATATAAGCTGATTTTCGTCAGAAAGGCTTTGTTTCTTTGTCTTCTCCGCGCAGTGTTATATCGCCAAAACCCTCTAATGTCGGAGTGTAACGGCTTGATGGAGCTGCGCTTCGTGACCCGCACACCCCGGTTCCGCCGTGTGAGCGAGATTTACGGGGCGCGAGAAGTCATGGCATGACGAAAAGCTATACGCCGCGGAGCCGGTCGCGCGGACGACTAGACGATCCGCGAAACAGGCTCTGGAACATAACACTGAGGGTTACAGTCGGACCTAAACAAGGCCGTATCTCACCGAGCAGTGTTATGTTTTTGGCGACCCGAAAAGACCGCAGTCGTCAGCGTTGCTGCGCTGGGCGTTGAGCATACGCGAATTATATTTGTGACTGAATGTAGTTTTGAACACCGACTTTTTCGATCAGGTCGATCTGGGTTTCGATCCAGTCGATGTGTTCTTCTTCCGCGTCGAGGATCCGCTGGAACAGGTCGCGGCTGACAAAATCACCAATGCTTTCTGCATGCGCGACCGCGTCTTTCAGATCCGGATGCGCGTCCATTTCCAGCGCCAGATCGCAACGCATGATCTCTTCGACATTCTCGCCGACACGCAGCTTGCCAAGGTCCTGCAGGTTCGGCAGTCCCTCGAGAAACAGAATGCGGTCGATCAGTTCGTCGGCATGCTTCATTTCGTCGATCGATTCGGCGCGGACCAGGTCGCCGAGTTTGGTCATGCCCCAATCCTGCAGCATCTTCGCGTGGAGAAAGTACTGATTGATTGCAGTGAGTTCATTCTTGAGGATCTTGTTGAGATGCTTGATGACCGTTTTGTCGCCTTGCATGGTTGTGCTCCGGGCTGCGGTTGGTTTCTGAGCCCTTCATTTTAACCGCTGGCCAATTAATCCTCACCCGTTTTCTGGCCGGCTCCGCCAGCCGGCCGGATCGCCCCTCCCCGAGACGCCGGAAGCGTACTTACTCCCAGGCCCTTCCGGCGAGGGCCGGTGGCGGGTGATCCGGATTTCGCGACGGGTCTCAGGGCTTACGACCGGCAGCGATTTCGTGCAGCCGTCGCACCCGTTCCTGAGTTGACGGGTGTGTCGCGAAGAGCTTGCTCAGCCCGCCACCGAACGCTGAGAGCGGATCGACCTGGGCGAGCGGTGCCACCGACGGTGAGATCTGCATCGGCAGGCGCTGGGCGCTTGCCTGGAGCTTCTGCAGCGCGCTCGCCAGCGAGAGAGGCTTGCCGGAAATTTCGGCACCACTCGCGTCTGCCTTGAACTCGCGGCTGCGGCTGATGGCAAACTGCAGGATCATTGCGCCGATAGGCGCGAGGATCACGCCGAGTGGCCCGATTGCGGATCCTTTGCCGCCCGCGGAGCGGCCCGCCCTTGCGCCGAACCTGGCCAGGTTCGTGATGGCACCGGACAGTGTTGCAGAGACCGTCTGGAGGAACATATCTCGGTTTTGTACATGACCGAGTTCGTGGGCCAGGACGCCCTCGAGTTCATCCTGATCCACTAGCTGTAGCAGGCCTTCGGTGACGCAGACGACCGCGTTGTCCGGATTGCGGCCGGTCGCAAATGCATTGGGTTGACGGTGCGGCGCGATCGCAACCGTCGGCATCGGCAGCCCGGCGCGCTGGCGCAGCATGTCAACGGTGTCATAGAGTCCGGGCGCGTCGTTACGTCGGATTGTCTTAGCGCGATAGGCCTTCAGCACCATCTTTGACGAGTTGTAGTACATGACGAAATTCATCACCGCCGCGAACGCCAGCGCGACCAGCGCGCCACGCTGACCCGCGATCGCCGCGCCGACCACGCCGAACAACGCAGTCATTCCCGCCAATAAAATAAACACCTTGAAATTGGCCACGACGCTCCCCTTTGATGCTGCCTCGGACCTTTTGCGTACAGCCGCATGTGCGGCTACTGATAAAAATGGCAGATGAACCGGAGATTTTCCATAAGCTGGGCTCATCATCGAGTATTTTTGCCGGGAGAAACGAACGGGCTGGCCATCGAGCATCGCGGCGAATGTCAGCCGTTAGCCTGAGGGATGAGCGCGGCGCAGGCAAAAAAAAGCCCGCAACGAGGCGGGCGATCGTGTCTTGGCCAAGGGGATTTGGTCAGTCGGTCAGCGGGGCCAGCATCGCGCGTTGAACCGCTACGCCGCGGCAGGGTCCGTCTTCGTTGAGAATCTGCTCCGCCGCACAGGCGCAGGAACCGCAACACGAGGCAACGCCGAGTTGCTCCTGGATCGCGTCGAGCGATCGCGCACCGCCGGCGGCGGCCTCCCGGATATCGCTGTCAGTGACGCTGTTGCAGATGCAAATGTACATGGTGGATATGAGAATACAAATGAGAATGATTGTCAATACACATTTCGCCTTAATCGCTCAGAATGAATAACGGAACCCGAGCATCGCCGATTGCGGTTTTCCCGGGCGCGCGCCAGACGGACGTCGCGCGACAATGTAGGTCTCGTCAAAAATATTGTCGACACGCGTAAATGCACTGAAACGGTCAGTGAAGCTGTAGCGGGCTGCGAGGTCGAAGATCAGGTACTCGTCGGTGGACTCGTCCCCCGGTATCGAACCCGAGCCGGCGACGGTCCGCGTTTTGTCGACATAATTGGCGACGACGTCGACCTGCCAGCGGTTCGCGGCAAGCCCGAGGGCGAGTTGCGCCTGGTGTTGAGGAATGTACGGGATATCGTCGCCGTCCTCGACGTCGCCCCAGGGTTCGAAGTCGCTTTCGAAGCCCGAGTCGAACTGGGCTTCAGGCGTCCATGTGTAGGCGAGGCGCACCGGCAGGTCGATGCCCGAGCCGAAGACACCCGTCGCGCGTGCGCCGACGCTCGTCTCGACTCCGTAAACGGTCGCCTCGCCGCCGTCGAACTGATCACCGATGTCGCAACCGCCCCCGGTCGACTCGGTACAGGTGCCGACGAGGTTGTCGTAATCGCTGTAGAACCCGATCATTTCGGCGCTCCACGACGGTTGGCGGAAGCGGCCGCCGAATTCCCAGTTCACGCTTTCTTCCTCGTCGGCGCTGCTGCCGGGGGCGGGCGGGTTGAATCCCTTGCTGACGCCACCGAGCAACTCGAAACGCGAGTTAAACGAATACACGGCGCCGACACCGGGGATCAGGATGTCGGTCGTGTTTTCGCGGGTCCGCGTCGGTCCTTCGCTGCGATCGGGATCGTCGGTGGAGAAGTCGCGGCGACGCAGGTCGATTGTCTCCCAGCGCATCCCCGGCGTCACGATCCAGTTCCCGGCGCTCATCTCGATTTCCGTGAACATCGAAAAGACTTCGGCGTCGCTGACCCGGTTCGTTTGCGAGCCCGGTGCGCCGTCGCTCGTCTGAACCATGCGCCCGCTATCCATCCGGTAACCGTCCTCGTCCTGGAAGCGATCCTCCTCGTCTTCGTGATAACGCCCGCCGAGCGTGAATCGCCAGTCCGCACCGAGCAGGCTCGCATCGGTCGAAAACATCGACTGGATGCCCTTGGAAAAATAATCGCGGTTGTTGTTGCGCAGCGTCAGCGCGTCGTCGGGGCTGTCCTCGCCCCTAACCCAGCCGAGTTCCTCGGCGTAGGTGTCGGGGTCGCTGAGCAGACTGCTGATGCCGACCCCGCCGACATGGCCGAGCTTGTACCAGTTACGGTTGAAGTCGTTGTAGTACGCGGCCGTTGACAGATCCCAAGCACGGCTCGCCGGGGTCAGCAAATGGTTGAACTGGTACTGCTTGTGCTCGGATTCGAACTCGTCCCGCTGCGAGCCGGCGTATCGCCGCTTCGGATCGCGGTCGAAGTCTTCATCGGTTAGCCCGAGATAGGTCTCGTTCGCATCCTGCTCGGTGTAGCCGTATTTGAATTCCAGGGACTGGAAGAAACGCGCATTGGCGGCGGTCGAGACGCGGAACTTGGCGACGTAATCGTTGATGTCGAAACCGGTGTCGCCGCCGACCGGTCCGTCGATATCCTTGAAGCCGTCGCTATCCTGCTGCACCGTCTCGAACAGCCAGCCGAGATGCTCGGTCGAGCCGCCGTAGTAGGCGTGCAGTTCACGATAGTCGTCTTGTCCGTATCCCGCATCCACCAGCATGGACTGGCCAGTCGGAATCGGGGTCGACAGCATGTTGACCGCGCCGCCGGTCGTGCGTGAGCCCACCCGTATGGACGAGGGACCCTTCAGCACCTCCATCGCGCTCATTCGCCGCTGGGTCGGAAAGTAATAGGCGGCCGGGGCGGAGTAGGGTGCCGGCGCGATCAGCACGCCGTCTTCGAGCAACGCAATGCGTGAGCTTCGGTCGAGCCCGGATCCGCGAATACCGATGTTTGGCCGGAGCCCGAAGCCCTCCTCATCCTGAAGATAGACGCCCGGCACAGCTCGCAATACACGCATTACGTCGGAGTAGCGGAAGGTGTCGAGTTCATCGTGACTCAAATATTGCGCCGAGCCACCGATGCGATCGATCTGATTCGGGTTGCCGAGGATAGTCATCGTTTCCATCCGCGCCGGTCCGACGTCCGCGGACTGAGCAGCGGTTGGTGCTTCGTCCGCCGCGGCGTTTGCAATGGCGCCAAGGCCGACTGCCACGGTGCAGAGCACAGTCAGAGGGGAGTGTAGAAGTCTCATTTAATGGATCTCGCTGGCAATTTTCAATGGAACTCTGGAGCGAAGTATCGCAGATCGTAACACAAATGAGAATTATTCTTATTCGTATTTATACTTAAGGATTTACATAAATATGCGGGCTTCCAAAGCCGTGCAAATACTGTCAGAAGTCTTTACAAAGGTTGAATATATTTATGTAAAAGTGCTTTTTATTCATTGTTTTTATTGATTAATTATTTACTGGCATATCTCTTGCTCCAGGATGGGTAGATGTTTTTTTTCACCTGGGGCAACTGATGATGAACAGATTCGGATCTCTCTTGCGAGGCATCTTGGCCATGCTTTCTCTGACGTTCGCGCTGTCCGCGCAGGCGGCTATCATGGATGTGAATGCCGCAACTGACGGGGGCGACACGGTAAACTTGATGGTTCTGTCGTGCGGCAGCCTGACGAAAACCGAGGACAGTTGTCAGATGCCAGAATACTCAGTGATGCGCAACGAAGCTCCTGGCATTGACGAGGAGATGCCTGACGCGCAGGTTCCGGAGCCGGGATCGCTTGCGTTGCTCGCGCTCGGCCTGATCGGGTATGGCCTGAGCCGGCGCAGACGCTGAACCTCGGCGCTTCGGTTACTCGGCGCCCAGCAAGTCAGAATAGCCCGTTGTCGTTGCGGCCCCCGGTCGACCGGGGGGTGATCAGCATTTGCCGAATTCTGACGTGCCAAACCGCCGCGCCCAGCGGCCCTGATTCATTTCTGCATTAGCGGGGCGTTAGTCTTTTATCGTCGTTGCAATTGATTCTGCGCCGGGTTGTCAATTCGCTATATGATGTGGAGTTCACCTGCCGGGGCTTTGCATTAGTTTTGCTCGATTCCATCCGTCTTCGACGCATCTTGACGCTGGGTCTGCCTATCATCGGCGGCATGGTGTCGCAGAATGTCCTGAATCTCGTCGACACTGCTATGGTCGGTACGCTCGGCGATGCCGCGCTCGCGGCAGTCGGGATCGGCGGTTTCACATTATTTATGTGTCAGGCGCTGATCCTCGGTATCTCGACCGGCGTGCAGGCGACCGCATCGCGGCGAAAGGGCGAAGGAAACGAGGACCGGGCGGCGACGGTGCTCAATACTGCGCTGGTTCTGGTGTTGCTGATAGGGCCGCTTTTCTCGCTAATATTGTCTTTTGCGATTCCCCGTGTGTTCCCACTTATCAACGATGATCCAGCCGTGATAGCAGCCGGTATCCCGTACCTCGGCTGGCGGATAATGGCGATCACATTTGTCGGGATGAACTTCGCGTTCCGCGGATACTGGAACGCGATGGATCAGTCGAGCCTTTACATGTCGACGCTGATCGTGATGCATTCGTGCAATATCTTTTTCAACTGGGTTTTTATTTTTGGCAATCTGGGTGCGCCGGCGTTAGGCGCGGAAGGCGCCGGCCTCTCGTCAGCGATCGCGATGGGCATCGGCACCGCCGTCTATTTTTGTCTCGGCTACCGGCATGCGCGCAGGAACGGTTTTCTTGCCGGTCTGCTGGACCGCAAGGGCACTGAGACGCTGATACGATTGTCGATCCCGACCGGCATTCAGCAGTTATTCTTTTCCGCCGGGTTTGTCGTCACCTTCTGGATCATCGGTTTGATCGGCACCGCCGAAGTTGCCGCTGCCAACGTGCTGATTAATGTCACGCTCGTCGCGCTTTTGCCTGGGCTCGGGCTCGGTATGGCAGCGGCAACCCTGGTCGGTCAGGCGCTCGGACGTCGCAATGTCGCAGACGCCTATCGTTGGGGCTGGGATGTAGCCAAGGTGGCGGTGGTCGTGATGGGTGGTCTGGGGATACCGATGTGGCTCGCGCCGGACCTTATCTCCTCGGTATTCATCCACGACCCGGAAACCCGGGCGCTTGCGAGATGGCCGATGCGAATAGTCGGGCTCGGTATGCCGTTGGAGGCGATCGGATTCGTGTTGATGCACTCTTTGCTCGGCGCCGGAGATGCCAAACGCGTTGCAATGGTAAGTATCGGCTACCAATGGCTGTTATTCTTGCCGCTGGCCTTTCTCGTAGGCCCAACCCTCGGCTTCGGGCTCATTGGAGTGTGGCTGTTGCAGGGCAGCTATCGCATTCTGATGTCGGGTACCTTTGCGCTGATGTGGAGCGGCGGCGCCTGGCGGCGTATTCAGGTATGAACGCTATCCACTTTTTGACGACAATTAAGTTAAATTATTCATGCTTTTACGCAGAGAATTTTATAATTTACATGCAATTATTGGAAATGTGAACTGTGTCACATTTTCGGTCATTGCGATGCATTAGCGTTTTGGTCTCGGCCAATAGTAAGCAAAATAACCAGGCCACCGGCCACGAGGGGTTGTCTTCGCGGCGCCCAGGGACATGGGAATTCGTTGCCGATTTTCCGCAGGGCGCCCTGTCGAGCCTTGCCTCGGGTCGCGAATTGAACCGAGGGTGCGCAAGCTTTGCCAATTAGAATTTTCAATCACTACGTCCATTTGCCAATAGTGATTCTCGCTGTCGTCGAGGGGCTGATCTGTTTCGGCTCCGTCTATGGCGCGGCGTTTCTCAGGTTCAGCAATCGCTACCCGGGCCTGTGGGATAATAAGGGAGCGTTGTTTGCGCAGGCCGTGGTGTTTGCGCTGACGATGCTGGGTGCGCTGGTCGCGGTCGGGCTCTATCATGCCCGGCAGCGCGCTGGCACGATTGGCGTTTTGGTCCGCGTGATCGCCGGTGTGGCGCTAGGCCTGGTTGGCATTACGCTGATTTTCTATATATTCCCGGTGCTGTATTTTGGCCGCGGGTTCTTCGCTTATGCCGCGTTTCTGTCGATCCTTGGGATACTGCTCGCCCGGATCGTCTTTTCAAACGTCGTCGACGAGGAGATTTTCAAGCGCCGCGTGCTGGTTTACGGCGCCGGACAACGAGCGGAGAGCCTGACGATGTTGCGCCGGCGTACCGATCAACGCGGTTTCAAGCTGCTGGGTTTCGTACCCTGCGAAGGCGATGCCGACATCGTGCCCGCCAATCGGCTGGTCCATCTCACAATTCCGATACATGAGTTTGCCGAGGCGGCCAGCATCGACGAAGTTGTCGTCGCGATGGACGATCGAAGACAGAACTTTCCGCTCCATGATCTTCTTGAGTGCCGCGTCAAAGGCATCGATGTGCTCGATTTGATGAACTTTCTCGAGCGAGAGACCGGCAAGGTCAAACTTGACGTGATGAATCCCAGCTGGATCATTTTTTCCGAGGGTTTCAATCGCAATGCGCTTCGCGAATTTGTTCGCCGGGCATTTGATCTGGTCGCGTCGGCAGGGTTACTGGCAATCGCCTGGCCTCTGATGATCGTTGCCGCGGTCGCGATCAAGTTCGAGGATGGGATCAGGGCGCCGGTCTTCTACCGGCAACGGCGTGTGGGCCTCGACGGCGAAGTATTTAATCTTCTCAAGTTTCGCAGCATGAGCGTTAACGCGGAGGCCGACGGCAAGGCGCAATGGGCGCAGAAGAATGACAGTCGGGTCACGCGCGTCGGTGGAATCATGCGCAAGACTCGCATCGACGAATTGCCGCAGCTGTTGAACGTGTTACGCGGCGATATGAGTTTTGTCGGGCCGAGGCCGGAACGGCCCGAGTTTGTCTCGCAGCTGAACGAACGCATCCCGTATTACCGTGAACGGCATTGTGTGAAACCGGGCATTACTGGCTGGGCGCAGCTTTGTTATCCCTACGGGTCCTCGGAGAAAGACGCACTGGAAAAGCTGCAGTATGATCTGTATTACGTCAAGAATCACGGGTTCCTGTTCGATCTGATGATCCTGCTGCAGACCGCCGAGGTTGTGCTCTGGGGTAAGGGCGCCAGGTGACGATGAGGCATTTCGGCGAAATTGGGGCTAAGGCAGATCGAGAGCGGCATGGAGTTATTCGGAGCAATTAGCTACGGCGTTGCCGCTGCCTCATTTTTCGCGCTCAGCGCGTTGCTGGTCGTGAGCTGGCAGGGGCGGAAGCTGGGTGGGTTGCTGCTCGCGGCTTGTATCCTGACAGCTATCTGGGCAGTGCTGCTCGCGGTTCAGTCATACGCTAGCCCGCTGCCATTGTGGAGCATTTTTCTAACGGAGATGCTGCGCGTTGGCGTCTGGTTGTTCTTTTTGCGCACATTGCTGATGAACCTGTCCCAATTCGGTGCGCCCGCTGTCATTCGTCTGGGTGTCCCGCTTATCTGGGTAGTATCCGTTGGTGCCGGGTTGTGGCTGGAGGCCAGCCGCGGGCCAGATGTCCTCAACGGCGGAGCCGGGCAGGTCTGGTTGCCGGCGGGTTTGGTTCTCTCTCTGCTGGGGATCAGCCTCGTCGAGCAGCTTTACAGGAACACGCCGGAGAAAAGCCGCTGGGCGCTGAAATTTTTGTGTATCGGGATTGGTAGCCTGTTCGCCTACGATTTGTTTCTGTATGCACAGGCTATGATGCTCAATTCCATTGATTTGAAAATCTGGAGTGCCCGCGGTCTGGTCAACACATTGGCGGTGCCTTTGCTCGCAATTGCCGCTCGCCGGAATCCGCAGTGGTCGCTTGATGTGTTCGTGTCGCGACAGGTTGTGCTTTATTCGGCGACTTTGATCGGGGTCGGCGCCTATCTGTTGATTATGGCGCTCGGCGGCTACTACATCCGCACGTTCGGCGGCGATTGGGGCACCGTCATCCAGGTCCTGTTCTTTTTCGGGGCCGGCATCCTGCTGGTGACCGTGCTGTTTTCTGCCCAACTTCGGGCTAGTGCCAAAGTCTTTTTGAGCAAACACTTCTACCGTAACAAGTACGAGTACCGGGACGAATGGTTACGCCTGATCAGTACTCTGTCCTCGGCAGGTGCGGGCAAGCCGATAGACGAACTGGCAATTCAGTCGCTGGCACAGGTTGTCAATAGCCCGGGTGGTGTCCTTTGGATGCTCGACGACGAAAACCGCCAATTCCTCGCTATCGCGCGACTTGATTGCGCGGCTGACGTGGTCGCAACAATCGGCGCCGAGGATCCGCTGCCGAAGTTTTTAACGCGGCGAGGCTGGGTCATCGATCTTGACGAGTACATCGTAGTCCCCGCGCGCTACGGCGAACTCATGCTGCCTGGCAGTCTCACCGCTCCAGGCCGGTTTCGCCTGATCGTGCCGATTACTCACGATAGTCGCCTTATCGGATTTGTAGCGTTGCGCCCGCCCGGAAGCCGATTCACCCTGACCTATGAGGACACTGATTTGCTGAAGACGATCGGGCAGCAGATCGGCGGCTATCTGTCGCTGGATCGTGCGAGCCGTGAGCTCGCGGAAAGCCGTCAGTTCGAGGCGTATAACCGTCTCGTTACATTCATGATGCACGATCTCAAGAACATCATTGCCCAGCAGTCGTTGGTGGTAAGTAACGCAGAGCGCCACAAGCGAAATCCTCAATTTGTCGATGATGCGATCGCGACGATCGGAAACTCGGTCGAGCGCATGCAGCGGCTGCTGGAGCAATTGCAGCGAGGAGGTGCTGGAGGCCGCAGCCAGGAGGTATTCCTCGAAGAACTTGCGGCGGAGGTTACGGCGCGCTGCGCGGGCCGCAAGCCCGCGCCAAAAGTGGTGTCGACGAGGCATGGCTTGAGCGTACGAGCCGATCGTGAGCGGCTGACCGCGGCGGTCGAGCACCTTGTGCGAAACGCTCAGGAGGCGACCCCCGAGACCGGCGATGTAACGTTGGAAATCGACGCGGCGACCGAGGCCGCGATTATCCGGATCCGAGACAATGGTGGCGGCATGAGCGATGAGTTCGTGCGCGAGCGCCTGTTCCGACCGTTCGACAGCACCAAGGGCAGCAAGGGAATGGGGATTGGGGCGTACCAGGCGCGCGACTATATTCGCACCCTCGGTGGCGAGCTGAATGTTGACACAAGTCCGGGTCGGGGCACTTTGTTTACGATAACATTGCCACGATTCGGAACGAAGGAGGACGTTGCGGCCGGTAGTCTGGTGGCGGTTAAATAATGAGCGAACAGAATCGCAAACTGCTCGTCGTCGAGGATGATCCTGGTCTGCAGAAACAGCTCAAGTGGTGTTTCGAGGACGCCGAAGTGCTGATCGCGGATGACCGGGAGGCGGCAATTTCGGAACTGCGCCGGCACGAGCCGCCGGTTGTGCTGCAGGACCTCGGCCTGCCCCCTGATGCCGAGGGTGTAGAAGAGGGCATGCGAACGTTGCAGCAGATTCTGAAACTGGCACCGCATACAAAGGTCATCGTCGTCACCGGAAACCAGGACTCGGACAATGCAGTGCGGGCCGTTGGTCTGGGAGCGTGGGACTTTTATCAGAAGCCGGTCCAGACCGACACGCTGAAGTTGATCGTTGACCGTGCCTACCGCATCCATGCGCTCGAGGAAGAGAACCGGCGGCTGCAACGAGCCACCGCCGATTCTCCACTCGCCGGGATAATAGCGGTCAGCGACAAGATGCTAAAAGTCTGCCGGATGATAGAAAAGGTGGCGCCCGCGGATGTAACGGTGCTCGTACTTGGCGAAAGTGGAACCGGTAAAGAGTTGCTCGCGCGTGCCGTCCACGATCTGAGTACGCGTGCGGAGCAGCGGTTCGTCGCGATAAACTGCGCGGCAATTCCGGAAAATCTGCTCGAGAGCGAGTTGTTCGGCCACGAGAAGGGCGCTTTCACAGGGGCGGTAAAGAAGACGCTGGGCAAGATCGAGGTCGCGAACAAGGGCACGCTGTTCCTTGACGAGATCGGAGATATGCCGTTGTCGCTGCAGGCCAAGCTTTTGCGGTTCCTGCAGGAGCGCGTGGTCGAGCGGGTCGGGGGACGCGACGAAATCCCTGTCGATGTCCGGGTCGTCTGTGCGACGAATCAGAATCTCCAGAATCTGATAGCTGACGGCGGTTTCCGCGAAGACCTGTTCTATCGAATAAGCGAAATAACTGTTAACGTGCCGCCGTTGCGCGAACGCGGTGCGGGTGTGCTGGCGCTTGCACGATCGTTTCTGCAGCGATATGCGGAAAAACAGTCGCGCTCGATCAAGGGCTTTTCCAATGACGCGCTGCAGGCGCTGCAGGCGCATGACTGGCCAGGCAATGTCCGGGAGCTCGAAAACAAGATAAAGACGGCCGTGATCATGGCGGATGGCGCAATGATCACCGGTGATGATCTTGGTTTATCCGTTGAGGGGGAGGTCACAGAATCTCTCAACCTGCGTGAGGTAAGATGCCGGGCTGAAAGCGAGGCTGTGCGACAGGCGCTTGCAGCGACCTCGGGCAATGTGTCCAAGGCCGCGGAAATGCTCGGGATAACGCGGCCGACACTGTACGACCTGATGCAGCGTAATGATATTACCGGTCCGGCCTGAGCCCGGATTTTTACTTCGGAGCATTATAAATATGTTGTCATTGATGGGAGCACACTTGGAAAAGGCTGAGCGCACGGGACCGATCACTGTCAAGGCCAATTCAGTCGGGTGGCTGAAGAAGGCTGCGGTACTGCTCGCTCTGTGTACAGCCTCGGCCTGCGGCCTCGCACTTGACAACGACGCATTGATTGAGCGGGCCAGGCAAGCGGAGGCCGACGGCGATTTGCGGGCTGCTGTAGTTGATCTTCGCACGGTCCTGCAGAAGGAACCCGACAACATGGAAGCGC
>Ga0102958_1000115_pt1 | contig 16800 bp, 9 predicted proteins | sample SalPonF2_B_D1_MG_FD_84513 | JGI IMG/M metagenome (GOLD analysis project Ga0102958, IMG submission 84513) | Salt pond soil microbial communities from South San Francisco under conditions of wetland restoration - Salt Pond MetaG SF2_B_D1_MG ...
CACCCTGACTTTCTTGTGCCATGGACGTCCGACGCGTTTTTTGGAGGGAGGGACCCGGCGCTGGAGTTTGCCGTGTCCGTGCGCGGCGTCGATCTGAAACGGCTTCTGCGCAACGCCATACCGCGCGGTGACCTGGTGCAGATCGGACGTTACTTGCTGGACTCCCAACGAGCGCCGGACACCTACGCCCATGACTTCTCGGACCAGTTACTCGAGCTCGGCGCCGAATTTGCGCAACAGGATGACAGAGACTCCGCCATCCTCGTCTACAAAGTCGGCCTGTATTTTTATCCGGCGCACGAGAAACTGACAGCGGCATTGACGGCGCTCGAAGCGGAGTGAGGTCCTTTGTCGGGAGACAAATTGCGCCGATCAGTAATGTTGTGAATCGCGGGAACCGTTCTGTGATCAAAACTACTCGCGATCGATAGTCCGTCAATACTGTTACCTCCGGCCTCGATGGTATTTTTTCAACCAAAGTCCTCGGCCAGGATTTTCGCGAGCGCACTGACGAGAAAATCTGCATTGCCCTTGTCAAACGGCAGCGGCGGTCGAATCTTGAGCACATTGTGATACGGTCCGTCGGTACCGATCAGGATGCTTTGATCCCCCAGTCGATCGCAGATAAACGAGGCCTCGGCTGCCGCCGGTTCCAGCGTGTCGCGATCGCGCACGAGTTCGACCCCGAGAAATAGCCCCGAACCTCGGACATCGCCGATCAGTGGGTAGCGGCTCTGCAATGAGCGTAATTGCCCGAGCAGATAGGTGCCAACTTCGAGGGCGTGCGCCTGCAGGTTTTCGCTCAATGTCACGTCCAGGACCGCCAGCCCGACGGCACACGAGACCGTGTTGCCGCCAAACGTGCTGAAAAATTCCATGCCGTTGGCGAACGCCGCCGCAATCTCGGCCGTCGTGACGACCGCCGCAACGGGATGACCGTTCCCGATCGGCTTGCCGAGCACCACGATGTCGGGCACGACGTCCTGTGACTGGAAGGCATAAAAATGAGTTCCGGTGCGGCCATACCCGGTCTGGATTTCGTCGGCGATGCACAGCCCACCGGCGCCGCGCACGTGGCGGTACACAGCACCCAGGTAACCCGGCGGAAAGATGATCTGCCCGCCGACACTGGGACAGGATTCGGCGATAAAACCGGCCGCCGCGCGCCCGTTCGCCGCGAGACTCTGAACGATGTCCAGCACGTGGCGGGCATACTTTTCCCCGGCCCTGGCATCGTCGCTTTTGTAGCGGCCGCGATACCCATCCGCCACGGGTGCGGTGTGGACCCAGGCGGGCGCCCCGCTTCCGCCCGGACCATCGTGCTTGTACGGGCTGATATCGATCAGGCTGGTGGTGTGGCCATGGTAAGCGCCCTCCAGCACGATCATGTCGCGCTGCCCGGTCCGGGCGCGGGCGAGTCGCAGTGCGAGTTCGTTGGCCTCGCTGCCGGAATTGACAAAGAAACACACGTCCAGTGGTTCGGGCAGCGTGGACGCCAGCCGTTCGGCGTAGCGGTTGAACTGGTCCTGCAAGTAGCGGGTGTTGGTGTTCAGCACCGCCATCTGCTGGTGGGCCGCGGCAACGACCCGCGGATGACAATGGCCGACCTGCGGAACGTTGTTGTACGCATCGAGGTATTTGCGGCCTGTATCGTCATACAGGTATTGCTGCCAGCCGCGCACCATCTTGATTGGCTCGCGATAGCCCAGGCTCAGGCTGGCGCCGGCCCTTTTGCGGCGAGTCGCCAGGGTCTCGGCCTTGCTGGGCTCTGTTGCGGGAAAGCGTTCTTCAGGCACGCCGACGATGAGGTTTGGATCGAGCGAGAACCCGGCCCAGACCTCGCGTTGGCTGACCCGTACCACACCGGGAAAATCGTTATCCAGTTCCAGCAGGTCGGTCAGGATCTGGAGGTGCAGGTGGGGCGACCAGCCACCGTTCCCGGCCGCCGTTCCCAATGTTGCAAATTGCTGTCCGGCGGCAATGGCTTGCCCGGCCTTCAACCCGGCGACTGCATCGGGGTTCAGGTGTCCGTACAGCGTGAAGAAAGCCAGCCCTGTCGATGTCGCATGCTCCAGAATCACCACGCCGCCGTAATCCTGAGGGGCGGGATTGATCGTCGCCGTATGAACAATGCCCGGCAGCGGTGCAAACACCGGGGTGTCCGCCGGCGCGAACAAGTCGAGCCCGATATGCAGAGTGCGGCGTTCGGCGCCGGGGTCTTCTCCGTCAGCGAACATGGCCTCGCTGTAGACCAGCCGCGGTTCGTCGTAGCGCCCCACGCCTACCCGCGCTCCCGCTTTTGCCATACGCCGGAACAGCCGCGCTGTCATGTCGGGTTCGGAGAACTTTTCCGGGTCGCCCGCGAAAAACGGGCTGCCCGGGCTGAAATCGAAAACCAGGCAGGGTTCGGTTGTCAGGTCGATGCCGAGGACCGGGGCAAACTCCTTCTGCTTGCTCCGCAGCCAGGTCGTCAGCGGGCCGGCCTCCGGTACGGCGGCTAAACCGCACGCCTCACGAAAAGCCGCCTCGGCAAACCGGGAGTGGATCGCGGCCAGCCGGGGGAGAGTGTTGCGGATCGGGGCCTGGCTGATGACCAGGTAAGGATCGTCCGGGCGCTGCCGTTGCTGGTGCGCGGCGAGGCAGACGCTGACGCACAGCCGCATCCGAACCAGTCCGAACAGGGCGGCCAGCTCGGTCTCGGTGAGCGGATACTCGGCGTGGTAGCCGCGAACAACATGCGCCGCGGCAGTCAGCGGGTCGGGTTTGTCGAGAATGGCGTAGGCGATGGCGATAGCGAGGTCGGCTACGGTCCAGGTATGAACGAGGTCGCCAAAGTCGACGATCCCGACAACGCTCTGATCGCGCGAATACAGGTCGTCACCGCCACCGACAATGACGTTGTAGTCGTTGGTGTCGTTGTGAATCACGCTGCTGCGCAAACGGCCGAGCAAGGGTTCGACGTCGCGCTCGAAGCCGGCCACGCACGAATCAATCATGCTGCACAGCGACGGGTCGTCAATCAGTGAATTGTGCCGTTCGATCTCGCGTCGCGCGTGGGCCAGGTCCCAATGGAGATCACGATGGGCCGCCGGATGATCGAAGTCGGCCAGCGCCCGGTTCAGTTGACCGACCCGGCGTCCAAGATCATGCAGCAATTCGGCCGAATGCCGCTTTACTTCCCCCATCGGCCGCCCCGGCAGAAATGAAATCAGGCGCACGTAGTGCTCATTACCGTTCGCGCCCGCAATCCGGGTAACGAAATCACCATCTGATGTCGGGAAGGGTCTCGGGGCTGCCGCGACGCGGTCTGCAACGTGCAGCATGACGGCGTTCTCGGCGTCGAGCAGGTCGGGATCCTCCCGCGCATTGGCAATCTTCAGGACCCGCTTTTCGCCGTCTTCCAGGGTCAGCAGGAAATTCTGGTCACGCTCGCTGGGCAGGATCCCGGCTGCCACCGGAATTGCAAAGAGCCTGTGCGCTATTTCAACCGCTTCGGCGGTCGTGAACTCGGGCGCGTAGTCGAGTAGTGCCACGGTGAATCTCTGCTGGGACAACGACAGAGTACTTTAGTCGAAACCGTCAACGCGTTACACGGTGGATTAAAACCGGGACAATCTCCGGTACCTGAGCGACTATTGCGCGTGACCGCGGAATCGGACCGGTTTGGGCGGGTGATCCCGTCAATCGACCAACCCGAACGAGATGTATTGTCAGCCGTTTTGCCTGAGTACCCGTAGCAGTGACCCACAAACCGATCCACGATGTGATTATTGTCGGCGCAGGCGCCAGCGGCCTGATGTGCGCGATCAATGCGGGCCACCGCGGTCTGCGGGTACTGGTGCTGGAGAAAGGCCCCAAGGCGGGCCTGAAAATCCTGGTCTCCGGTGGCGGCCGCTGCAACTTCACCAATGTTTTCGCCGACCCGCGCAAGCAGTTCCTGTCGCAAAACCCGCATTTTTGCATCTCGGCGATGAGCCGCTACCAGCCGGCGGACTTTGTAGAGATGGTCGAAGCCAGCGGTATCGACTATCACGAAAAAAAGCTCGGCCAGCTGTTTTGCGACCACAGTGCCAAAGATATCGTCGCGATGTTGCTGGACCGGTGTGCGGCGGCGGGCGTCGATGTCCGGTTGCGGCAGGAAGTCACGGCGGTCACGCCGGCCGATGACGGCGGTTTTCGCGTGGTCACTGCACGGCAGACCTATGTCGCTGCGAAAGTAGTCATTGCCTCGGGAGGTTTGTCGCTGCCGAAGATCGCCACCGACCTGGCGTTTCGTACCGCTAATCGCCTCGGTCTCAACGTTGTGTCGCCACGTGCCGCGCTGGTGCCGCTGACATGGAACTCCAGCGACCGCGAAAAGTACCAGGCGTTGTCCGGTATCTCTGTCGATGCGGTGACCGCCTGTAACGGAGTCAGTTTTCGCGAGAGCATTCTTTTTACCCATCGCGGGTTGAGCGGACCGGCCATTCTGCAGATCTCGTCGTACTGGCGCGAGGGTGACACGGTGATCATCGATCTGTTGCCGGATACGGATGCGGCCGAGTGGCTGGGAACAGAGCGCGAAGCGAAACCGCGGCAACGGATCGTGTCGATGCTCAAAACGAGGCTGCCCAACCGGCTCGTCGAGACCATGGCGGGTGACTGGTTTCAGGACGTAAAGATCGGATCCTGCTCGCCACGCCAGTTGGCGCAACTCGGCGCACGGCTGAACGCATGGCAATTCAGGCCTGGCGGAAGCGAAGGCTATCGTACTGCCGAAGTTACACTGGGCGGGATCGATACCAACGAGGTCTCATCGAAGACCTTCGAGGTAAAGAAGGTGCCGGGCCTGTATGCGATCGGCGAAGCGCTGGACGTCACCGGCTGGCTTGGCGGTTACAACTTTCAATGGGCCTGGGCATCCGGCTGGTGCTGCGCTCAGCATCTCGATCCGATTCCACCCGGGCGCGAGTGAGTGGTGGGTCGAAACACGGCTATGGCTCATGTCGCGCGCGACCTGTTTTCGGGCAGGATGAGGTCTGCCTGGTTGTTTTGTGTCCGGGTCAGGGCTGAAAGCGCGGTTCGCCAGCCCGGGCCGGATTTTGCGTTCACCAGTACGGCTGGCGCATGACATACCGCGGCTACCGGTTTGCCATCGGCGATAAAGCCCTCTATCAGGGAGATTGACACGGGGTCTGCGCTCAGATCCCAGAGCGGACCGTGCCCGCCGGGGTAAAACACCGCATCGAAGTCACTGGCATCGACCTCGGCAAGCCTGCGGGTATTCGCGAGCTCGGCCTGCGCGGCGGAATCGGTTTCAAATCGCCGCGTGGCGAGTGAATCGGGCGGGTTGCTCCTGAGTTATCATCGGCTGCGATGCTATTGCGCCGGTCAGTGCGACATGCCCAATGACGAAATCGAAGGCTACCGCTATGCGCTCGAATATGCGCTGGGCATACCGTTCAGCGGCGGCAACAGACTCACCGCGCTGCAAAATGGCCGCGAGATTTTTCCCGCCATGCTCGCGGCCATTCAGAGTGCCGAACACAGAATCGATTTTGCTACGTATGTCTATTGGACCGGCGACATTGCAGAGAATTTTGCGCAAGCTCTCGCCGCTGCCGCGACTCGAGGCGTGCGGGTTCGGGTTTTGCTTGATTCGTTCGGCGCGCGGCCTATCGAAAAACAACATCTGCAGACACTGTCGGCTTCCAATGTCGATGTGCGCTGGTTTCGGCCGCTGAAGACTTTTCGGGTCTGGCGGGTCGACAAGCGGACGCATCGGAAGATTCTCGTATGCGACGAAAAAGTCGCATTCACCGGTGGCGTCGGCATTGCCGACGAGTGGACAGGCGATGCGCGACATCCGGACGAGTGGCGTGACATGCATCTGCGACTCGAAGGTCCGGCTGTCGCAGCGTTGCGGGCGGCATTCGCCGATAATTGGAACGAGGCCGGCGAATGGGACTGGGACCGGCCCCTGGCGCGGCCCGAAAAACATTCCGGGGGAGTGCCGGTACAGGTCGTGCGATCGGCAAGTACCATTGGCTGGACTGCCATGGCCGCGGTTTTGCGCTCGCTGGTCGCGGTTGCCAGGTCTCGGCTTCGAATTGTGACTGCTTACTTCGTGCCGGATCCGGCTATGCTGCGGCAGATAAAGAATGCGGTTGCGCGCGGAGTTTCTGTGGAAATCCTGATACCGGGGCGTTTCACAGATAGCCGTTTGTCGCAACTGGCGGGGCACCATGCAACAGAGCAGTTGCTTGCGCTCGGTGTGTCTGTCTTTCGCTATCAAAAGACGATGCTGCATACAAAACTCATCCTGGTCGATGACCTGGTCTGTTGTATCGGCTCGCCGAATATGAATCATCGCTCGATGGGTAAGGACGAAGAGTGTTGTGTCGTTGCCCTGGCTCCGGAACTGGCTGCAACGCTGGCGGCCGAATTTGAAAATGACTGCACGGATGCCGAGAAGCTGGAGTATTCAGCCTGGTCGAAAAGAGGCGGCCTGCTGAAACTGCGTGAGCAACTCGCTCGAATGCTGATCGAGCAGCTGTGACCCACCGCATGCGCCTCGTGAACTGTCGTAAAACCCAGTTGACCATAGGAGTAGCCTGCATTGCATGGGCATGACCTGATAACGATTTGTGCCATCCTGGCAGCCGGCTTTGCGTGTCAGTGGCTCGCCTGGCGGGTAAAGCTGCCAGCCATACTGTTCCTGCTGCTTGCGGGAATACTCGCCGGCCCGACGCTGCATTGGCTCGCGCCAAACGATCTATTCGGCGAGCTGTTGGTTCCGCTGGTCTCGATCGGGGTTGCAATTATTCTGTTCGAGGGTTCGCTTACGCTGAAGTTCTCGGAAATCCGCGGTCACGGCGCGGTCGTTCGGAATCTCGTGACCTTTGGGGTACTCATCACCTGGGCCGGCAGCGCGCTAACGGCATATTTCCTGTTCGACTGGGACGCGCGGCTTGCCGCTTTGTTCGGCGCGATCGTTACCGTCAGCGGTCCCACCGTTGTAATGCCGTTGCTGCGTTCGGTGCGCCCGGTTCGATCTGTATCCAGCGTTTTACGCTGGGAGGCCATTCTTATCGATCCGATCGGCGCGATCCTCGGCTTGCTCGTATTCGATTTTATTCTGGCAAGCGAAGCAGCGGACGGTTTGCTGGAAGCGTCGCACACCGTCGTGACGATGGTCGCGGCAGGGGCGCTACTGGGCGCAGCCGGCGGATACTTGTTCGGGCTGGCGATGCGCAAACGACTGATCCCGGATTTTCTGCGTAATTTTGCCGCGCTGGCGGCGGTGCTGGTCGTGTTCGCTGCTTCGGAATCGATTCACGGGGAATCCGGTCTGCTCGCCGTGACGATCATGGGGATCTGGCTGGCGAACACGCGGCGCCTCGATCTGGAGGACATTCTCGATTTCAAAGAGAACCTGACCCTGGTGCTGGTGGCGGGGCTTTTCATTGTGCTTGCCGCACGGCTGGATTTTGCTGCCCTGACGAAAATCGGTTCGATGGCGATTGTCATGGTGCTGGTCCTGCAGTTTGTGATCGGTCCGCTGCGCGCGGTGGTGTGCTCGGCGGGAAGCAACCTTCGCTGGCAGGAGATCCTATTTCTCGGCTGGGTGTTTCCGCGCGGTATCGTTGCCGCGGCGATTTCGGCGATCTTTGCGCTGCGGCTGGAGAATATAGGCTACGCGGGCAGTGAGGAACTCGTTCCGCTGGTGTACAGCGTTATTCTCGGAACGGTGGCAATTCAAAGCCTGACCTCGAAAACGCTCGCCAATTTGCTCGGCGTGGCAGAACCGGATCCAACCGGAGTGCTTGTCGTCGGCTCAAACCCGGCGGCGCTGGCAATCGCCGAAGCTCTGCACAAAAACGGTCAGTCTGTGCTGCTGGCCGACTCTTACTGGGCGGGTATCAAGGATGCAAGAATGCGTGGGCTGACGACGTTTTATGGCAGCGCTGTGTCGCGCTACGCGGATCGCAATATGGACCTGACGGGATTGGGTAATCTGCTCTCGCTTTCGCGCCGCCCGGGCCTGAACGAACTTGCCTGCGTGAGATTCGCTCAGGAATTCGGCCGGGACAATGTTTACACGCTAAGCGATGAGTCAGAGCGCGAACACCGGAAGCACAGGGTCACCGGCGAGAGTCGCGGCAGGGTGTTGTTCGGCGGCGAACACTCGCTTGAGGACCTGCTGGAGAGTCTGGCCTCCGGGGCAAAGATAAAAACCACCGAGCTCACCGACGAATTTGATTTCGCCGAGTACCAGTCAAGAAACCTGGATAGTTTGCTGATCTTCGCGACTGACAAAAGCGGCCGGGTTCATTTCCCGACCAATGACGGCGGAACTTCGCCTGGGCCGGGGTGGACCGTATCGGCGATGGTCAGGAGTGCGGAGCAGGCGTAGCTGACGGCAAGTGGCACCGCTCAGGGTTTCGGGCCGGTCGGGCAGTTCTCCTTCTCGACCGTCCACATGAAATTCGCCACCTTCCATTCGCCATCGATCTTTACCAGGTCGACGGCGTCGACGCCGCAATGCGAAAACGCACCGTCGATCCAGAACTCGTACTCTCCCCACACTACCGCTATTGGGCCGCGAGTGAGCACGGTCGGTTTGCCGGTCCATCGCTCCAGGTACTCGTGACTGTCATCCTCCAGGCCAGCCAGCATCTCCTCGTTGCGGGACATTCTCATTTCGAGTTCGCCGGGTTCGCCGTTCGGATCCGGTCTGAACGAAAGCGTCGTGCCTTCGGCCAGTTGCAATGCGCGCCAGTCCTCCGGTTTTTTGGACGCAACGGCGGCAAAGACCTGCGCCATGACAGCGAGAATGGCCTCGCGTTCGCTGGCTGGGCTGGCAGCAGCGAAATCCGGCGCGAGGAGCAGGATAGAGATCAGGCAAAGCGTCTTTGTTGCGTACATATTCAAATTCCTCGGCTCGGCGGGAAGGTGCCGGGTTTCATCCGCGTCGACGCGTTCAGTATGTTCGCCGCCACGCCCTGATTCCAGCCATTTGTCGCCGCGCGTTTGCATCGTTTGTCCGGTTTGTCCAGAACCGGCCGCTTGGGTCAGCCCGCCGCGGATAGTGTGGCGCCACCGTGACCGGCGTCCGCCACCGCCACGGGCAGACGCTGCGGCGGTTTAGGCGGAAGGGCCGACGGTCCGGCCCGCTCGTGTCAGGGTCGGGAACGGTACGTGGCAAGCGACAGGTTGATCGGACCAGGCGCAGCCGTACCGGGTTGCGGCGCCGGTATTTGGTCTGTTTCGCGTCTATACTCTGGCGGTGATCGTGCTCTCGATCACTGCAGAAAGATTTGGTACGGAAGCTTCGCAATAAAAATTCAGGGAGATTCTCAATGTCAGAAACATTACTCGATGGCCTGTCGCGCCTGATTACACCGGAATTGCTCGACGGTCTGGCCGGCCAGGTTAATGCGCCGGAGAGCGCAGTGAGCAAGGGGCTATCCGCGATCATGCCGGCGCTTCTTGGCGGCGTGGCGACACGCGCGAAAGAGCCCAGCTTCATGTCCACGTTGTTCGGCCTGGTGACCGATAGTGGCAACGACGCCGGCTTGCTCGGCAATCCGCAAAGCCTGCTCGGCGGCGGTTCGTCACCGGCGATGGCGCTCGGTGGCAGTTTACTGAATTCCGTATTCGGTAAGCAGCTCGATAGTATCGTCGGCAAAGTGGCGAGTTTCGCCGGTATCAGCCCGGCGGCGGCCAGCTCGATGTTCAAATTTGGCGCGCCCGTAGTGCTTTCCATGCTCGGCAAGAAGGTCAAGGACGACGGGATGGATGTCTCATCGCTCGGTAAATTGCTGAGCAGCGAGAAGGACAAGTACATTGCCGCCGCGCCATCGGCACTGGGTAGTCTGGAAGACCTGATTAGGGAGCCGCGTCAGGTTCATGCCGCGCCACCGCCACCACCACCCGTTGCGGAAAAAAAATCTATATGGCGTTGGCTGATTCCGCTGTTGATCGCGCTTGCGATCGGCTGGTTCCTGCTGCAGTCGATGGGCGGTGGCGACGGTAGTGCCCAGCGTGCCGCACCTGCGGCAATGGCGCCTTCGGCGGCGGTGGTCTATTTCGATGCCGACAGTTCGGATATTCCGGCTGGTACGGCGGCCAAGTTGATGCCGGTAATCAGTTATCTGAAGGCAAACCCGGGCAGCAAGGTTGACGTGACCGGATACCACGACGCGTCGGGCGATGCGATGAGCAATGAGGAGCTTGCGAGAGCACGTGCAGCGGCGGTGCAGCAGGCGCTGCAGGCCGGCGGCATCGACGGCGGCCGGATCAACCTGGCCAAACCGATGATCTCGACCGGTAGCGGCACGCCCGAGGATGCTCGCCGCGTTGAGGTCAGCGTGTCCCGTTAGAAATATACCCGCCGCCGCTGCTATCGCATTGGTCCACCGCAACCGGACAGGGCCGAACCATTTCGAACTTGGTTCGGCCCTGTCCTTTTCCGGGTAGGGGTATTAGCGAGCCGTGGATTTTTGCCGAGCGGGTCGCGCGCATTTTTTGCCCGCCATCACCGCCGGCGTGAAATGGGTAAACTGTGCCGCATATGATCACTCGATCCTTGTTACCAGGATGACCTACTTCTCTAAATGAACCGCACATTGCTCACCCATGGCCTGGCGCTGCTCCTCTGTACGTTCCTGGCGCTGGATAGCGCAGCCCAGGAGGACGCGCAGAATGCTGAGCCTGTCGCTCCGGACCTGAGTTCGCTCAAGGCCAGCTGGTGGACCTACTTTGACGGTGACCGGGCGGAAGTCGAACCACGTGTCGCAACATTTCTGGAAAAAATCGGACCGCAAATTGCGGAGCTGGACCCATCGAACCAGGTCGTCGCCGAAGCCGACCTGAAGGCGGTGCGCGATAATTTCAACGCCTACCTCGAGCTATTGGATGATTCAAAACCGGAGCCGCGCGAACTGCCGCCAGCGCCGGAAATCTACACGATCCCGGAACTGCTGGAGCTCGGTGCCGCCGCGCGCGAAGCCAGGTCCGATGCCGCGGAGGCGCTTGTTGCGGCGGAACGGGCGCAACGCACTTTGCAGGGTGCCAGCAGGCGCCGTGATGCAGCGTTCGATGCCTATGTCGGCGCGGCTGCCGGAGACGCCCGTTGGCTGGCTGCGCTGAAGTTGCTCCAGGCCCGATCGTCGCAAGCCATTGCTGAGCGCCGCTACGCGTTTTTGGACCTCCGGCTGCAACACGCCGAAGCCTATGCCGACGCCATCGAGATACGCCTGGACCTGGCACGCGGCCAGCTGGCCGCAACCGCCGGAGAAGCCGATCTCGACAAGCTCAGGGAGCGTTTAGCAACCAGCGAGAACGCCGTCGCAGTGGCGCGCGAGGAAGTGCGGGCTGCCGAACTCGCCGCTAGCAGTCTCGACCTCGAGACGGCCCAGGGACGTTCGCAGCAGCGCTTGCTGCAGCAACTGCTGATCCAGTCACGGGTGAGCGAGGCGCTCGCCGAAGTGACGCTTGCCCAGGAGCAGGCGCTGCTGTGGTGGGGCGAAACGCAGACGGATGGCGTCGCTGACATATCTGCGATCGAAGAGAACGCGCTCGGCTGGTCGGAACTGGCATGCTCACTGGGACAGCAGAAGCCGGAATGGAAGCGCGAAACCGAAGACGAGGCTCTCGCTGTACAAAGCACTGACCGGGAGGGCATGGACAAGGCCTCGATTCAACTGCTGAACCAGCGGTTGTCCACCGCGCAGGAAACGCTGAACTGGCTCGGCGACCTGGATGAAAACCTCGCCGACCTGGAGTTGCTACGCGCGGCCGTGGACACTGCAGTGGCTACCAGCGCCGGGCGCTTTAAATCCGGACTCGCCGCACTGAGCCGGCATGCCAAGGCATTGTACCTTCGCGTCGTTGGCCTGACCGACCTGACGCTTTTCTCGGTGGGCGAAGCCCCGGTAACCGGCGGCGACATCCTGCGCGTGCTGATCATCATAGGGCTGGCCTACCTGCTGTCGCGCGGAGTCCGTCACGCCATCGGCCGGGTCGGCGCCAACGACCTGCGTGGTACTCATGCTTCGCTCTACACGGTCGGAAGGCTGACGCATTACACGATCATCATTTTTGCGGTCCTGATTGCGTTGTCGTCGATCGGCCTGGATTTCAGCAACCTGGCGTTGGTGGCCGGTGCGCTCAGTGTCGGCATCGGTTTTGGCCTGCAGTCGATCGTCAGCAATTTCGTCTCAGGCCTGATCATCCTGTTCGAACAGACTCTTCGCGTGGGTGATTACATCGAACTGGATACCGGCATCACCGGGACCGTGAAAGCCATCAACGTGCGCAGTACGCTGATCAATACCAATGACAACATTGATATCGTCGTACCGAATTCCGAATTCGTTACCTCGCGCCTGACCAACTGGACGTTGGGCGAGACGATTCTGCGTATACGCATTCCGTTCGGGGTCGCCTATGGCACTGACAAGGAACTGGTGAAAAAGGCGGCCCTCGAGGCCGTGGAACAGGTGCCGTACACGCTGACCCACATGAAGGACCGGGTCGCCGATGTCTGGCTGGTCGAGTACGGCGACAGTAGCCTCAATTTCCTGCTTCTGGTGTGGGTGAACCGCCAGGGGGCGAGGCGCCCCACCCGTACCCGCGCCGCTTATTTGTGGGCGCTGGAGACGAAGCTCGCGGACTACGGCATCGAGATTCCGTTCCCGCAGCGCGACCTGCACCTGTGGTCCGGCTTCACCGACGCGCCGGCACCACACAACCCCGACGCCTGATTCGCGACCGGAACTGCGGCGATCGTATTCCTATTACGAAAAGTGCCACCACAGGAAAGCAATGCCGACGAGCACAATGGCGCTGACAATGGCATCGTTGCGCCGCCAGCTCGGGTCTCCGGCGCCGCGTTCGATTTCTTCCATGCGCGCGTCGACGGTCTGGTGGGCAAGGTCGCGGACTTTCTCGTCCGGCGGCGGCGCAGTCAGGAGGCTGAAACCGACCAGGCTGGCGACGGAAAAAGCAAACAGCTCGATAGCGAAGTGGAGGAATTTGATTTCCGCGACATACAGCAGGAACCCGTCCAGAGATGCCTTGTTCATCTCCAGAAGCAGGCGGCTCATGCCGAGAACGAAGCCGATGGTGAGTGCCGCGACAGCGCCGGTGGCGTTAACCCGCGACCGCGTGATGCCGATGAGGAATACGGCTGCGATGGGCGGCGAAATGCAGGCCTGTACGCTGTGGATATAGGTAAAACACTGACCGGACACCAGGTCCATCCCGCTGCAAGGCGTACAGTTCGGTCCTTGCCGTGCAATCGGAGGGTGATGCGGAAAAGACGTTGCGGCTACCACCAGGTGGCGTAGAGCGCGATCAACATCAACACGACGCCGAGGCCCGCGATGTTGAATCCGCTGCTGGTTGCAGTGTCCACGTCCTTGTACTCGATGGCATCGGGGTGCACCTCGACCGGCTGCGACAGCGAGATGATCATCCCGGTGGCGATGCAGAGCAGGAACACCAGCCCAACGCGGTCGATGAATGGCAGCTCCGGCCACAACAATTTCAGCGCCACCGAGAAAATTGCCGAGCCCAGTGCCGTACCGAGCGCGCCGTTGGCGGTCGTGCGTTTCCAGAAAATGCCGAGAATGAACAACGCGCAAACGCCAGGCGTAAAGAAGCCGGTGAACTCCTGAATGTATTGAAATGCCTGGTCGAATTGACCGAGCAAGGGACGAGCGACGATCACCGCAATCACGATCGCCGTCAGGCTCGCCAGGCGGCCGACCCGGACGAGGTGATGTTCTGACTTGTGGCCGTTGCCGAAATGACGGTAGAGATCCATCGTAAAGATTGTGGAGATCGAGTTCATCATCGACGCGAGTGACGAGACGATGGCGGCGATCAACGCCGCGAACACCAGACCCAGCAGCCCGGCCGGAAGCAGGTTCATCAGGGTCGGATAAGCCTTATCCGGTGCCTCGAGATCGGGCGCGAGCATCACGGCCGCCACCCCGGGCAGCACGACGATGACCGGCATCAGCATCTTTAGATAGGCCGCGAACATGATGCCCTTCTGCGCTTCGCGTGTGCTCTTGGCGGCGAGCGCGCGCTGAATGATGTACTGATTGAATCCCCAGTACGACAAGTTCATGATCCACATGCCGCCGACGAGGACCGAAATGCCTGGCAGCAGCGCGTAATGCGGCGAGTCTTTCGTGAAGATCATGTCGAACTTCTCGGGGAATTTGTCGACAAGCATGGCGAAACCGGCTAACGGACCGGCGCCGCCTCCGACTTCGTCGAGCGCGATCCATGCAATCAACAGACCGCCAAGGACCAGTAACGTCACCTGGATGATGTCGGTCAGCGCCACCGCCTTGAGACCTCCGTAGAGTGAGTAGGCGGTCGCGAACGCGGCCAGGCCGACAAGTCCCCAGACAAGATCGATACCGGTGACCGTGTTCACCGCGAGTGCACCCAGCCACAGGATCGAAGTCAGGTTCACGAACACGTAAACGCCAAGCCAGAAGATCGCCATGACGCTGCGTACCCGATGGTCGTACCGCTCCTCGAGGAACTGCGGCATCGTGTAGATTTTATGTTTCAGGAAAACCGGCAGTACCCACTTGCCGACGATGATCAGCGTCACAGCCGCCATCCACTCGTAAGCGCCAATCGCGATGCCGAGAACCCAAGCCGACCCGGACATGCCGATGATCTGCTCGGCCGAGATGTTGGCCGCAATCAGCGAGGCGCCGATCGCCCACCAGGGGAGGGCCCGGCCGGCGAGGAAGTAGTCACTGGTGTTCTTGGAATGACCGGCCTTTTCCCGGGAGACCCATTGCGCCAGCACCAGCAGCGACACTGCGTAGACGGCAACGACTGTCACGTCGAGAGTGGAAAGCTTCATCCGGTTGTCCTTCTTCTATTCATGCTGTCGGCAACGCCCATGGTCAGAGGAGGGTGCCGCGCGCTAGCCCGATTCCGGGTCGCCGTCGTGCGACCTCTTCGATCGCCGGACATTCCCGCCATGAAGCGGGTTTGTCCACAGTGCTATCGGTGTCTTTGTCTCAGACGGTTTTTTCACCGGGCAGACAATAGACCTGAAATGATAGCGCTGTCAATTCAGGTCAGGAATTGTCCGACGTTGCTGTTTCCATCTCACCATGTAACGAAAATGTTAAAAAAATGTAGAGTCAGATCAGGCGGTTATCGCTCCAGTTTCAGAAATATAAGAATTCACTAATGTTGCTATGCAGTATTGACACCGCTGTCATAGTTGCTTATACGCAGGATTCAGTGACAGCGTTGTCAGGAATTTTTTGACGCGTGGCGTGTCGGCACCGGTCCCCATGAGACCGACGAGCGAACCCGCCAGGCGGCACAAATGATCAACCAGAAAGCAGCCACAGCTGACCATTCGAGGTAGTCCCGTGCACAGCCAGAAACCCAGATTCAACCGTCCAGTCCACGGCCTCGATGGCCGCAATGTGCAGCCGCACGCAGACACTGCGTCACCGATGGCGCCGGGTCGCGTCCTCTTCGCGTTGATCGCGGCGCTCGGACTCGCCGCCTGCGGCGGCGTCGACGATGACACGCCATCCGGCTCGCTGGTCATTCCGGACATCGAGTGGCAGCTGGCCTTCGAGGACGAGTTCGAAGGCGACAGTCTCGACACGACGAAATGGAATATCGACACGGGCGACGGTTGTCCAGATCTGTGTGGCTGGGGCAACAACGAGGAGCAGGTTTACTCCGAGGACAACATTACCGTCGCCGGTGGCATCCTGACGATCCAGGGTCGGCAGGAGGCCGATGGCACCTATACGTCGGGGCGGGTAAACACCAAGGGCAAGTTCGACTTCCGGTACGGCAAGGTCGAGGTCAGCGCGCGCCTGCCGGCGGGACAGGGGGCCTGGCCGGCGATCTGGATGCTGCACAGCGATCCGACCATCTACGGCCCGTGGCCGCTCTCCGGCGAGATCGACATCGTGGAGGGGTTCAACCTCGGCGTGGACGGCAACACGGCGACCCAGAGCACGGCCCATTACGGCCTGGCAACACCGCCGTACGACGGCACGTCTTCGAAATACGATACCGGCGTGTCGCCCGATATGGGGTTCCGCGTTTACACGCTCGAGTGGGAGCGCGACAAGCTTCGCTTTTTCGTCGACGGCCAGCATTTCCAGACCCAGAACGCGCAGAACTGGTACACCTACTTCCCGGAGGGCGCGGACGGCTTTTACGATGAATTCGGCCCCTACGATATCGGCTCGCGCGACGCGCCGTTCGATCAGCTCTTTCACCTGATCATGAATTTCGCGATCGGCGGCAATCCGGTCGGCGCCCCCGATCCGGGCGCTTTCCCGCAGAGCTTCGAAATCGACTACGTGCGTGTGTATGAATGCGCGAACGCCAACCCCGAGACCGGCCGCGGATGCGGCACGGCCGACCCCAGCGTCGTTCCTCTGAAAGACAACGACGGCGGGCCGCTCCAGGATCGCGACACTGCGCAGCCCTACCTCGAGGCGCTGGCGCTCTACATTGACGGTCCCGAAACCATCGAAGTCACGGTGGGCCAGGAGACCGCGACGAACACGCTGCAGGTCGACGGCTTCACAGGGGAGGGCGCCACGGTCATCAACGATCCGGCCTTCACCGATCCTGACGACCCGGAGAACACCGTCTGGCGCGTTGCGGTGTCGGGTGGCGTCGCGAACGCTTATCTCGCGTCCCAGGATCTGACGGATGACCCGATCCTCGACACCGGTTTCGATTTCTCCGGCAACCGCCTCGGCGGGATCGGCGAGGATCCGGTCGGCGAAGTCG
>Ga0102958_1000119_pt1 | contig 16743 bp, 14 predicted proteins | sample SalPonF2_B_D1_MG_FD_84513 | JGI IMG/M metagenome (GOLD analysis project Ga0102958, IMG submission 84513) | Salt pond soil microbial communities from South San Francisco under conditions of wetland restoration - Salt Pond MetaG SF2_B_D1_MG ...
CAGCGACGCCGCGCTGACAAATCGCAACGGACTGCGCGTTCGCGCCGGGCTTTTCTCGCCAACGTCGCGGGCAACTGTACTCATCAGGCGCGTACTCCTTCGGTTACGACCCGGCGCCGGCCGATCGATTCTGCGGCACGATCAGCCGCTGCCCCGCCGCACTCCGACCTTGCTGGCCCGGACCCGGAAGAGCCTCGTGGCGGTTCCGATTCACAGGGAATCGTCGTGACGGCACCAGCCGGATCCGCGGCGCCGCACCCCGCAGATTATTCCACAGTCTGGCCTTGATGGGTCACGGCGCAGGGCGCGGTACAGCGCTAAATTGCGTCGTGCGTCGCTTGTGCATAGCAGCAAAAGGCTGGCATCATGTTGGACCAGCAAATTTACGGCGCGTCGCTCACGGCGCCCGCTGATGCCGTGGCCATGCGCCGCGGCTTTTTTCGAACCAGGAGACGTTCAATGTCCAACGATCCCGTGGTCATTGTGGCCGCCCGCAGAAGCCCCATCGGCTCTTTTCAGGGTTCCCTTTCAGCCCTCGCCGCGCCCGACATCGCCGCGACCGTAAACCGGGCCGTGCTGGCCGACAGCGGAGTTGCGGCCACGGACATCGACGAAGTGTTATACGGATGCGTGTTGCCGGCCGGCCTCGGTCAGGCGCCGGCCCGCCAGGCCGCACGCGGCGCGGGTATCCCCGACCACGTCGGCGCCACGACGATAAACAAAATGTGCGGCTCGGGCATGAAGAGCGTAATGCTCGGCCACGACATGTTGCTGGCTGGCAGCGCCGGCATCATTCTGGCCGGCGGCATGGAGTCCATGAGCAATGCACCCTACATTTTGCCGAAAGCGCGTTCCGGCTACCGCATGGGTCATGGCAAGGTCATGGACCACATGTTCCTGGACGGGCTTGAAAACAAGGACGACGGCCGCCTGATGGGCGAATTCGCCGAGGACACGGCAGACAAATACGGATTTACCCGCGAACAGCAGGATGCGTTCTCGATCGAATCGGTGCGGCGCGCCCTGGCCGCAACCGAATCTGGCGCGTTTGCCGCCGAAATCGTACCGGTCGAAGTCAAGTCACGGCGCGGTTCGAGCGTCGTCGACCAGGACGAAGAACCATTCCGTTGCGATATCGACAAGATTCCCACAATGCGAGCCGCTTTCCGTCGCGACGGCGGCACCGTCACCGCTGCAAGTTCTTCTTCCATCTCCGATGGCGCCGCAGCGCTGATGCTGATGCGCGCAAGCGAGGCGAAACGGCGCGAAGTCGCGCCACTTGCAACGATCCTGGGCCATGCCGGATTCGCGCAACAGCCGGAGTGGTTTACCACGGCGCCGGTGTTCGCGATCAAGACGCTTCTCGACAGGCTCGACTGGACCCCCTCTGACGTCGACCTGTACGAAGTCAATGAGGCATTTGCGGTCGTAGCGATGGCTGCCATTACGGACCTGCAACTCGATCCTGCCACCGTCAATGTCAACGGCGGTGCCTGCGCACTGGGCCATCCGGTTGGCGCGACCGGCGCACGCATTCTGGTGACCCTTATAAATGCCTTGAAAGCGCGCGACATGAAACGCGGTGTGGCGGGACTGTGTATCGGCGGTGGCGAAGCCACGGCACTGGCAATCGAGCTGGCCTAGCCTGACATTGCCTGCAGGCTGCGCGACGATGCCGCTACCACGGGGAGAACAAATGATGGGCGAGCCGATTCTGATTCACATCGACGATCGCGGCGTCGCGACGATCACACTCAACCGGCCCGATCTCCGCAATGCTTTTGACGACAATCTGATTACACTGCTCGACGACGCTATTGCGACACTCGGCGCCGATCCGGAGGTAAGATTAATCGTGCTCACCGGCGCCGGGAAAGCGTTCTCGGCTGGCGCAGACATTAACTGGATGCGCGCGATGATCGGCAGCGGCAAATCGGAAAATCAGGACGATGCACTGCGCCTCGCCGGATTGATGGCGCGGCTCGACGGAGTGGCCAAGCCGACACTGGCCCGGGTCAATGGCCCTGCGATCGGTGGCGGTGTCGGTCTGGTGGCTTGCTGCGACATTGCGGTTGCATCGACCGATGCCAGATTCGGACTCAGCGAGGTCAGGCTCGGCCTGGTGCCCGCCGTGATTTCTCCCTACGTCGTCGCGGCCATCGGCCGGCGCAACGCGCGTCGCCTGTTCCTGACCGGTGAGGTGCTGAATGCGAAACAGGCGCGCCGGGCCGGCCTCGTTCACGAGATCGCCAAACCCTCCAATTTCAACGCTGCGGTGGAAGATCAGGTTGCGCAGTTGTTGCTGGGCGGGCCGATTGCACAAAGCGAAGCGAAACAGCTCGTTCGCGATGTCACATCGCCACAATTCAGCCCGGAACAACTGCAAAAACACACCGCGGCACTGATTGCGCGAATGCGCGTCTCGGCGGAAGGTCAGGAAGGTCTCGGCGCATTTCTGGAAAAACGCAAAGCCGGGTGGATCGCGAAATCGCGCTGACCGGCGGGCAGCAGCCCGCCAACCGGCAACGGCTGGATACCGATTAACATCTGAAGGAGTGAATACAGCGTGGATCTGAGCAATGCATGTGCCGTAATTAGCGGCGGCGCCTCGGGGCTCGGCCGAGCCGTAGCTGCCAAAGTCATCAAGGCAGGCGGCAAGGCCTGCCTGCTGGACATCAATGGCGAGCAGGGCGAAGCGACTGCGGCCGAACTTGGCGATCACGCCACGTTCGTGCAAACAGACGTCACGGACGAAAAAGCGGTCGAAGCCGGAGTCGCGGCGAGTTGCGAGCGCATGGGTCGCGTCTCGCTGGCAGTGAGCTGCGCCGGCGTCATTGGCGCAGGGCGCGTACTCGGTCGCGAAGGACCCATGCCAGGAGAGCAGTTCGCGCGCACTATCTCTATCAATTTGCTGGGGACCTTCTACCTGGTCAAGGCCAGTGCCGCGGCAATGGAAAACAACGAACCGGAGCCGAGCGGTGAACGCGGGGTCATTGTCAATACCGCATCCGTGGCGGCATTCGAGGGACAAATCGGACAGGTAGCCTACTCGGCATCAAAGGGCGCGGTAGTCGGCATGACGCTGCCGGTTGCGCGCGAACTGGCACGTATCGGTGTTCGCGTCATGACAGTCGCGCCAGGCATCTTCGAGACCCCGATGATGGCCAGCGTGACCGAGGAATTCCGTCATTCGCTGGAAGTCCAGGTACCGTTTCCGTCGCGCCTCGGCAGAGCCGATGAGTACGCCGACCTGGTCGCCCATATCTATCAAAACGAGATGTTGAACGGCACGACCATCCGGCTCGATGGCGCCATTCGGATGCAGCCCAAATAGCTGCCGAATCCGAAGATTCTGTCTGCAACAAACCAGGAGAGTTCATGAGCGAACGTGATGTAATGGAGTATGACGTTGCGGTTGTCGGTGCAGGTCCGTCCGGGCTGGCATTCGCAATTCGACTGAAGCAGCTGCAACCCGACTGCAACGTTTGCGTCCTCGAGAAAGGTTCCGATATCGGTGTGCACATGCTGTCCGGCGCCGTAATGCAACCGGATGCGCTGGATGAACTGCTGCCGCAGTGGCGCGAACAGCAGCCCGGTATCTGCGTCCCGGCAACGGAGGACGAGCTGGCGCTGCTCACTGCAACGAAACGTCATCGCCTGCCGACGCCGCCACAGCAAAAGAACCATGGCAATTTCATCATCTCTCTTGGACAGCTCGCCAACTGGCTCGGGCAACAGGCCGAGAGCCTCGGCGTGGATGTATTCCCCGGCTTCTCGGCGGCCGAAGCCCTGATCGGCGATGACGGCAGCGTGCGCGGAGTGCGCGTAGGCGACATGGGCGTAGGGCACGACGGCAGCCCCGGACCCAACTTCACCCAGGGGATCGACATTGCGGCGAAACTCACCGTTCTCGCGGAAGGCTGCCGTGGCAGCATCAGCAAACAGCTTATACGCCGGTTCGAGCTCGACAAGGGCAAGTCACCCCAGACCTACGGCCTCGGATTCAAGGAAATGTGGCAACTGCCGGCCGGCCGGACCAGCCCGGGGCGGATCGAACACACGGTGGGCTGGCCGCTCGACAACCGCACCTATGGCGGCAGCTTCCTGTATCACCTCGACGATGATCGCCTGTACATCGGGTTTGTCGTCGGCCTCGACTACGAGGATCCGAACTTCTCGCCGTTTGAAGCTTTCCAGCAATACAAGCATCACCCGTCGATCAGGGCGCTGCTGGAGGGCGGCGAGATTCTGTCTTCCGGGGCGCGCACGATCGTCGAGGGTGGCTGGCAATCAATGCCGAAACTGGAAATGCCGGGGGCCATTCTGATCGGCGATGCCGGGGGCACGCTCAACGTTCCGAAAATCAAAGGCATCCACCAGGCAATTCGCTCGGGCATGACTGCAGCGCAACACGTTACCGGCAATCTCGAAAGCAGCGGATTCGACGCGGCATGGCGGCAGTCACCGGGCGGCAGGGAGTTGTGGAAAGTTCGCAACATCCGCCCCGGTTTCAAACGCGGACTCTGGAGTGGCATGATCAATGCGGCCCTCGAAACGATTACCGGCGGACGCTTGCCGTGGACGCTGGAAAACCATGCCGATCACAGCGCGCTGCAGCGGCTAGACGGTTACCAGGCACCGGACAGGCAATGGCGCCAGCGCGAACTGCCGCCGCGTGACCGCCTCGCGTCGGTGTATTTTGCGGCAACCGAGCACGACGAGAGCCAGCCGGTACATCTCAAGGTCGCCGATACGTCAGTCTGTGCCGATCAGTGCGCTCGCGAATACGGCAACCCCTGCACCCGCTTCTGCCCGGCCGGGGTATACGAGATGATCGAAGCTGCCGGCGGCGGGAAAAAGCTGCAGATCAATGCTTCCAATTGCGTGCATTGCAAAGCGTGCGACATCAAGGATCCGTACGAACTGATTACCTGGGTCACACCGGAGGGCGGATCGGGTCCCAACTATCAGAACCTGTAACGCCACGGACGAGACTATGAATCGAAACGCAACGGGCAGCGACGCGGACACGGCATGAACCAGGAGCCGATGTGGAAACCGGCGCCGGCGCAGATCGCATCCTCGCAGATGCAGCGATTCATGGACACCGCCGCGAGCACGACCGGGCGCGCGTTTTCCGGCTATCACGATTTGCATGAATGGTCGATTGCCGACCCTGAAGCATTCTGGGACGCGATCTGGGAATTTGCCGGTATCGTCGGTGACCGTGGAAACGGTCCGGCACTGCGCGACAGTCACAGGATGCCCGGCGCGGTCTGGTTCGAAGGCGCCAGGCTGAATTTCGCCGAAAACCTGCTGCGCCATGATTCGTCCGCGGTGGCCCTGGTGTATCGCCGCGAAGACGATTTTCGGATCGAGCTGAATTATCGCGAGTTGCGCCATCGAGTCGCGGCCACCGCCGCCGCGATGAGGGCCTGCGGCGTGGTCGCCGGCGACCGGGTCGCCGGATTCATGCCGAATCATCCGGAGACCGTCATCGCAATGCTGGCAAGCGCCTGCATTGGCGCTATCTGGTCGAGCTGCTCGCCCGATTTCGGGGTCAATGGTGTCGTCGATCGGTTCGGTCAGATCAGGCCGAAGCTCCTGTTTACCGCGGACGGCTACCTGTACAACGGGAAACGCATCGATTCGCTGTGCCGGGTCCGGGAGTTCCTGCCCAGGCTGGAATCGATCGAGCAGGTCATCGTAGTACCGCACCTGAGGGAGCAACCGGACCTTGCCGGTCTGGGCAATGCGGTATCGATCGCCGACTTTCGGGCCGGACACGATACGACCGTGCGTTTTTCGCGCCTGCCATTCGACCACCCACTCTATGTGATGTATTCCTCCGGCACCACCGGAGCGCCGAAATGCATTGTTCACGGCGCGGGGGGAACGTTGCTGCAGCATTTCAAGGAGCATGCGCTGCACACCGACATCACGGACGCGGATACGGTTTTCTACTTCACGACCTGTGGCTGGATGATGTGGAACTGGCTGGTCAGCGGCCTGGCGCTGGGCACTCGCATTGTCCTTTTTGACGGATCGCCGTTTTACCCCGATGGCGAAGCGTTGTGGCACATGGCCGGGCAGGAGAAGATCACCGTATTCGGGACGAGCGCCAAGTACATTTCCGCACTGGACAAGCACGCGATCAAGCCACGCCAGCTCACCGACCTTGCCGCACTGCGCTGCGTTCTGTCTACGGGATCGCCGCTGGCTCCGGAGAGCTTCGATTACGTGTATCGCGAGATCTCAGAGTCTCTGCAATTGTCGTCGATCTCGGGCGGAACCGACATCATCTCGTGTTTCGCTCTCGGCAACCCCATATTGCCGGTTTGGCGCGGAGAGTTGCAGTGTCGCGGTCTCGGAATGGCCGTCGAGGTCTGGGATGAAGCCGGCCAGCCAATGACCGGGCAGCAGGGCGAACTGGTCTGCACCCGTCCTTTTCCGTCGATGCCGATTGGCTTCTGGAACGATCCCGGCAACGAACGATATCTCGACGCATATTTCAGCCGCTTCGAGGGCATCTGGTGCCATGGCGATTTTGCCGAGCTGACCGAGCATGGCGGGCTGATAATTCATGGCCGATCCGATGCGGTTCTCAATCCCGGCGGCGTTCGAATCGGCACTGCCGAAATCTATCGCCAGGTCGAGCAACTCGAAGAGATTGCCGAGAGCATTGCCATCGGCCAGGACTGGCACGGCGACGTGCGCGTGATACTGTTCGTCCGCCTCCAGAACGGCTTCGAACTCGATCGGCACTTGTGCGACCGGATCAGGGCCCAGCTCCGCGAAAACACCACGCCACGCCACGTCCCGGCCAAAATACTCGCGGTATCGGATATTCCCCGCACGCTGAGCGGCAAAATTACCGAACTTGCGGTGCGCGATGTGGTTCACGGCCGAAGCGTCAGGAACAGCGATGCACTGGCCAACCCCGAAGCACTCGATCTCTTTCGCAACCGGCCGGAACTCAATGAAGACTGAGCTCGCCAGCCGCGGCAGGACCGGCGGGATGCAGCGATGAATACTCGTCAGGCTCCGCACCGGTCGGGCCCGGGAACCGGTGCCAACAGCGCCCAGGCCCCGCTCACCCCGGAAGCGCGTTACCAGGCCCTCGTTGACGCCGGCGAAGTGCAGCCGGACCCGGCGCAACGAGAAGTATTGCGTTACCTGCAGGCGCTGGCGCTGGCGTTGCCGGATGCTCCCGGCTATGGAGCGCTCGACCGGTTGCTGCTGCGCGTCAGGCCAGGCAACGCGAAGATCGAACCGCTGCGCGGTCTTTATCTTTGGGGCGGGGTCGGCCGTGGCAAAACGTTTCTGGTTGATTTGTTCTATTCGTGCCTGCCAGCCGGAATCGGCCTGCGCACCCATTTCCATCGCTTCATGTTCGGCGTCCACGAACAACTGAACGAACTGAACCACGTTGCATCCCCGCTGGACAAAGTCGCCGACCGGCTGGCGCGGCGTGCGCGGATAATCTGCTTTGACGAGTTTTTCGTTTCGGATATTGCCGATGCCATGATCCTCGGCAACCTGTTCGAGGGTCTGTTCCGGCGTGGCGTGAGTCTCGTCGCGACCTCCAATGTGGTACCGCAGGAACTGTACCGGGACGGGCTGCAGAGATCCCGGTTCCTGCCGACCATTGATCTGATCGAGAAGCACACCGACATCGTCCATTTGCAGAACGCAACCGATTACCGCCTGCGCGCATTGGAGCAGGCAGAGATTTATCACAGCCCGCTCGATCAGGCTGCCGACCACAATCTGCTGCGCAGCTTTAATGCAATTGCACCCGACACCGGCCACGACTCGATGACGCTCGAACTCAACGGCCGTTCACTCGCTACCCGTCGTCTGGCAGACGGCGTGGTCTGGTTCGATTTCGACGAAATCTGCGGTGGCCCGCGGAGCGCTGCCGACTATATTGAAATCGCACGTTGTTTTCATACGGTCATCGTTTCCGGCGTGCCGATACTGACCGTGGAAAGCGAAAATGAGGCGCGGCGTTTTATTAGCCTGGTAGACGAGTTCTACGATCGCAACGTCAAACTGATTCTGTCCGCAGCGACGGAACTGGAAACGCTCTATCGCGGCCGACGCCTGGAGTTCGAGTTTCGCCGTACCGAAAGCCGATTGATCGAAATGCAATCGCGCGACTATCTCGCCAGCGAGCACTTGCCGTGATCGATGCGGTCACAACACGCCTGAAGCGATGGGCCCGCGCGGCAACCGGCGGCGGCCGGGTGTGGCCGGAACTGCTTCTGATCGCGGTGGTCGTCATCGCCGTGCGCTGGTACCAGACCCGCGATCTGCTGCCCGCGGATGCCGCTGCGGCACCGCCGTTTCGGCTGCAGGCGCTGAGCGGAGAATTCGTCGACCTCGCCGATCTGCGCGGCCGACCAACGCTGGTTTATTTTTTTGCGCCGTGGTGCCGCATTTGTTCGGCCTCGGCAAGCAATATTCAGCATCTGCGCACGGCGCTGCCGGCCACTGACCTCAACATCGTGATGATCGCGCTGAGCTACGAGACAAGCGGCGAAGTGCGGGCTTTTGCCCGGCGCCATGATCTCGAAATCCCGGTTCTGCTCGGCACGACTGCAACGGCGCGGGATTTTCAGGTGCCGGGCTTTCCGACCTACTACGTCATCGACTCCAACGGCGCCATCGTCAGCCGTGATTTTGGCTACACGACCTATCTCGGACTACGCTGGCGCACGTTTCTGGCTGAGTGACTCCAGCTGTTCATCGACAACGTCCATTGCCATGACTTCGCGGCGCAAAGCATCCGCCTCACGCAGCAACTGCGCATCGCTCGCGGCAAACAACCTCGCCGCCTCAGCGCTGGCCAGTTTCTCCTCCAGGTCGGCGCCGTGGATCAGCCCGACCCGTTCGCCACTGTGCAGTTTTTCCGCCAGCGGGGTGATAGCGTTTATCCGCGTGAGCGCATTCTCCAGCCGCGAGAGCGCATCGCGCCGGTTGCCGCTCCAGAAAATCCCTGCGGTCAGACGGTCACGTACCGTCGATGGCACGACCAGCGCCTGGGCCGCCTGCAACTCGGCCTGGTCGGTCTCTGCAAGGAAAGGCCAGCCGAACGGAAACGCAACGCCGCGGACTATCGCGTGAAGCCAGCGCGGCGCGTTGTTCTCCAGCAAGTGGCGCAACTGCAATTGGGCCGTGGCCATGCTCGCAACCATGGCCTGTGCAGCGAGGGGCCGCTCCGTTTCCTCCTCGCCGCCAAGCTTGTAGCGGCGCACGACGGCCGTTGCCGCAAACAGCTCGGCCGCAATTTCGGACAATCGCGAGGCGGTTCGCGAATCCTCGAGAAGACTGGCGCCTTTGTGCAAAAGCATCAGCTCGACTGTCAGCGAGCAGCCAGCGGAAAGCCGGGTCACCTGCCGCGCGAGTCGGTGCAAACCTTGCATCCTCGCAGGGTGCGGCGCGAGCCATGCTCCGCTCCAGCCCATCGCCAGCGCTCGCACCAGCCGATTCGCTACGCGGGCGAGCTGGCGCCCGACGAGGCGGTCAAAAACGGCCCGATCGCCATGACCGGGTCCGACGCCGGCGGCGGCGAGCATGGCGCCGAGATAGGGATGCTGAGCCAGCGCCGAACGCTGAAAAACATAGCGCCCCCGCAACTGCTGATCGTTACCGCCCAGGCTCGCCGAAAGGGCCGGGTACGTCTGCACTTCGGCAACCAGATTGGTCGGCCCGCGACAAATTGCCGCCGCACCATGGATGTCCAGACCGGCATCCATGACCCGTCGCCCGCGAGCCGAAACCAGCAACTTGAGCAGTGATGCAAGGCCTTCGTCGACGCCATGCTGACTGATTCGCGACAACGTCATTCGCCGCGACGCGTCGAGTGAGTAAGTAGCGGCAGCCATTTTACCGAGCGTACGGGCTGCCCCGGCGCGTTCGTTGCCGGCCGGCCCCCACATTCCCGAGATCCTCGCCATCGCGCCAGCGCAGCGGCTCGAGACCTTGGCGGCTGCGGCATCCGCAGAGCTCCAGAAAAGAGCCCATGGTGAGACGTCCGCGAGCCTCTCGACAACGGCGTCACATGCAACACAGCCACCAAGCACGTTGTCCAGCGGTACATTGACCTGGCGTCCGGACACGGTTCCGAAAGGAAACGACAGCCGAGCAAGATCGTGCCGACTACCTCTGGAAACGCCTTCACAGTCGGCCGGGACCAGAACCACGGCTCGGCGCAGCCCGATGCCATCGCCGATGAGATCGTTGGGGTCCTCGATATCCACGACAATCAGAAGCATCGACGCCACCGGTGCGAGTTCCACACAATGCAGCTCGAATTCCATCGTCAGGCCAAGCTGCGCCGGCCCCTGACCCCGTTGTTCACGCCGGACCAGCGCCCGGCCCGCCGGCCGTCCGGCCACGGCGCCGTCTCGCGTCGGCGCCGAAACCAGCGCCAGGATCTCGTTACCGCGAACCACTTCTGTGAGAATTTCCCGCTGCACCCGGGTGCCGAATTCCAGAACGAGCGTGCGCGCCATGGTGGCCGCCGGCGAACCGACGCAGAGCGCGATACTGAGATCGCGCGAGGCGATTTTTTCGACCACGGCCGCAACACCGACCGGCGAAAAGGCGCGTCCGCCGAACTCTTTCGGAAGGTCGAGTCCGAGCAACCCATCGGCGGCAAGCGCCGGCCATGTCCTGCGATCCAATGGAGACAGAGGCCGCCGCTCCGGCGATGCCACGAGACGCTCGCACAATGCCTCGACGGGGCCGGCGATATAGTCCTGCTCCTCGACCGTCAGGTGAGTACGGGGAAAACGCAAAATCTCGCGCCACCCGGAACCCTTGCGGAACAATTCGCTGCACCAGATAGAGGCTCCGTGCTGTGCCGTGGGCGGCGCTGCGGCAGAGAATCTCTCTGACAACCGATCGCTGATCAACGGCCGTCGAAATCTTGGTATCGCAAGAAAACAGAACGGCACCAGGAACGCGAGCGCCAGTCCCGCAATTACCCACCAGTCAGGACGGGCATGAAATGCATATCCGGTAATGACTGCAAAGATACTTGCGGCCCACGCCAGGCTCCCTGCCTGCATGTAGGCCAGGATCCCTGCTGCCAAAATCAGTATCACGCCCCAGATGGCGACGACATTGAGCAACTCCATGCTCACTGCCTCCCTGCTTCCTGAGCTGAGAGCTTACTAACATTTTTAACTTTAATTGCATGTTAATAAGAGCTAATTTTACTTAATCAAGGAGCATCCGGCTGATTTTCCGGGGCGGCGGCTATGAATTCCGGAAGGCTCGCGCAATTCGCGTCAATGCGTTCGATCGTGGGATAGGCAGCGAGGTCGAATTCGAACCGACGCGCATTGTAGACCTGGGGTACGAGGAAAGCGTCGGCCAGGCCCGGGGCGTCGCCACTGCAAAAATCGGCAGTAGCGGCGTTGCGCTCGAGCTCCGCTTCAAACGCCGAAAAACCGGCTTCCAGCCAGTGCAGATACCAGCTCCGGACCTGTTGCTCGTCGGCACCGAAGCGCTGCCGCAATTGGCCAAGCACACGCAGATTGTTGAGCGGCTGAATCTCGCAGGCGATCAGCTGGGCCAGAGAGCGGACACGCGCCCGCGCGCAGGGCTCGGCGGGCAACAAGGATGGGGCGGGCCAGCGTTCCTCGAGAAATTCGATAATCGCCGCGGACTGGGTAATGACCTCACCCTGACATTGCAGCGCCGGCACCAGTTCCTGGGGATTGATACGACGATAACGCTCGCCATGCTGCTCGCCCCCATTGCGCACCAGGTGCACCGGGTGGAGCTCGTACTCCAGTCCCTTGAGATTGAGCGCGATCCGCACCCGGTAGGCCGAGGACGAGCGCCAGTAGCTGTAAAGCCGCACTCAGATCACGCCGCGTCGCATCTGGTCCAGTTCGATCGACTCGAAAAGGGCACGGAAATTGCCCTCGCCAAAACCCTCGTTGCCCTTGCGCTGGATGATCTCGAAGAAAATCGGGCCAATTACGTTCTTGGTAAATATCTGCAGCAACAGGCCCTGGCCCTCGGTTGGCGCACCGTCGATCAGGATGCCGCGGCTTCTCATCGCCGCGATGTCCTCGCCGTGTCCGGCCACACGCGCGTCGATCTGCTCGTAATAGGTCGCTGGCGTGTCCTGGAACTCCACCCCGTTGGCAATCATGCAGTCGACCGACGAATAAATATTTTCGGTTCCCAGCGCCACGTGCTGGATTCCCTCGCCACGATACTCGCGGAGGTACTCCTCGATCTGCGACTTGTCATCCTGCGACTCATTGATCGGGATGCGGATCTTGCCGCACGGGCTGGTCATCGCCCGGCTCAAAAGCCCGGTGCGCTGGCCCTCGATGTCGAAGTAACGGATCTCGCGGAAATTGAAGAGCCGCTCGTAGAACCCGGACCACCTGTCCATGTTCCCGCGATACACGTTGTGAGTAAGGTGGTCGATATAGGTGAGACCGGCCCCCCCTTCCGTGCCGGACGCGGCGACCGGCTCGAAATCGACATCGTAGATCGTATTCTCGCCATAGCGGTCGACCAGGTAGATCAAGCTGCCGCCAATACCCTCGATCGCCGGAATATTCAGCTCCATCGGCCCCACATCAGATTCGAAGGGCGTGGCACCCAGCTCTACCGCGCGCTTGAACGCCGCGGCTGCATCGCGCACCCGAAACGCCATTGCGCACACGCATGGCCCATGCTCGCGGGCGAAATTCCTGGCAAAACTGTCGGCCTCGGCATTGATGATGAAATTGACGTCGCCCTGTCGATGCAGGGTCACGTCCTTGCTTCTATGCCGCGCAGTGACCGGAAATCCGAGTTTCGCGAACAACTCCCGCAGCAGGCCCGGATCGGGAGCCGCATACTCCACGAACTCGAATCCGTCGGTGCCCATGGGGTTCTCGAAAATATCCGTCATTGGTTCTCCTCCCGGAGCGCTTCTCGCAGCGATCGCCGCGGAGCTTGATTTGTTTCAGGTGAAACAATTATAGTTTCATCTGAAACTAATTCAACCGGCGCAGATGAGCATCCGCAACAACACGCTACTCGAGCTCGATGAGTTCCTCCCGTACCGGCTGTCGCTGCTGTCGAACACGGTTAGCGCCGCGATCGCATCCAGCTACGTGGAGCGGTTCAAACTTACTATCCCGGAATGGCGAATCATGGCCGTTCTCGGCCGTTTTCCGGGCATCACTGCCGGCACGGTGGCAAAGCGCACTGCAACGGACAAGGTTGCAGTCAGCCGCGCACTGGCACGATTGCAGTCAGCCGGTTATTTGCAGCGCAAGGGCGACAAGACCGACCGCCGTCGCTCCTTGTTGCAGTTGAGCGCCGCCGGCGACCGTCTTTACCAGCGCATCGCTCCGTTGGCGATGGATTTCGAGAATCAGCTGCTAGACAGTCTGACCGAGCGTGACCGGCGTCACCTCGACCGGCTTCTGACCCGGCTTATGGAGCGCGCCAGGGAACTTTGAGGCTGGCTGCGTTCCGGCACAACCGTCGTTATCGACTTGCAGCATGGTTAACGCTGCGGGCGTTGCACGAAAAACCACTCCCCGGGGCGCCCCGGCAATGGCTCTACTTCGAGTGCGCGTTTTGCCAGTAAACGCGCGTCGAGCTCCACTTCCGACAGGACACTCGCGATACGCTCTCCGGCGCGGCCGTCACCGTATGGATTACTGATCCCTTGCACTGATTTTGCAAACCCGGGCGACATCGCCCGGTCCACGGCGGCGACGATTGCATCTGCTTCCGCCGCAACATCGATAATGTTTTCGGCGCGCATACGGCCGCGCTGGCGCTCTCCGATATTGACGCAGGGCAGGCCTATGGATGGCGTCTCCATAATGCCGCTCGATGAATTTCCAACCAGCGCCCGCGCCACGCGCAACAAACTCCAGTAAACCCGCGGTTCGAGGTTGATGAAAAGCGCTGCGTTTTCGCGCCGCGCGCAGAATGACTGCGCCTGTTCTCGCAAGCGCCGGCTGCCCGCATCGGCATTCGGGAAACAGAACACGATCTGGCCATCGATTCGTGCAAGCGCGGCAAACACCGCCTCGCACTCCACCAGCGTGTCCCGGGCCAGGGTCAGCGGATGCAGTGCCACGACCAGCGGAGCCGCAACCGCAATGCCCAGCGCAGCATCCAGCTGGCCGTTGTCCAACAGCGACTGATGGGTCAGAAGATCGAGACTCGGCGCGCCGACGCGATGAACCCTCCAGTCTTCCTCCCCCATGGCCAGCACCCGTTGTCGCGCCGCTTCGGTCGGGGTGAAGTGGATGTGGCTGAGCTTGGTCAGCGCATTGCGCACCGCATCGTCGATGGCCCCTTCGCTGACGTCGCCGCCCTCAATGTGGGCGATCGGTATTCTCAGCGTCAGCGCAACGGAGGCCGGCGCCAGATTCTCGTAACGATCTGCAATCAGCAGCAGCAGATCAGGTCGTAGCTGTGCCAGCAGTTCCGTCAGTCCCAGCGCAGTCACCGCGATGGTCTTGGCCATGCCCACATCGGTATCGGAGCTGAGCAGCGATTCGACCTCCACGATCGTGACGCCGTCAATTGCCGCAATCTGGTCGGCCGTGTGACCGAATTCCGGCGACAGGTGTGCGGCCGTCACGGCCAGTGTCACGCTAATGTTAGGCTGCTGCGCCAGATAGCGGAGTGGCCAGTACAGGTGGCCGTAATCCGCGCGGGAGGTGGTGACAGCGACAATATGTCTCGACATCGGCGCATGCTACCAGCAACCGCCGCTTGCGGGTGACGCCGGATGGCCGCTACCGCATTATCATGTTGCCCTCCCGACACCTGCAGGATTTCGACCCGATGACAGCAACAAGATCTTCCGCCGCGCCCCTGACCTCTCTTGCTGAACTGATCGCCGGTCTGAGCCCGCGGCTCGACGCGACGGAGTATGTTTTCGTGCAGCTCGATGAAACAGCCACCATGCCCATGGCATCGGAAATTCTCGCGAGCTTTCGCGAGACGGAGGGCACCACGCTGATAATGAGCCGCGACCGCGCCGCCGATCTCGGTCTGACGCCGCTGCTGCGGTGCGCCAGAATCACGCTGGGCGTTCTGTCCGATCTCAACGCCGTCGGCCTGATAGCAGCGGTCAGCGAACGGCTGGCGCAGGCGCAGATACCGGTGAATGTTTTTTCGGCGATCCATCACGATCACTTGTTCGTACCGCCGCAGCAGGCGAGTCGGGCGCTGGAATTACTGCGGGAGATGGCCAGCGCGGGGACACCGGCATGAGTGCGCACTGGCACAACCTGGTCGGCATGGTCGGGGTGACGTTGATTCTGGTGAGCTACCTGTTGCTGCAGACCGGGCGCATGCAGGCGTCAGAGCCACGGTATTCGCTGGCAAACGCTGCCGGTGCGGCACTGGTTCTGATCTCGCTGATGTACGAATTCAACCTGTCCGCGGCGATTATCGAGTCGTTCTGGTTACTGATAAGCCTTCTTGGCCTCTGGCGTGCGCTCAGGCAAGACGCCTGAGCGCGATGTCCGATGCCTAGTTGTCAATATAGGTACGCACCATGATCAACTCCGGGAACAGGCGGATATCCACTGCCCTGCGCAAAAAATCCACGCCCGACGAGCCGCCGGTGCCAGGCTTGAAACCGATGATCCGCTCTACATTCTTGAGATGCCGGAAACGCCAGATCTGAAAATTCTGCTCGATATCGACCAGCTTTTCGCAAACATCATAGATTTCCCAGTACTGCGATGGATCTTCGTACACGGTGCGCAACACATCGACTACGGCCGGGTGCGCCTCGTAAGGCTGTGACCAGTCACGCTCGACACGCTCCTCCGGCACCGCGAAACCGCGCCGCGCCAGGCTGCGCAGGAACTCATCGTAAAGGCCGGGGTTGCGGAGGATACGCTCGAGCTCGGCGGTCATGGCGGGTTCGTGGCGAAACACCTTAACGTGTCCCTCTTCCTTGTTTCCGAGCAGGAATTCCAGCTTGCGGTACTGGAACGACTGAAAGCCGGACGCATGCCCAAGGACGCCGCGAAACTCGGCATACTCGCTCGGCGTCAGCGTCTCCAGCACGGCCCATTGATTGAACAGCTGCTGCTGTACCTGTTTTACCCGGGCAAAGATCTTCGAACACGGGGCGAAATCGTCGCGTTGAAAATACGCCGTTGCCGCGCCGAGTTCGTGAAGTATCAGTTTGAACCACAATTCCGCCGTCTGGTGCTGGATGATGAACAACATTTCATCGTGGTGCGGAGGCTGACTAAGCGGATGCTGCGCATTGAGAAGTCGGCCCAAATCAAGGTACCCGGAATAAGTAAGCTCTCCGTCCAGCTCTGTGTGGATGCCGGGCTCGAGTTCGCGTTTGTTCATTGTTTTTTCCTCTTGGCCGTCCGGAGTTACATCGATTCCGGGGTCGGCGGTCGTACTGCGATGCACCATTGTAACGCCGCTGGCCGCGCCGCAGCTTGATGTATAATTCGCGGCGCTTGTGCGATGGACCACACAACGAGAACATGAAACCCGCCATCCGCCGCTGCCCGCATTCTGACCGGATTTTCCGCCGCGCAAACTCGGCGCAGGATCGGTATTGCTGATGTGAACAGTGTCGCCCGATTCGAAATAAGACGCATCCAGTACCTGGACGAACAGGCGCAACTGGTCGCCGACGCCCCGCCGCTTGCCAATGATCGCGACATCATGACCGATCTGTACCGCGCGATGATCAGTGTCCGCGCTTTTGAC
>Ga0102958_1000121_pt1 | contig 16715 bp, 16 predicted proteins | sample SalPonF2_B_D1_MG_FD_84513 | JGI IMG/M metagenome (GOLD analysis project Ga0102958, IMG submission 84513) | Salt pond soil microbial communities from South San Francisco under conditions of wetland restoration - Salt Pond MetaG SF2_B_D1_MG ...
ACGCACATCCGGGACTTCGCGGCCCGTGCGCAACTGGATGAGAACTACGTGGACGGCGAACTGCGCATCAACGGCAAGATGGTCTACATCAAGGGCGTCAATCGCCACGATCACGACGATCGCACGGGCAAGGTGGTGTCCGAAGAAACGATGCTCGCCGACATCCGGCTGATGAAGCAGTTCAACTTCAACGCCGTCCGCACCAGCCATTACCCCAACGACGAACGCTGGTACGAGTTGTGCGACGAGTACGGCTTGTACGTGCTGGACGAGGCCAACATCGAGTGCCATGCGGTTACGGACCGCCTCGCTGCCGACCCCCGCTGGCTGGCCGCCATGCAGGACCGCGGCCAGCGCATGCTCGAGCGGGACAATAATCACGCCTGCGTGTTCATGTGGTCGTTGGGCAACGAATCCGGCTACGGCGCCAACCACGACGCCATGGCCGCGTGGATGCGCCATGCCGACCCGACGCGCCCGGTTCATTACGAGTGGGCCTCGCGCCGGCAGGGGTATCCCCAGGACAACCGCACGGCCACCGACGTTCTGGGCCCCATGTACACCCGTATTGAGCACATCCGCGAATGGGCGGAGGAGGGCTACCGGCCGAACCCGATGCCGGTGGTGCAGCATGACGGCAAGGAGGTGCGTCCGCTGATTATGTGCGAGTACGTCCACTCGATGGGCACCACCGGCGCGGTGAAGGAGTACTGGGAGGCGTTCGAGTCCACCCACGGCCTGCAGGCCGGCAAGGCCCGCATTACAAACAAGTTTAACTTCACGAACCTCAAAGCGCTCGCCGGCTCGTGGGAACTGGCCGTCGACGGCGTGGTGAAGACGAAGGGCAAGCTGCCGGGGCTGGACATCGAGCCCGGCAAGAGCAAGCGGGTGAAGGGCGCCGCCTCGGCCGAGGCCGCCCAAGCCGCCATCCGTTACGAGCACCTGTAAACGGTCTACGGCGATGGCCGCGTGCGCGTGGACTCCAAGGTGTCCGTCCCCAAGAGCCTTCCGGAACTGCCGCGGCTCGGACTCACGCTGGCGATGCCCGCCGGCTTCGAGCGGCTGGAATACTTCGGCCGCGGGCCGCGGGAGAACTACACGGACCGCAACTTCGGCCCGGCCGACGGCGATGCGGGCGCGCTTGCCCGGCGCACTGCGGCGAAGGTATGATGAACTGGCCAATGAAGGGAGCAGAACCATGCTGAAGGGAATTTCACCGCTGCTGAGCCCGGACCTGCTGGCCACGCTCTGCGAGATGGGCCACGGAGACGAGATCGTCCTGGCCGACGCCCACTTCCCCGGCGAGAGCCTGGGCGAACTGGTTCTCCGCGCCGATGGGCTGAAGATTGCCGATCTGCTGGACGCCATTCTGCCGCTGCTGGAGCTGGACTCCTACGTCGACGCCCCGCTGACGATGATGGATGCGGTGGAAGGCGACGAACTGGACCCGGCCGTGGAAAAGGCCTACCGCGCGGCCATCGACCGGCACGTCAGCCCGCCGCCGAAGATCGACCGCGTCGAGCGGTTCGAGTTCTACGACCGCGCCCGCGAGGCATTCGCCATCGTGATGACCGGCGAGACGGCCAAGTACGGCAATATCATCCTCACGAAGGGTTGCACGCCGGTGTAGGCGATGAAGCGGCTGATGCTCATCTTGACACTGCTCACCGCGGCCGTGGCCGCGCGGGGCGAGTCCGTCTGGATCGAGGGCGAGAAGCCCGCAAGAAGCACCTTCATCCGCCACAACTGGCACCACGGCGTGCAGAAGGACATGCTCTCCGGGCGGGAGTGGCACAGCCACTACCATCCGTCGAAAGCCGGGGAGGCGACGTACGCCTTCCGCGTGAAGGATGCCGGCACGTTCGCCGTGTGGGTGCGGTGCAACCCATTCCGCACGGCCATGAGTTGGCGGCTGGACGATGGCAAGTGGGCGGACATCGACCTGGGCAAGGCCCGCGAGCGGGTGATGACCTCCAAGACGCCGGACCACCGGTTCATCGCGTGGGTGAAGGCGGGGGAGGCGAAGCTCTCGGCCGGGAGCAACACCGTCTCGTTCCGCATCTCCAAGGGCGACATGGCGGTCGTACACGGCGGCATCGACTGCCTGGTTCTCACCAGCGACGGCTTTGTGCCCACCGGGGCGGTGAAGCCGGGCGAGCTGGCCGGCCCGGCCGGGCCGGAAGACTGGTTCGTCGTGGCGCCGGGTGAGGATCCGTTCTCGGAGAAATCTCTCACCGACATGAGCGGCCTGCGGCGCCGCCCGGCCGGCAAGCTGGGCTTCCTGAAGCGCGATGGCGACAGGCTCCGCTTCGAGAAGGCCGACGCGCCGGTGAAGTTCTGGGGCTGCGGAGCCAACTGCGCCCCGGACCTGTCGGATGCCGAGCGCAAGCGCCGCGTGCACTACCTCGCCAGACTCGGCGTCAACATGGTCCGCCAGCACTCGGTGTTCGGCCTGCTCGGGCATCGCAGCAGCCCCGGCTACGCCAAGCGGCTGGACGCCTTCGACCGCTGGTTTGCGGACCTCAAGGCGGCCGGCATCTACATGACGTGGTCGGTCTTCTACCCGCTGGAGATCGCCGCCGACGATGGCTACCCGGCGGAGCTCTTCGCGGAACTCCCGGCCGGGCGCGACGGCCTGCGCAAAACCGGCGGCGTGGTGAACCTCTCTCCCCAACTCCAGGACCTTCAGTGGGAGTACCTGCGGGCGCTGTTGGACCACACCAACCCGTATACCGGGCTGGCGTACAGGGACGAGCCGGCCCTCGCCGTCGTCGAGGTCCACAACGAGGACTGCATCTTCTGGCACTACCCGCTGAACGAACTGGCGAACCCCAAGGGCGAGCTGCCCAGGCACGCGACCCTGCTGCGGCGGAGGTTCCGAGACTGGGCGAAGGCCCGCTACAAGACGGATGCCGCCCTGCAGGCCGCATGGGGCACGCGGGAGTCCTTTTCGGACAAGGAGTTCCGCATCTACGGCGCCTGGCAGATGAAGGGCGAGAAGCCCAACCGCCGCATGGGAGACTTCACGCGATTCCTCACGGAACTGCAGCGCGGCTTCTACGAGCGGCGGCAGAAGCGCCTGCGCGAGGCGGGCTTCCGCGGGGTCACGGTGAGCACCGCCTGGCGGGCCGGCGGCCCGGCGGCCGACGCGGCGAACCTGTACTGCGACACCGCCATGGACATGATCGACCGCCACAACTACTTCGGAGGCGGCGAGGGGCGGCACCGCATTCTGCCGGGCAAGGTGAACGCCGCCAGCCACCTGCACACGCCGGGCGGCGGGCTGCTGGCCGTCGGCATGCACCATGTGGAAGGCCGGCCGTTCAGCGTGACCGAGTGGACGCAGTGCCCGCCGAACCAGTACAAGGCGGAAGCCGCGCCGCTGGTGGCCTTCTACGGCATGGGCCTGCAGGGCTGGGATGCGTCGTGCCACTTCCTGAACTCCCGCACCGGCCTGGGCAGCGGCTGGCCGGGCCTGGGCTACTACGTGACGGATACGCCGCACTACGCCGGGCAGTTCCCGGCCCTGGCGTTCGCGCTGGCCAAAGGCCACATCGCCGAAGGCCCGGTCGTCGCGGCGCGGCGATTGGAGCCGGAAGACTGCTTCCGCGGCATCGACCCGCTCCAGCAGGATTTCACCGGCGGCGGGCAGGACGCCAAGGAGCTCAAGGGCGACCTGCGCACGCCGGCCGACGTCCTGGCGATGGGGCGGGTGACGGTCCGCTTCGACGGCGGTGAGAGCCGCGGGGCGGACTGGGCCAGTTACCGGGACGTGACGGCGGGTGTCGTGCGGTCGGCCACGGGCCAACTCGCCTGGGACTACAAACGCGGCGTGGTGACGCTTTCCGGGCCGAAGACGCACGCGATTGTCGGCTTCGCCGGCGGGCGGACGTTCGACCTGCCGGGCGTGAAGGTACGGGTGGACACGGAGTTTGTCTCGCTGATCTTCACGCCGCTGGACGACAAGCCGCTGGCACAGAGCCGCAGCATCCTCATCACCGCCATGGCCCGCGACCGACAGAGCGGCGCGAAGTACAGCGCTGACGGCCAGCGCCTGCTGGAGATCGGCCGGCCGCCGCTGGAAATGGAGCCGGTGCGGGCGACAATTTCGCTGGCCGGCGACGCGCCGAAGCGCGTGGACGTGCTGGACGTCCACGGCGTGCCGACCGGGCGGGCGGTGAAGCTTGACGGCGGCTCGTTCCGCATCGACGGAACGCACCGGACGTACTACTACCATGTGAATCGTTAGAACGGCTGGGGCCGGCTCTTGTTCGGAATGTCCTTGGGTTTGCACGGCGCGAGCGGACGCGCCGAGCCGAGCGGGAAGTCCGCGTCGCCGCGGCGTTGAGCGGAGAGGGGAGCGGGGGGTTGTCAAAGCCGGACCGCGTACGTACCTTGTGAGTCCGGAAATTCGGCGCCGCGGCCCGCATGGTCCGGCGAAGGCGGAGAGCGAGAACGTGGTAATCGTCCTGAATCTGTTCAATATTATTCCCGGCCGGGAGAAGGAATACGCCGAATACCTGCGCCGCGTGCAGCCGATCCTCGACCGCTACGGGGCGAAGGTGCTGCTGTATGGGCGGACGCGGATGATCTTCTGGGGCGACTGCCGTCAGGAGTACTGCGGGCTGATCGGCTACCAGAGCCTGGAAGACCTTCGAAAACTATCGCACGATCCGGAATTCGAGACGATCCGCCCCCTGCGGGATGACTCGACCACAAACTACATTCTCACGGCCATCGAGGGCTTTCCGACCATGAACGACGCGGCGGAGTTTTTGGAGCGGAACGGCAAGTAGGCGCGGCGCGGCATTCCCGAACTTCCGGCCGCGTTGACAGGCACTGCCGCCGCCACTAGCATACGTCGCTTCCGATTCTACTCTGACAGGAGCATCGTCCGTGGACAAGATCGACGAAACCATCCGGGACATGAAGTTCACCGCCGACGGCCTGATTCCGGCCGTGTGCGTGGACCACGAAACCCGGCAAGTTCTCATGGTGGCGTACATGAACGCCGACAGCCTGCGAGACACCATCCGCACCGGCAAAACGCACTTCTGGTCTCGCAGCCGGCGGAAGTACTGGATGAAGGGCGAGTCTTCCGGTCACACGCAGGAGGTGAAGGCCATTTACACGGACTGCGACAAAGACACGCTCATTCTGGAGGTCCGGCAGCACGGGGCCGCCTGCCACGAGGGGTATTATTCCTGCTTCTACCGCAAGTTGAATGATGCCGGGGAATGGGATGTCGTCGCCGAGAAGCTCTTCGACCCGGACGAGGTCTACGGCAAGAAGTAGCGTCCGCAACCGGCCGGCGGCGAGCCCTGGCGATCGCTCCGCAAGAGGAATGGCCGAACGATGGCGCAGCAGGTTTATACCAGCGACAGGCAAGATCCATTTCGGCGAAAAGCCGTGGCGATCATGCGCGTGGTGCTCGGCCTGGCCGGCGCGATGGCCATCGCGGCGCTCGTCCTGGAGTACGGCGGCTTCCGCAACCTGCCGGACTGGCTGAACCGCGACAACCTGCACCTGGTGCAGAGCTGCGTGCTGGGCATTTTTGTGCTGAACCGCCTCTTGCGCCTGGCTCTCGCGCGGCGGCGATGGCAGTTTCTGCGTGAGAACTGGGCGGACTTCGCCCTTCTTGTGGTGGCGGCCGGGGCGTTCGCGGCCGCACCTCGCCTGCACACGGCCGTGCTGCCGGCCGCTTCCATTTACATCATCATCACGCAGGTGTATCTGCTCGCATCGCTGGCCAGCCATGCCGTGGGCGTGAACCTGACCTTCGCCGGCAGCGGCGTGCCGCCTTCCGTGCTGCTGGCGGGGAGTTTTGTGGCGTTGATTCTTGTCGGCTCGGGCCTGCTGATGCTGCCGGCCGCCCGGCCGGCGGGCACGAACCTCTACTACGAAGACGCCTTGTTCACCGCCACCAGCGCCGTGTGTGTGACGGGGTTGATCGTCAAGGACACCGGCCGCGACTTCACACCGTTCGGCCAGGCGGTGATTCTGGCGATGATCCAGTTCGGCGGCCTCGGCATCATGATGTTCGGCACGATGATGGCCGTGCTGGTGGGCAAGGGGTTGACCCTGCGCTCCAGCAGCGCCATGGGCGAGATGCTCAGCGGCGCCAGCGGCGTGGGGGAGATCGCGCGGACGTTGAAATTTGTGCTGCTTTCCACGCTGGGCCTGGAGGCGATCGGCGCGGCGCTGCTGTATCCGATGTTCGCCGACGGCGCCGCTGGGGATATGACGCGACTTCAGGCCGGCTGGCACAGCGTGTTTCACAGCGTCTCCAGCTTCTGCAACGCCGGGTTCTCGCTGCTGACAGGCAACCTGATGGAAGGCGTCGGGCGCATCGGTTCTCCGGTGCGAGACCGCTGGCAGACGCTGGGCGTCTTCGCCCCGCTGATCGTGCTGGGCGGGCTGGGCTTCCCCGTCCTTCAAAACGTGGCCGCCTGGAGCCGGGACCGCGTGAAGCTTGCCCTCGGCCGCCTCCGCCGGGGCCGCCGTTCGGCGCCGGCCGCGCGCCCGCGCCTGTCGCTCCACGCCAAGATTGTGCTCTCCGCCTCATTGCTGCTGGTGGTGTTCGGCGCGCTGGGGTTGCTGGCGGTGGAGCCGATGGCCGGCGGGGATTCCCGCGTGATCGGCCGGCATCCGGTGGGCGGGCGCGTGACGGGGGGAGACTGGGGGCGGATGAGCCCCCCTCGCCGCGTGCGAGAGGCGTTGTTCCAGTCCGTCAGCGCCCGCACGGCCGGGTTCAACACGATCGACATGGCCGAGCTTTCCGACGCCGGCAAGCTCTGGATGTGCGGGCTGATGGTCGTCGGCGGCAGCCCGGCCAGCACGGCCGGCGGCATGAAGACCGTCACCTTCGTGCTGCTGTTGCTGGCGGTGTACTCCGTGCTGCGGCGGCGGGAGGAAGTGGAGGTATTCCGTCGGTCGATTGCTTCGAACCTGATGCGCCGCGTGACCACGGTGGCGGTTCTCTACATGGCTCTCGTGGGCGCAACCACGCTGGCGCTGAGTCTCTGCATGCGGGGCGACGAGCCCTTTCTCGATCTGCTATTCGAGGCATGCAGCGCCTGCGGCACGGTGGGGCTGTCTACCGGCGTGACGGGCCACTTGAACTTGTCGGGCAAGCTGGTCATTGTAGTGGCCATGTTTGTGGGCCGCGTCGGGCCGCTCACGCTGCTGTGGGCGCTGACCAGCAGCATCCGGCGCATCGCGTACTCGTATCCACAGGAAGACGTGGTCATTGGGTGATAACATGGAGAAGTTCGCCGTCATCGGGCTGGGGCGGTTCGGCGATCGACTGGCGCGGCTGCTGGCGGAGGCCGGCGCCGACGTCATCGCCATCGATCGGGAGCGCGCCGCCATCGACGCCATCCGGGACGAGGTTTCCCTGGCTGTCTGCATGGACGCCACCAAGGAGGACGCCCTGCGCGCCCAAGGCGTGGACAAGGTAGACGCGGCCATCGTGGGGCTGGGCACGAACTTTGAAGACAGCGTGCTGACCACCGTGCTGCTGAAGCAGATCGGCGTGAAGCGGGTCGTGGCGCGGGCATCGAGCGAGGTGCGGGCGAAGGTGCTGTTGAGCGTGGGGGCGGACGAGGTCGCCAACCCCGAACGCGAGTCGGCGGATCGCTGGCAAAGCCGACTACTGGCCCCGGCCGTGATGGAGCGGATCGAACTGGCCGAGGGCTACTCGCTGACGCAGATCGAAGCCCCGCGGGCGTTCCACAGCAAGACGCTCGAGCAGTTGCAGATCCGCAAGAAGCACAAGGTGAACGTGGTGGCCATCCGCCGCACGGTGGACGAGGCGAAGGCCGACGGGAAGGAGAAGTCGCGGCAATTCGTCATCTCCGTGCCGATGGCCGACACGACCATCCTGCCGGGCGACATCCTGCTGCTGATCGGCTCCGACGACGACATTGCGGCCCTGCCGGATTGAAGCATCTTTTTTAAGCGCTGAGATCGCGGAGAAGGGCGTGTTCAGGCGCATCCAGGGGTGGGGGTATATCCACTGGTCTCGGAGTTTCATGCGGTTCTGCCGCCCGTCGCACACCGGGCGGGCCGGGCGGCCGCGGGCTTCCTGAAGTCCGCGGCCAAAGATGTTTGTCCTCCGGGGTTGTCGGCTCCTATAATCCCCCTCGACACGAACGCGTCTTTGCCGCATTGCGGGTGGACCATTGCGAACGCTCACATTTCGAACACTCTGGTGCCTGGTGGCCGTGGCGGCGGCGGGCTGCGCGCCGGAGAAGCCCAGCCTGTACACGCGCCTTCAGGACGAGAACCCGGCCGTGCGCCTCCAGGCCGTTCACGAGGCCGGGAATGCGAAGGACGTGAAGGCCGTGCCGTACCTGGTGGACCGCCTGACCGACAGCGACGCGGACGTGCGCATGTTCGCGATCCTGGCCCTGGAGCGGATTACGGGCCAGACGCACGGATACAAGTACTTCGCCGCGCCGCGGGAACGTAAGGACGCCGCGGATAGATGGCGCAAATGGTTGGACGAGGAATACCCCACACAGATGGCCGGGCGTAAAGGGGCGGCGCCGTGACGCTTCCCCTCGGGAAACCGATCCGCCTGACCGTGCTGTCAGACCCGGCGCACCTGCCGCTGGTGCGATGCATGGTCGAGCGCGTCTGCGAGATGGCCGGCTTCGACGCCGCCGGCGCCCACCGGATCATGCTGAGTGTGGATGAAGCGATGACCAACATCATCCGCCACGCCTACGACGGAGACACCCACCAGCCGATCGACGTGGAGTTCTCCATCGAAGCCCATGACGACGGGTGCGAGTGCCTGCGGATCCGTCTGCGGGACTACGGCCGGCGGGAGGATCCGGCGAGAATACGCTCTCGCGATCTGCAAGATGTGCGCCCGGGCGGACTGGGCGTGCATATCATCAAAGAATGCATGGACTCCGTGCAGTACGAACCGGCCGAGGGCGGTGGAACCGCCCTCACGCTGATGAAATCCATTCCGGGCAAGGAGCAGATGACCTCATGAGTGGGCATACGCCGCCGGTGCAAGACATCCGCTGGATTGGCGCGACCGCTGTGGTGGACCTGGCGGGCGATATCGATCTGAACGCGAGCAGTTCGCTCCAGCAGCAGTTGCTGCGATCGCTGGATCGCGGCCCGGAGAGGGTGGTGATCAATCTCGCCCGCGTGGGGTACATGGACTCCTCCGGCGTCGCCACGCTGGTGAAACTGCTCTCTCGCACCCGCAAACTCGGGGTGGAGCTTCTCCTCGCCCGGATGAACGACCGCGTGCGGAGCATCTTCGAAATCACCCGGCTGGACAGCGTGTTCCGGATCGTCGCTACCGAAGAGGAGGCCCTGGGCTGATCATGGCCGATGCGCGGGCACAACGCGGGTGGGTGCGCTCGGCCGGGGCGAGGCTGCTGAGCGGCCTGGAGTACGCCGGCGGCATGGCGCTGCTGCTGGGCGAAGCGCTGCGCTGGACCGTCCGCGGCGTGGCGTCCGGCAAGAACCGCCTGGGCGGGCGGGCACTGGCCGCGCAGATGGTCCGCGTGGGCGTGCGGAGTACGGGCATCGTGATGCTGGTGCAGGTGTTCATCGGCGTGATCCTCGCGCTGCAGCTTTCCCCGACGCTCAAGGACTTCGGGCAGGAATCGCAGATCTCCAGCATCATCGGCATCGCGGGCTTCCGCATGCTCGGGCCGATCATCACGGCCGTGGTGCTCAGCGGCTTCGCCGGGGCGTCCATGGCGGCCGAGTTGGGCACCATGGTGGTGGCCGAGGAGATCGAGGCCATGCGGGCGATGGCCTTGAACCCGGTGCGGTTCCTGGTGGCGCCGCGCGTGCTGGCGACGCTGTTGATGACCGTGGCGCTGACGGTGATCGCGGACCTGACGATCTGCCTGGGCGGGTTCCTTACGGCGCGGCTGGTTCTCGGCTCGGAGGTCTACACGCAATACTGGCGGCTGATGCGGGACATCCTCCAGTACCGGGACTTCTATACCGGGCTGGTGATGGCGGGCGTGTTCGGGCTGCTGATCAGCCTGATCGCGTGCTTCGAGGGCCTCCGCGTCCGCGGCGGCGCCGAGGGCGTCGGCCGGGCGACGACGATGACGGTGGTCTACTCGATCGTCGGCATCATCGGCGCGGCGTGCGTGTTCACGGTGGTGTTCTACGTGTTCGGCTTCTACGGGAGTTGACGGCGCACCACGAAGGGCGTTTGCGAAGGCGGCTACGGCGACAGCCACGACGCACCACGCATTACACGGATCAACGTAAGCGGAACACAGACAACGGCAACAGCACAAACAACGACATAGCACGGATAACACAGATGACCACAGATGCCACGGATGCTGTGACGTGGTGGCGATGCCAATGAGTTGTGAAAGGAATCTGCCGCCATCAGTGGTTCCGGTGAGAGATGACAGGGGTGCGAAGTGGCGGACGAGAAGCTGCTGTACAGGGAATTGAGCTTTGCGGTCATCGGTTGTGCGCAAAGGGTTCACTCGGCCATGGGGCCGGGATTGCCGGAGAGCATATACCCGAACGCGCTGTGCCACGAACGGCGAAGTCCGGTGTTCCGTTCGAGCAGCAGAAGGAGTGTGATGTCTACTACGATGGTGTGCTGCTCCGTGTGAAACGAAAGGTCAACTGAGCCGGAACGGCGTGTCTGCACCGGGCAGTGCTTCTGTTATTCGTGTCATCGGTGCTATTTCGTGCCATCCGTGGTGTGTCGTTGCTGTTGTTGTTGCAGTTGACCGGAAGTTTTTTGAATCAGTGGTAATCCGTTGTCGTGGTCGTTGCTGTTCGGAAGCCCCAATGAGCCAGGAATCGAAACAACCCGAGCCCATCATACGCGTGGCGGGCCTCGTCAAGAGGTTCGGCGACCTGACGGTGCTCAACGGCGTGAACCTGGACGTGTGCCCGGGCGAAACCGTGGTCGTCATGGGCGGGTCCGGCTGCGGCAAGAGCACGCTGCTGCGGCACATGATCGGCACGTTCCTGCCCGACGAGGGGCACGTGGAGCTGTTCGGCCAGCGCCTGGCGGACCTGCGGGAGGATGAACTCGACGCCGTACGGCGGCGGTTCGGCATCCTGTTTCAGTCCGGGGCGCTGTTCAATTCCATGACCGTCGGCGAAAACGTGGCCCTGCCGCTCCGCGAGCACACGGACCTCGACGAGGAGACCATCGAGATCATCGTCCGCATCAAGCTGGAGCTCGTCGGCCTGCGGCACGCGGTGGACCTGATGCCGGCCGAGATTTCCGGAGGTATGAAGAAGCGCGCCGGCCTGGCGCGGGCCATCGCGCTGGACCCGGAGATTCTCTTCTACGACGAGCCTTCCGCCGGGCTGGACCCGGTGACCAGCGCGGAGATCGACCAGTTGATGATGGACCTGTCCCGCAAGCTGGGCGTGGCGAGCGTGGTGGTGACGCACGAGATGGACTCGGCCTTCCGCATCGCCGACCGCATGGCGATGCTGGACAAGGGCCGGATGCTGATGGTCGGCCCGCGCGAGCAGTTCGAACGCCTGCGCGACGGCGAGCCCACCGGCGACGAGACGGCGGACCTGATCCGCCAGTTCCTGCGCGGCGACAGCGAGGGGCCGATCTCCCGCCGCCGCCAGGACACGGACTACGAAGAAGACCTGCTGGAAGCGGCCGACGGGCGACAGCGATAGCCCCCGGCCGACGGAGACGAATCGATGGCCAGGAATCGGGAACACAGCGAACTCAAGGCGGGCGTGTTCGTGGTGGCGGCGCTTGCGGCCGCCCTGGGTGTGGTGTTGTGGCTGGGCGCGGCGGATGTGCTGGCCACGAAGGGCCAGCTCGTCAGCTTCTACGTGCCCCAGGACGCCCCGCCACCGGGTATTCAGGAAGGCTCGGCGGTGCTCTACGGGGGCGGGGAGATCGGCAAGGTGATCGAGGTGATCGTCCAGCCGGCCGAGGGCCGCTGCCTGTACCGCGCGCGGCTCAACCGCACGGACATCCAGGTCAAGTCCGACGCGAAGGTGTCCGTCTACGCTCCGCCCATCGGCGCGGCCAGCGTGGTGCTGAACAACCCCGGCAGCAAAGTGGCGCTCGCCGACGACGAGAACCCCGTTGCGCTGTCCGGCGGCCTGGCCGCGGCCATTGGAGACATCGCCTCCGCGGCCGAGAACATCAAGGCGATCTCCGACACGCTTCGCCAGGAAATGGATGCCGCCAGCGACACGGCCGTGCTGCACAAGGTGCACGGAATCGTGGACGACCTTCAGGCGTCCTCGCGACGGATGGTCGGCATCTTTCGGCGGCTGGCCGAGGAGACGGACCCCCAGGCCGCCGGCTCCCTGATGGCCAAGGTGCATAGCACGGCCGATACCGTGCGGGCCTCCGCGGAGAATGTCGAGGAAATCACCAAGGACCTCCGCAAAGAGACCGACTGCGACGATGACAAGGCGCTGCTGGCCAAGGTGCACCGTTCCGTGGACGACGTGAACGCCATCACCGCCGACGCCAAGCCCAAGCTCCAGCGGACCATGACGGCCGTGGCCGACACCGCCGAGCAGATCCGCGAGTACGCGAAGAACGACGTGGCGGACATCCTCGCCAAGCTGCGGGAAGCGAACACGGAGATCCTGAAAATCTCGAAGAACTTCGCCGAGGTCTCCGACGCGTCGAAGAAGATCGTCGTGCTCAACAAGGACAACATCGACGCCACGCTGGACAACATGCGGCAGGTCTCGGACAACCTCAAGGCCGCCAGCAAAGACATTCGCCGCAACCCATGGCGGCTGATCCACAAGCCCGACCGCCAGGAGGTGGACTCGCAGAACCTCTACGACGCGGCGCGGGCGTTCTCCGAAGGCGCCGGCCAGCTCGACGCGGCCATCGAGAAACTCACCGCCCTGCAAAAGACCGGCGATGGCGTGGCCGCCGACGATCCGGAGCTGCAGAAGATTCGCGAATCCCTGATGAAGACCTTCTCGCGATTCAAGAAGGCCGAAGACTTCCTGTGGAAGGAAATGGGCGAGTAGCACGGCCGGGCAGACGGGGGTGCAGCCATCCCCGCCTGCCCGAGGGTCCGTGCCGGCGGCGTTTCAGTCTACCGGCTGGGGGCCGGTCTCTTTGTCGGGGTTGGCCTTGGGGGCTTCCCGCCCCACGCGGCCGAGGAATTCCGGAAGCTCCAGGCCCACCTGTTTGGCCAGGTCGTGCATGGGCGGCAGGGCGCCCATCAGCCGCCCGCCCAGCCCGTCCAGCCCGCCGGACTTGCCGTCCGCGCCGCGGCCGCCGTCCCAGACGATGACCTTCTCGATAGGCAGGTCCTTGATGGCCTGCGCCTGCACGCCCGCCACTTCGGTGAGTTTCTCGATGAGCAGCAGGGCGGCCGCCTGCTCCGCGGCCTCGCAGGCCTCCACCAGCCGGCGGTAGCCCTCCGCCTTGCCGTCGAGAATCGCCTGCACGCCCTCGCCCTCGGCCTTCATCTTCGCGAGCTTCGCCTGGGCCTCACCTTCGGCGATGCGGATCGACTGTTGCTTCTGCGCGTCCGCCTCGATGACGATGCGCTCGCGCTTCGCGTTGGCGGGCACCACGATCTCCGCCTTCAGGCGGCTCTCCTCGCGGAGGGCGCGGGCGTCTTCGGCGTTCTTCTCGGCGGTCTCCTGCGCCACGCGGATGGCGCCGTCCGCCTCCCGAGACGCGGATTCCGACCGGTTGCGCGCGATCTGTTCGGCCACCTGCTGGTTCGCCCGGTACTCGGCCTTCTTGGCGTCGGCCTCCGTCTCCGAGGAGACGGCCTCCGCGTCCAGCCCGGCCACCCTCTGGCGGCGACTGCGGTTGGCGTTCGCCTCGCCGATGTCCGCCTGGGCGTTGGCGTCCGCGACGGCCACGCGCGTGTCGCGCTGCCGCTCGGCCACGCCGGTCTGGCCAAGCTTCTCCTGCTCGGCCACGTCGATATTCGCCTGGTTGATGGCCTCCGCCGCGGCGCGCCGGCCCAGGGCCACGATGTATCCGCTCTCGTCATCGATGTCGCGGATGTTCACGTTGATGACGCTCAGGCCGATCTTTTCCAGTTCGTACGTGACGGCCTCGTTCACGGCCGACATGAAGGCCTGCCGGTCGCGGTTGATGTCTTCGATCTTCATCGTGGCGATCACCGCGCGCATCTGGCCGAGGATGATGTCCTGCGCCTGGGCCTGGATCTGCCCGCGCGTCAGCCCCAGCAGGCGGATGGCGGCGTTCTCCATGATGCCCGGCCGGTTGGAGATGGCCGCCGTCACCGTCGTCGGCACGGACACGCGGATGTTCTCCTGCGAGAGGGCGTTGGCCAGGTCGATCGGCACGACAAACGGTTCGAGGTCCAGGTAGTCAAACGCCTGGATCAGCGGCCAGACGAACGCCATGCCGCCGTGCACGCACTTGGCCGCGCCGCTGCCGGTCTTGCCGTAGATCACCAGCACCTTGTTCGAGGGGCAACGTCGGATGCGGCTCAGCATGAACAGCAGCAGGCCCACCGCCAGCGCCAGCAGAATGAGCCCCATCACCGCGCCGACCGGGAAGCCGCCATCGTCTCTCGGCGCGGGGCCGCCCCGCTGCGCCAGCATGCACATGGACAAGAAGAGTGTGTTCATCGTGTGGAGACCTTTCCTTTTCTATTCCGCTTCGTGTGTGAGAGGGGTTACTTCCACGGTGGAGGCGTCCACCAGCCCCGTGACCCGAACCTTCACTCCCGCCGACAGGGCGGCGTCCTTCATGGATCGCGCCTTGACGTGCGTCAGAATGCCGCTGACCGGGACGATCACCTCTCCCAGCCCGTCGGCGGGTATGTCCAGATACACCCGCCCGTTCTTGCCGAGCGCCGTCTTGAGGGCGGGCGTGCCGCTTTCCTGGAGCTTCCGCAACCAGTAGATCAGCGCCGCGATGACCAGCCAGCCGGCCAGGCCCCACCCCAGCGCGTACAGCAGCGCCACGGGCAAGGCCTTGCCCACTCGGTCCAGGTACAGCGCGCCGGCCCAGGTGAACATCGTGCAGAACGCCAGGACCGCGCGGAGGCTGAACACCCGGAACGACGCGGTGCTCTCGGCCGCCTCTTCCAGGGAGTGGGCCTCGATGTGGTCCAGGTCCAGGTCGGCCGCGTCGATGTCCACGTCGGCGTCGACACTCACATCGACGTCCGACGCGCCGCCCCCCAGGCCGATCAACGCCGAGACCATCTGCCACAGGAAGATCAGGCTGAAGACGCCGGCCAGCGCGTAGAACACCTGCTCCAGGCCCGTCAGTTCGCTCCACCACCCGCTGAGCATAATCGCGATCATGCGCAAACTCCCTGTCCCAATAGGAACGGTTCACCTGCCGACCTTCGCGGCTCGGTAAGCCCCGTGGCGTCCATGCTGCAAGAAAGATACTCTCGCCGCCGACCGGCTGGCAAGTCACAAAGGAACCGTTTCCGGACATGCAGCGGAGCGTCGAACAGAGCTTCCCGGCGGGCCGGGCGGCGAACGCCCGTCCCGTCACTCGCCCGGTTCGGTTGCCGCGCCGATGGCGGCGAGCAGTTTCCGGTTGGCTCGCGGCATGGCGTACTGGCCGAGGTCCGCCGGGCGGACCCACCGCACCCGCGGGCCGACCCGCGCCCGCGCTCGCCCGGCCGTGCGGCGGCAGCAGAAGGCGTGCATCGTGATGCGGAAGTGGCTGTAGGCATGGCGAATGACAGTCACCTCTTCGCCGATCTCAACTTCCAGCCCCACTTCCTCCTGCACCTCCCGGCGAAGGGCCTCCGCGAGCGACTCGCCGGGCTCCACCTTGCCGCCGGGCAGCTCCCACAGCCCGCCGAGCAGCCCCTCGGCCGGGCGCTGGTCGATCAGCACCCGCCCCCGGCCGTCGGAGATTATCCCGCAGACGATCGTGTGATGAGGAACCGCCGGCTTGCGACGGCGGCGCGGCAGCCGGTGCTGCTGGCCGTGCTCGCGGGCCCGGCAGACGGAGGCCGCCGGGCAGGCGCCGCAGCGCGGCGAATCCGGCGTACAGACGGTTGCGCCGAGGTCCATCAGCGCCTCGTTGAAATTGGCGGCCTCGCCCGGCGGCAGAAGGGCGGCGGCGAGCTGCCAGAGCTTCTCTCGCGTCGCCGCCGCTCGCGGGTCTTCGGCGATGCCGAACAGCCGGCACAGCACGCGGATGACGTTGCCGTCGACGACCGGTTCGTCGCGCCCGAACGCGATGGACGCGATGGCCCCGGCCGTGTAGCGCCCGATGCCCGGCAGCCGCCGCAATTCCTCCGCCGTGTCCGGCAGCCGGCCGCCGCGCTCGGCCACGACGGCCCGTGCCGCCTTGTGCAGGTTGCGGGCGCGGGAGTAGTAGCCCAGGCCCTCCCACGCCTTGAGCACGTCGTCCGGCGGCGCGGCCGCCAGGGCCCGCACGTTCGGGAACCGCCGCAGGAAGCGCCGGTAGTACGGCCCCACGGCCGAGACGCGCGTCTGCTGGAGCAGCACTTCCGCCACCCACACGCGGTAGGGGGTGCGGTTCTCGCGCCACGGCAGGCGGCGGGCATGCTGCGCGAACCAGCGCGGCAGCAGCCGGCGGATGGCATCGATCCGCCGCTTCCGGCCGTGCGTGATGCGGATGCTGGCTTGCTTGGGGGGCGGCATGTCGCCGGCGATTCTAGCCGAACGCCGCCCCGGCTCCCAACACCGAGCGGGGGAGTTTGCTTTTGACCGTTCGCCGTCCGCGCGGTGTAATGGGCGCATGCTCGGACGCGTAC
>Ga0102958_1000129_pt1 | contig 16432 bp, 15 predicted proteins | sample SalPonF2_B_D1_MG_FD_84513 | JGI IMG/M metagenome (GOLD analysis project Ga0102958, IMG submission 84513) | Salt pond soil microbial communities from South San Francisco under conditions of wetland restoration - Salt Pond MetaG SF2_B_D1_MG ...
ACCCGAACGCCACTTCAATCCGCCGCTCTTGGTCCTCGATTCAATCATGTAATTGACGACCGCGCTCACCCGGCTGTGGCTCGCCGCGCCCATCGGATCGGCCGGGATAACGACGAAGCCGTCGTTCTCGTCGGCGTTGTCGTCGAAATCAAAGCCGAGGAAAGTCTTTTGCAGCAGCGGCGTGTATGGTGCTGTGCCCATGGCCGCTGTCGGATCGGCCGTCACGCCGGTAGATCGTCCGTTCGGGTAAGGTTCGGCTTCGAGCTGGTCGGGATCGATTTCCGGCCCGGCAAAAGCGTTACCAACCAGCAGCGCACCGGTCGCGGCCAGCAATAACGAACGTGAAAATCGGATGAACCTGAACATATTTGTATCCCCCTGTTTGTATTATGTAAAGCCTTAGCCGGGATCGTTGTTTATATGAGCGATACCGCACAGATTTGTAGTCCCGTCAAGGCATATTACAAGTCACTCCAAAAGTGTAGACCACTGTCGTGGAATTACCGAAAAGTCTCACTAAACATTTGTACCAACGTCGACGAACCCCACCAGTTACTTTGCGAACGCCAAACATGAATCCGTTCACACAACTAACGTCGCTAACACTTCTGGCCGCGACCTCGCTGGCTATCCTCGGCGGCTGCGCCAAAGAACCGGATAACGGCGTTGCCGCAAATCCCGATGCGGTCAGGCCGGTCATGATCGGTCAGACCGCACCGCCATTCGAGCTCAGCGCCGCCGACGGCAGCCGATACCGATTGGACCCGGCAGCGATGCCGGGACCCGCGATCGTCGTGTTTTACCGCGGCGGCTGGTGTCCGTATTGCGCCGCGCATTTCATGGAACTGCGAAAAGCCGAGGATGCGATTCGCGAGATGGGCTACGAACTCGTATTCGTCAGCCCTGACCGACCGCAAAAACTGGCCGAGAGCCTCACCCAGCTTGAGGTCGGGTACACGCTGCTTTCCGATTCCGATATGGAAGCGGCAAAGGCGTTCGGCGTCGCCTTCGAGGTTGACGAGACGACGCTAAATCGCTACCGGGAGATCGGTATTGACCTCGCCGCAAGCTCCGGGCGCGATCACGGCCTGCTCCCGGTCCCCGCTCTGTTCATCATCGGCAGCGACGGCGTCATTCGCTTCCAGTACGTAAATCCGAACTACAAGGTTCGGATCAGCGAGGCATTGTTTGTCGCCGCCGCTGCTGCCGCGCTTGAACAGAAGCCGCTGAAACCGCTGAAAAAATAACGCCAGCGCGGCACAGGCGGGGCGCCTGCGTCGGGTACTTTGCTTGTTCTGCCTGCCCCGATAGGCGAAAATTACGGGTTTGTCGCTCGCCGTCCGGCGCATTGCCAGCCGGATGAGGGTCTGCATCGTTCCTGCAAACCCGACGCCACGAAATTGTCGGCAATTGCGCCGGCACGGGGCTGCAAAACCGTCACCGGGGGTACGCTTTGGCGCGCTCACTTTTTGGCCATTCCGCCGATCGTCTGGCAAAACGGATTCCGTGGCTACGCCGCCTGCTGTGGGCGGTCGAGTCCGGTTTTCTGCGCCTGACATTCGCCTTTCTGCGGCTGCTGAAGCCGGCGAGCGCGGCTGGCTTCGGTGCCGCACTTTGCGGTCTCGTCGGCCCTCGCCTGCCCAAAAGCAATCATTTCAGGCGTAATTTCGCGGTCGTGTTTCCGGACCATGGCCCTGAACAAATCGAGAACCTGGTGCGCGAGTCGTGGCGCAACTTCGGTGCCAGCATGGCCGAATACGCCCATCTGGATGACATCGCCCATGGCAAACGCGGCGCCGGTATCGAAACGGTGGTATCGGAGAAGATTCGTGCTTTTTCGGATCCGGAGCGACCCGCCGTTTTTGTCGGCGCTCACATGGCAAACTGGGAACTGCCGGCACGAGCGATCGTGGACCAGAATCACCCGGTTACCGCGATATTCACGCCACTGCAAAACCCCGGGCTCGATGCGCTGCTGCACCGCTGCCGCCGCGCGCTGGGCTGCCGGCTGGTGCCCGCGTCGGAGAGTGTGCGGCCGCTGATCGCCGAATTGAGCGCCGGCCGTTCGATCGGCCTGATTGTCGATCAGAAAGTGGAAACCGGGGAGCCGCTGCCGCTGTTTGGCCGCGACAAAATGACCACGCTGGTGCCGGCCCGGCTGGCATTGCGGTTCGACTGCGAACTCGTGCCGGTTCAGGTGCAAAGAATCGATGGCTCGCGATTTCGGGTCACTATATTCGACCCGGTAGAACCCGATGACCCGCACGCCAATAATGCGGAAAAGGCCCGCCAGATGATGGCCAAGGTCAATCGTCATTTCGAATCCTGGATTCGCGAAAATCCCGGGCAGTGGTACTGCGGAAACCGGCGTTGGCCAAAACTGGTCAGCAATGCGGAAGATATCAAGTCCATCGGCGCCACCAATCCACATACCAAGAGCGGCGGCTCCGGCAATCGTGCCGCCTGAGCCCGCCCCAAAGGAGATCAAGGCATGCCTGTCCTAAGTGACGCCATCAAAAAGGTGCTGGTCATCGGCGCCACCGGGGCGCTACCCAAATCGCTGCGCATTGCAGCGCGTGAACCGTTGCTTGCGAAGCTCGAACTGGGCATAGCCGAACGCGCGGATTTGCTGATCATCGGCCACCCGAAGAGCGGCAACACCTGGCTGAAAGCGATGTTGTCACGGCTCTACCAGGTGCGTTACGGGCTCCCTGAAAAACTGATGAACAAATCCGACGAGTACTCGCGACGGCATCCGGAAATCCCGCGAATGGCGGCGACAAATGGTTGCTACAGCTACGAGTCCGCGGTCGGCAAGGCGCTCGCGGCGGATGCACCGGACAATCCATTGAAGCACAAGCCGGTGATGCTGCTCGCGCGCAATCCACTGGATATTGCCGTGTCCTGGTACATGCAGTTCACCAAGCGCCAGTCCGCCCGCAAGCAGGAACTGATCAACCACAACCTGGCCAATCCCATCGATCGCCACAGCGTCGAGATGTGGGAGTTTGTGCGTCACAGCGAGATTGGCCTGCCGTTTCTCATTGACTATCTCAATGGCTGGGCACGCGACATCGAGGCGCTGCCAAGAGCTGCGATCGTGCGCTATGAGGACCTCCGCCATGACACGGCCAATACGCTGGCGCGCATACTCGAGTTAATGGGCGAAAGCTTTAGCGACGAGGAAATCGCGGCAGCCGTGGAATGGGGCTCGTTCGATAATCTGCGCAAACTCGAAGCGGAAGGCTTTTTCAGTCAGGGCGGGATGACGCTGCGCAACCCGAAAGACCCGGAGAGCTTCAAGGTTCGCCGCGCCAAGGTCGGCGGCTATCGCGACTACTTTTCGCCGCAACAGGTGGAGGAACTGGAAACGCTGGTCAATGACAATCTCTCGCCGGTGTTCGGGTATACGCCGATCTCGCCCCGCGCCGAAGCAGCGACCGGCAGCTAGACGCCCGGCGCAGGCGCATAGCGATTGCGGCATGTCATGAATTCGGCCCCACCACGAACCTGGCTCGTACTCGGCGACAAGCGCGGCGACAACGGCCAGGTCGAGGCAGTTGCCGCGCAGCTGCCATGGCCCTACGAGACCCGCTTGGTGCAGATGAAACCGGAGTGGGTTTACGGCAAGCCACGGGTGCGGCCGTCTCTGGACCATCTTGATCTGGCGAAGTCCGATCCACTGGAGCCACCATGGCCGGACCTGATAATTACCGTTGGCCGGCGCCCGTCATCGGTCGCGCTGTGGATTCAGGAGCAGTCCGGCGGCTGCGCACGCATTGTCCAGATGACCAAGCCATCGACCCGCATTGGCCGCTTCGACCTGGTAGTCACGAGCGCCGAGACGCTGCTGCCGCCGTTGCCAAATATCATCGAAACGACATTGCCCTTGATGCGAGTCCAGCAGGACCCGCAGGAACTCGATCAATGGCGCAACACATTCGCAGATCTGCCGCGACCGCTGATTGGGTTTCTCATCGGCGGGCCGACGCGCCCGTACATCTACGATCGCAGCGTACTCGACAAAGTGCTGGCGCTGGCGCATAACGTCGCCGAGCGCCAGGGCGGAACGCCATACCTGACGACCAGTCGGCGCACACCCGAGTGGTTTACCGACGCGTTGCAGGAATCGCTGCCGGCGGCCGCGCGCCTGTTCCGCTGGAACGCCGAAGCGCAGGACAATCCTTACAAGGGCATCCTCGGCCTCGCCGACGGGCTGATTGTTACCGGTGACAGCATCTCGATGATGGTAGAAGGAATCGGGCTTGGCCGTCCGGTGGGAATCCTGTCGTTACCGGTCGGTTTCGTCGGCGCGCTGGACCAGGCAAGGCGCAACGCGTTGTCGTGGTTGTTCGCTTCGCGCGCGGAGGGCGCGAGCGCGTTGCGCCAGGCGATAGCACGACTGCTCTATCATCTGCGGCTCGCCCACCAGAGCCGCAATTTCCAGGCATTCCACCGCCTCCTCGTTGCGGGTGGGCAAGCGGTCTGGGCCGGCGACGAATTCAAAACGCCGGTCGCAACTAACGAACAGGATGTCGAACGCGTCGTGGCGCGAATCCGCCAGATTATGCAGGCGTGAAACCCGCTAGACGCGGCCGCTTCCGCGTGTCACCAGTTTCATTAAACGCGTTCCCAGGCGGCTGATTTTCTGCGACACGTTTGCCATTCGCGACGGCCGGTTCCAGCTCATCTGCACCATCCGTCTCGGTCCCTTGTAACGCACGTATCCATGGAACGAATGATCGCAGCGGCGAAATGCCATTAGCGAACCCGACATCGGCGGAATCTGCGCGGCATAGTCTTCGATATCGTCCTTCGAGCGCAGGATTCGCAGCTGGCCGCCGTCGCCCTCCCATCCATCATTGAAATAGACCAGGACCGTAACGACCTTGCTCCAGTGATCGGTATGGATGTTACCGTCACTCAATTCAGAAAACGTGCGGACAGTAACAGTGGTCGTGCTGCCCGTGAGGTCGACGCCGAACTTGCTCGCCAGCGCATCGCGCATTTCCCGGCTGGTCAATTGCTCGATGAACGCGTCAAAAACCGGCCCGCGTTCATAGGTTTCGTAATCCTTGTTACCGGCGCTCGGGATCAACGGATAATCGGCATTGACGGCATCGACAACCTGCTGATCGAGGAACCCGGGGACGACCAGATAATCGTAAGGATCACGCTGCAGCGTGGCCGCCGCCAGCTTGTCGATATTTAGCAGATTCTCCGGAAGGTCGGGCTGCCGGGTCGAAGCGGGAATGCTTGCGCTGTTCATATTTTCGTCCGGGATTTACTGAATTGAGCTAACGCGTCATAATACCTCGTTATTCCGCCTGCGGCCATCGGGCACCCGGCTCCCTTTATCAGGAAACGCCCCCGCAGCGACAGCATTTGCCGGTACCCAATCAGAGGTCAGGATTGCCATGTTTCAGACTGTCTGGAAGAAACTTTCCCGTCATGCCGTACTGAGTGCGGTGTTCTTTCTGCCTTACGAGAAGCGGCGCAAGATCGAACGCTGGATGCGCGGCCGGGTCGAGGCCCGCAAGATGGCCGATGCCGACTGGGTCCTGGTGTCCTGGGGCAAGAGCGGGCGCACCTGGCTCAGGGTCATGTTATCGCGTTTTTACCAGATCAAGTTCGGTTTGCCGGAAGGCATGCTGGTGGGCTTCGACAACATGCATCGCGCCAACCCGCAAGCGCCGAAGGTGTTTTTTACCCACGGCAACTACCTGAAGGACTACACCGGACACGAAGACGACAAACGCGACTTCTACAACAAGAAAATCGTGTTGCTGGTGCGCGATCCGCGTGACGTCGCGGTGTCGCAGTTTTTCCAGTGGAAATACCGCATGCGCACGCGCAAAAAAGCGCTGAACGATTACCCCGAACACGGCTCGGACATCTCGATGTTCGATTTCATGATGCATCCGCACCAGGGCATGCCGCGCATCATCGAGTACTTCAATGGCTGGAACGCCGACGTCGACAATATCGGTGACATCCTGATCATTCGTTACGAGGACATGCGGGCGAATCCGGAAGCCGTGCTGAAACAGGTCGTCGCCTTTACCGGGACACCGGGTACCGACGAGCAGATCGCCGAGGCAGTTGAATACGCGCGCTACGAGAACATGAAAAAACTCGAAGAGAAAAGCGTGTTCCGTCTCGCGGGCGGGCGCATGCAGCCCGGCGACAAAAATAACCCGGACTCATTCAAGGTCCGGCGCGCGAAAGTCGGCGGTTATCGGGATTACTACACCGACGAGGAAGTCGGCCAGATCGACGCCTACATGGCCGAGCATCTGTCACCGCATTTCAACTACACCAGCGAACCGCTGGTGGTCCCTGAACTCGGCAGCGACAGCGACCCGGACGCCAACCAGGCAACGGCCTGAGGGTATCAGGGGTGGCGGACCGGAACAGCCGGCACGCCACCGCATTCTCACGCTGCCAGTGAGGGCACCCGGCGCACGAGCTCGAGTGCGTCATGGCGGAGGTGGTTGTTTTTCATCTCCTCGCGCAACATGTCCTCGGTGACAACCCCCTTCTCGAGGCATTCCCTGACGAGGCCGAAAAAGAACTGTTCCTGCCTGGGATCCGGATGGGCCTTGTATCTGCCGGTAAATCCGTAGTCCCCGAACATTGCGCGGCGCGCACGCCGGAACCAGTGTTTTGGCGGAAATAGCTGGAACGTGTCGGCCGGCCTGTAATCCACGCGCAGACCGGTCTTCCATGGCTGGGTCTTGCGTTTCGTGTTGTGCAACAGACGCGTGTCGTCGTCGAGATGGTCGAAGTCGTTCCAGCGAGTTTCAAACAAACCTATCGTGTCGCGTTCCTCGAGTTTCAGACAGACCCAGTCCATGTAATCGCGGGTGAACTCGAACATCTCGGAAAATTGTTTTTCCACCTGCCAGTGGCGCAGCCGGGCACAGTCCAGCAACATCACGCTGGTGGCGAGACAGCCGCGCTTGCCCTTCGAGCCAGACTTCGGCCGGCACATTACGGCCGCGCCCTGCATGTCCCGGTTCAGCAACTCCCACACGTCGCCGACCGCAAACACGTCTGGATCGACGACAACTGCGCGGCCCTGGTAGCCCATCAACTCCGGCGGCATAAACCGCAGCGGCGTAAATGACTGCAGGTCGTCGTTAAGCCAGCGCCGTTTGTCGCCATCGCGCAGATAAAGCTCGCCTTCGCGGCGATGCATGAACGGATAGTCCTTGGTGTGGATAAACCGCACGTCGAATTCGGCGGCGTGCTGCGAGTTTCTTTCGAAAGAGTACTTACTTACCAAAGCACCCAGCCACTGCTTGTGATTGGTATGGATAAATACACAGGGATTTTGCGTTGCCATGACCTGAACCTGCCCGATGGTCGAATCGACAAACCGCTATTTTCGCTTTTTCCGCGCCCGAGCGCGAGCCAAGGCAGTCTGGCACGGCGCGCGAACGGGCCTAGTCGCTGCTTCGGGCCGCCCGGGCGCGCGCCGGCAACCACAACATCGCCGCGAGACCGCCGTCTTTGCGATTTACCAGCCGCAGCCGGCCACCGTGCGCCTCGACCACCTCGCGGCACAATGGCAGGCCGAGTCCGCTGCCGGAACGTTTTGTCGAGTAGAAAGGCAGCAACGCATTGTCCAGCACCGACTCCGACATGCCCTGGCCGCGATCCAGAACGGCAACGGAAAAACCACCGCCGGACTCTGCAATATCGAGCGCAACCTCACCCGGCTCCGATCCCGACTCGTGCGCGTTTTTCAACAGATTGATCAGGACCTGCTGGACCTGCGCCGGATCGAACCAGCCGGCGCTATGCGGCAGCTCGCCGTCCAGCCTGAACGCCACAAGATTGCCGATATCGGCGACAAACGACTCCCACTCCACCTCGGCCGGTCTCGGCTTCGGCAACTTGGCGAACCGCGCATAACCGTCGATAAACAATTTCAGGTGACGGCTTCGCTCTTCAACCGTTGCAAACAACTCGGCCAGCTTGTCCGATTGTTCGCGTTGCGCCAGCTGGCGGCCGGAGTGCGCCAGCGAGGAAATCGGAGCCAGCGAGTTGTTCAGCTCGTGCCCGATCACGCGAATGACTTTCTTCCAGGTCTCGACCTCGGCCCGGCCGAGTTCCCGGGTGAGCTGCTTGAACAGGAAAAGCCGGTGCGGCTGTCCGTTCAAAACGAAGCGTTTTCGCGCGAGGTGAAAAGTCTCGGGCTCCTGCAGACCATCGACCGTAAAGAGCCCGTCGCCGGGAGCTTCGACTGCACTTTTGAACGGCGCCGGCATGTCTTCCAACAGCCGCAAAAAGCGGTGACCTTCGAGTTTGCGCCCGGCCAGCAATAACTGCCGCGCCGCGTTGTTGCTGTAGACCACGGCATCCCTCGGCCCCGTCAGCACCAGCGCCAGCGGGCTGGTCTGTATCACCGTATCGAGCATCAGCTCACGCTGATAGAGACTCTGGCGCTCGCTGCGCAGTACGTCCCCGACTTCGTTGTAAGCACCCACCAGCCGGCCGAGTTCGTCGTTTCTGGTTTCCGCGATACTGAGACTGAAATCGCCGTCGCTTAACCCGGACACACCATCCACGAGCGCCTGCACAACCCGATTGAACGGCACCACGAACAGGTGCAGCAGGTACAGGCCAATTGTCGTCGCCAGCGGCGCGGCAACCAGCAACGCAAGCCACGACGAACCCAGCCACTCCACCGCTATTGCCATCGTGATCAGGCCAGCCAGCAACGCCGCCGCAAAAGCCAGCGCGAGTTTGCCCTCCAGCGAAAAACGCAGACCCCTTTTACCCACTCCGGTCAGTCCCGCGGGATGCCGTGTTTGTCCATGCGGCGATAGAACGCCTGCCGACTCAAACCAAGATCGCGCGCCGCGCGCGCCACGATGCCAGCGTGCCGTGCGAGCGCATCCTCAAGCTGGCGGCGGTCTATCGTATCTGCAGAACCCGTTGCCTCCGGAGACGCCGTTTCCGGCGCTACGTCCTCAAGCCCAAGCAACGCCGGCACAACTCGTCGATCCGCCGCCAGAACCCTGGCCCGCTCCATCGCATTGCGCAGCTCGCGTACATTTCCAGGCCATGGATAGCGCAGCATCAGGCGCTCCGTTTCCGCCGCGATTTCATACTCACCGCCAAGGAAAAATCGTGCCAGCGGCAGAATATCGTCGCGTCGTTGTGCCAACCCGGGTATACGCAGCTCGATCACGTTGAGCCGGTAGAAAAGGTCTTCGCGAAACAACCCGTCCGCAATCGCTGCTTTCAGATCCATGTTGGTCGCACTGAGCACCCGCACCGATGCCGTCCGGGTCACGCTGCTGCCAAGCCGCTCGAATTCGCCAGTCTGGAGCACACGCAAAAGTTTCGCCTGCCCCGGCAATGACAGGTTGCCAATTTCATCCAGAAACAACGTCCCGCCATCGGCCGCCTCGAAGCGTCCGGCGCGAGTCTTCGACGCGCCGGTGAACGCGCCAGCCTCGGCGCCGAACAGCTCGCTCTCCATGAGATCGCCCGGCAACGCCCCCATGTTCACTGCCAAAAACGGCTCATCCGCTCGTCTCGAATTGGCCTGCAGGACCTGCGCGACCTTCTCCTTCCCGGAGCCGTTCGGTCCGGTAATCAACACCGGTACGTCGCTGCCGGCGACCCGGGTCGCCATCAGCAGCACGTCGTGCATCGCCTCGCTTTCGTAAACGGTGCCGCACAATTCGTATTCCGCCGCGAGCGCCTCCCGGCGCCGCCGGCGCTCACTGACCAGCCGTTGTTGCACCCGGCTGACGGCACGCAATTCGAGCAGATTTCGCGCCGTGGCTACAAGCTTGTCGTCTTCCCACGGTTTGGCGAGGTAATCCGCGGCACCTGCCTTTACCAGCTCCACTGCCGATTCCAGGTCGGTCCACGCGGTAAACAGGATAACCGGCAGGTCCGGATCGTGGCTCCGGATTGCCTCGAACAGCGCCTTGCCCTCCGCGCCGGAAGTCGTGTCGGCGGAGAAGTTCATGTCCTGGATGACCAGGTCTACCGGCTCTTCCCGCAGTAACGCCAGCCCCTGCTCCGGCGAGTTGGCCGTCAGCGTGCGCAGATCGTACAGCGAGAACAGCACTTCGAGCGCCTGGCAGACGCCGGCATTGTCATCGATGACGAGAATGGTTTGCATACATTGACCAGGCCACGGGCGGCACGCCCGCCGCTAGTTTACATGCCGCCGTGGCACGGTTCAGATCGTACGGGTCGCAACGGCCGGCGGAATCAGGCTGGCGCGCCGCGCCGGCGCCAGCGTCGCTATCTGTCCCAGCAACAACAGCCCGAGGATTCCGAGCGGCACCCAGGTTGGATCGAGCCGCGCCAGATCGTAGTTCTCCACCAGCCACAGATTGAGCGCGAACGTAAGCACCGTCCCCAATGCCACACCGATCCCGGTCATCACCGCATTCTCAACCAGGAAATACCGCAATATGTCGCGGCGGCGCGCACCGACCGCACGCCTTGTGCCGATTTGCTTGGTCCGGCTACGGACGTTGAAACTGGCGAGTCCGACAACCCCGAGACTGGTCACCGCCAACAGCAACACGATTACCGTCACCAGCATCCGAATCATCGCGATGTCGCCGCCATAGGTCTCATCGACAATTTCTCTGTGCAACTTGAGATTCATCACGACCCGTCCGCTACCGCGGTCGGTCAGGGCCTTCTCTATCGCCGGCGCCAGAGTGGCGGCCTCATCGGCCCCGGCGCGCACCACATAGCGCGCCACGGGCGGCGACCCGCGCCCCGGCAGAAAGGTGGTGTTGTACAACCCCCCGACCTCGTCCTCGGCGAACTTGGGCCACGGGCACGCGACATCGCTGGTCACGCCGACGATGGTTACCGAATCACCGGTTTCCAGGAATAGCGGCTTGCCCACGGCGCTCTCGCCGGGAAACATTTTCTTCGCCAGCGTCTCGGTCACGATCACGCTGTCGACAAAATCGTCCCCCGATGTGAAATCGATGATCTTGACTTCGTCCGCGCGAAACCAGCGCCCTTCGAGCAGTTCCATGCCGAGCGTCTCGAGGCCGAACTCGTCAACCATGTACATGCCCGACGAGACGTCCGAATCAACGTTGCCTTCTTCCGTCAGCCAGCCTGAAGACCAGCCGCTGTCCGACAACGGCAGCGAATTCATCGTCGTCGCGGCCTCGACCCCCGGAAGACTTCTCAGCGCGTCCAGATCCTGCCGCCGCTCACCGTCCCAGTCGTAGTTCGGATCGAAGGCGTAGATCAGGATCGTGATTATCCGGTCAACATCGACCCCGGCCGGCTGGGCCAGCAACTTCATCCGGTCGTTGATGATAAACGCAGCGTTCACGAGCACCGCCATCGTAATCGCAACCTGCAGCGCGACCAGCACGGCGCCGGTACGGTTACGCAGCATCGCAGACAGTATCGGTCTCAATTCCATGATCGCGTCCCCTATTGCGTTTTCAGGTAGCGGGCCGGGGCGATCCGGCAAACTCGCCAGGTCGGGTAAAGCCCTGCCGCCAGGCTCGCCGCGAGCGACAGGCCGAGCGCAATGGCGACCATCGTCCAGTCGAGCTGGGTAATTTTCTCGAAGTCCTCGAACCAGCCGCGGACCGCCTTCAAACCCAGCGCTGCGAGCACCAGCCCGAGCAGGCCACCGGATAATCCAATGACACTCACCTCGACCAGGTGCTGTTTGAACAATGCGCCGCGGCTCGCGCCAAGAGCCCTGCGGATACCGGCGAGCGATGCGCCACCGATAAACTTGGCGAGCAGCAGGCCGACAGTGTTGAGCAAACAGACCAGCAGGAACAGGAAGGACAAACCTACCAGTACGACGTTGTCCTCACTGACCACCTTGCGGAATTCCAACCAGTCCATGACATCGATCAGACGATTGTCGATCGGTCGCTCGAAACGACCCAGTACCTTCTGCTCCTGCGCATATCCGTCGAGAAAATCCGCATACGCCGCAAGTTGCTCCGGGCTGTCCAACTGGGCCCAGAACTTGATCCAGACGCATTCCGAATTGAGAAAATCAGCGAAGGAATTGATGTCCTCGGGCTTCCAGCAGGATACCGAACCGTTGATATCCGATTCGAGATTGACCGCGGTGCGAAACGGCACGACCAGCGGCGCCGAGTCGCGGAATTTGCCGTTGAGGTCGTAGAAGCGCGGAATCGGGTTCCAGTTTTCGACGACCCCGGCAACCCGGAACACGGTGCCCGACAACTTGAGGTCCTTTCCGACCGAATTTTCGCCGTCGAACAGATCCTCGTTGAGCGCCCGGTTGATGACAACGACCAACTCGCCATTCTCGTCGGCGGCCGCGTCCCAGCTCCCGCCATATACGAACTCGAGGTCGAACATCTCGAAAAAGCCGCGGTAGGTCGCGCGCGCCGAATAGGTGTCGGGCGCAATTTCCGGGTTGTCCGATTCGACCACAAAGGCGCTGCGGTACATCGCGGCCTGGTGGGTCGGGATTTTCGAATTCATCAGGGCTGTCGCGTCCTGGTGGGTCATCATAAATGGCGGCGCGGCTCCCTGGTCGCCGTCATAGAAAGGGTTGGCGGGATCCCAGCTATCGACGAGAACCCGGTAGATCGAATCGCTCTTCTGCGGAATTGGATCGCGCGCCATCAGGTGATACACGGTAAGCGTAGTCGTGCACGCGCCGATGCCGACGCCGATCGCGGCAACCATCAATGCCGTCAGGATCGGATTTCGCCGGATACTGAGCCAGGCGAGCCGCAGGTAATAGGTAAACATGGGGTGACTCCTCAGGCGCTTGCTGCAAACGCGTCAATGCGTTCCGGATCGGGCTCGTAGGGTTTGAAATCCGTAATCGCGCCGTCCAGGACATGGACATTGCGATGCGCACGGCGGGCCAGTTCAGGGTCATGGGTGACCATCACGATAGTCGTGCCGTTTGCGTTGATACCCTCGAGAATATCGAGCACCTGGCGCGCCATCAGCGAGTCGAGGTTGCCGGTCGGCTCATCAGCGAAAATCAGGCGTGGCTCTCCCGCCAGGGCGCGGGCAATCGCGACGCGCTGTTGCTGGCCGCCGGAGAGCTGCGACGGCAGATGCTTGCGCCGGGCCCCCAGTCCGACCATTTCCAGCGCCCGATCGATCCGTCGCTTGCGTTCATCGCCGGACATCTTCCGATAACGCAACGGCACGTCGACATTGTCGAATACATCGAGGTCCGGGATCAGGTTGAAACTCTGGAAAATGAATCCGATTTTCTGATTACGGATCCGCGAACGGGCGTCGTCCGACAGCTGGCTGACATCCTCTCCGTCCAGGCGGTAGTTCCCGCGGGTAAATGTCTCGAGCAAGCCGGCGATATTCAGAAATGTCGTCTTGCCCGAACCCGATGGGCCGGTCACGGCGACGAACTCGCCTTCGGCTACGCTCAAATTGAAATCGCGCAGCGCGTGCGTCTCGACCAGATCGGTGCGGTAGACCTTGCTGACATGCTCCATTTGCAACATCGTGTATTCCTCTTTGGTAAATCCAATCCGAACAGGGTCAATCGGTAAGACGCACTGTCTCGGCCGCGCGAAAAGCATCGGTGCTCGATATCACCAGCATCTCCCCGGCACTGACGCCGTCGACAATCTCGACCGCGTTGATACTGACCGAACCCACCTTGATCTGGCGCCGGGTCGCGATATCGCCCTCGACGACATAGGCGACGCGGCCATTGCCGCTGTCGAGAAACGGGCCGCGCTGGACGAAGACCGCACCCGGCTTCTGTTCCAGCAGGATCGTCGCGGAGACTCGCTGGTTTTGTCTCAGCCCGGTCGGCGTGCCATCGCGGAATCGCACGCGCACGATCACTTCGTTGTTGGCAACTTCGGGGGAGACCGCCCGCAGCTCGCCAGCATAGCTGGCGCCACCATAACGAAGATTCACTTGCATCCCGGGACTCAGATCGTCGGCATAAGCTTCGGGTACTCGCAACTCGGCTTCGAACGCGGAAAGATCGACCACGGTAAACAAGGGCTGATTGGCGGAGACAGCGGCCTTTTGCTCGACGCTCAGATTGCCGATTACACCGGCGACCGGCGACCGAATGGACAACGCTTCGACCTGACGCTGCAATTCGGCAACCATCAGATTCTGACGATCGCGTTCCAGCTCCAGGGTTTTCAATTCGAACGCGACCTCGTCCTCAACCAGTTCCGCGTCCTGCATCGCATGGCCATAGCGCAGCGTTGCCGACTCCAGATCGTCGCTGGCCTTGTCATAGTCCTGCTGGCTGATCACTTCGCGTTGCCGGCCGGCTTCGGCGCGGTCGCGCTCGCGCTCGGCGGCAGTCACCTCGACCCGCGCAAGGTCGGCGGCCTGACGCGCGCCGAGCAGGCGCTTGCGGCCGTCGATTTGCTGGCGCTCGAGGCCGACCTCGAGACCCTCGAGGGTCGCCTGTTCCTGTCGCAAACGGCTGCTCAGCTCCGGCGATTCGAGCCGGGCAACCTCCTGATTCAACTCCACGGTGTCACCGGCGCGAGCGAGCAGCGTGACAGTCCCTTCGGCGGGGGCGTAAACAGTGGGACTGACGGCGGCCACAATGCTTCCCTGAACGGAGACATCGCGAACGAAGTCACCGACCTCGACCGTGGCAATTCGCAGACGCTCGCGCGCCACCGAACGCTCGGCGCCACTCCAGCGCTGCCAAAGCATGACAACGACAGCGGCCATAATTGCGATACCGAGTGCCGCCACGATCCAGCGCATCCGGCCAGAGCCGCCACTGCGCTGGTCAACCGGACGATCCTGCGACGACGTATCGCGAATCGTGGTGCTCCGCCCGGTGTCCTCGTTGACCACCGACAGGGGCATCAGATCCCGCCCTCGATCTCGGCGCAGGTAGCGCGCATGACGCCAGCCGGCATGCCGGTACCGTTACCCCGATCCTCGTCGCAGGCCTGTGCTATCACGACCACCGGCGCACTCATCCGGGTTTCCGCCGCCGGACCATTTCCCGCGCCCGGCTCCACAAACCGACTCAGCATGAAGACCAGAATCGCCGCACCGCGAGCGTATTTCAGCAGACCGTCCATTCCCGTTCCCCGTCCCGGCGCCATCGCCGGTGTTCAGACAGAAACAAACAAGAACCGTGCCAAGCAATGCAATAGAAATCTACGTAATTGTTTTAATTATGAATTTTTCTTCCCTCTCGATTATTGACGCAAGTCGATAACTGTCCGAAATCAGCACCGCGGACACCTGGCGGACACACCTGTCCGGCCCGCGGACACCCGCCACCCGCTGCTAATGGCAGCGCGGCGCCGGGTCCGCGACCGAGCGCCGGAAATTCGATGAAACCCGCAGCGGCCACACGCGGTCCAATCGGGTAATCTTTAAGCGTTTGGAGAACGGGGCAAGGGATGACGGCGATGCTGAAAAACAGCCTGTTCGCACTGGCGCTGGACGCCGCGGGGGCGGCTGCGGGTGTCTACTCGGGTAGCACGCGCGATAAGCCTGAATCACCTCCCGCCGCGAATCGCGCCGTCACCACGCCAGAGGTCAGGGCCGAGGCACCGACCGGCGCCGACACCTACACGACGCAAATGTATGACGCGCTTGCCGCCATCCTCGAACAGGAGGTGGAAGAACGGCAGCGCCTCGAGCAGGAACTGGAAGATCTCCAGGCTATCGTCTCGCGCCTGGAAACGGCGCTACAGACGGCCAGCACGGGTCTCTCCGAGGCTTCCGCAAGGCCGCGGCAGAATCCGCGCCGCAATGGCGGGAGCCGCCGCGGCGAGGGGCTGCAAAAGCGCCTGGTGGAACAAGGGCTTGACGAAGAGCGGGCCGCCTATATTGCGCGGCGGCGCGACGAACTGGCGCTCGAGCGCATGTACCTCCAGGATCAGGCCGCCCGCGAAGGCTGGGTCAACACTCCGCGCTTTTCCGAAGCATGGCTTGCCGCCCAGGATCGCATCGCGCTCGAGAACGAACTGAACGCACAGGAATTCGATTTGTACCTGCGATCTACGGGTCAGGCCAATCGGGTCACGATCAACAACGTGTTGCAAACATCACCAGCGGAGCAAGCCGGATTTCAGCCGGGCGACCGCCTGCTCAGCTATGACGGCCAGCAAATCTACAGCGGCGCCCAGTTGCGCGCGGCGACCCGCAGCGGCAATGCCGGCGACGTGGTTATTGTCACCGTTGAGCGCGGCGGCCAGCAGATGCAGTTGTCGATTCCGCGCGGCCCGCTCGGCGTCAATCTGGGCTTTGCTCCGCCCGATTGACGTCAGGTGCCTGTTCAGGCCAGGCCGCGGCGGATGACGAGACCACCGCAATTCCGGTAGGCTGAGCGTCCACTCAATCCTCCCTTCGAAGGAATTTACAGTTATGACCCGTTTACTTTGCATCGGCCTTGCGGCCGTCATCGCGCTGTCCGCAATCCGGGCCGACGCCCAGACCA
>Ga0102958_1000133_pt1 | contig 16239 bp, 11 predicted proteins | sample SalPonF2_B_D1_MG_FD_84513 | JGI IMG/M metagenome (GOLD analysis project Ga0102958, IMG submission 84513) | Salt pond soil microbial communities from South San Francisco under conditions of wetland restoration - Salt Pond MetaG SF2_B_D1_MG ...
CCGGCACTGGAAAAATTATTCGGAGATATTGCAGAAATTAGACCCGTTCCTTATGGAGTGGACAAAAAATATTTCAACATAAAAAGGAAGTCGCTAAAAGACAACACACCTAAATGGATTGCTGTCACCCGTCTGACCGAAAAAAAACTCGGACCATTATTTGCATGGGGAAAAGATATATTTGGAAAAAACAATGAACTTCATCTCTTCGGTCCTATGCAGGAAACGCTTTCTATACCCGAGTGGATTGTCTATCATGGTCCGGTAAGCCCCGATGAACTTTGGGACAAATGGTTTCCCCTCTGTTCGGGGTTGATAACTCTCAGTCAGCACGACGAAGGAAGGCCCCAAGTAATGCTTGAGGCGATGGCTGCCGGCCTTCCAATCATTGCTTCTGATATACCCGCCCACCTGGATTTTATCGAGCATAAGGAAAACGGCTTTATTGTATCCACCCCTCAAGACCTAAAAGATGCAATATCTTTTTTCAACACTCGTGAAGCTGCTAGCCGGATGGGAGAATCCGCCCGCTCTTGGGTTCTGAAAAACATCGGAACTTGGGACGACTGCGCAGGACGCTATATCACAGCATACCAGGACCTTTTGGAGCGAAACAGATGAAATACAGAAACATACTACTTTTAGGAGGTGGAGGATTCATCGGTACAGCCCTTGCTCGACGTCTTTGCGAAGATAAATTTAATGTGCATATCCTGTCTAAACACTTTCCCGCCCGGCAAATTGAACCGAATATGATATTTCACCAGGGCAACTTAGATGACAGAGAAATTCTTGAGCGGGTGCTACCGGAATGCCAGATCATCATTCACCTTGCATCTTCCACCACTCCGGGCAGTTCCTCAAGACAACCTGCGTTTGAAGCAGATCAAAATATAACCCCGACGCTTCGTTTTCTTGATATTCTCCAAAGCTACAAAAATTTTCACATAATCTTCGTCTCCTCGGGAGGAACGCTTTACGGAAATCCGGAATCTACACCTGTGGTGGAAACCCATTCCCTTACCCCCCTCTCCTTTCACGGTGCTGGAAAGGTTGCAATAGAAACATTTCTAAGAACTTTTTCAACCTTGCCCGAGAAAGGCACGACTATCGTTCGCCCATCAAATGTATACGGTCCGGGGCAACCTCTACGCACTGGATTCGGGGTTATACGCACAATGCTTGAACATGTTCGCCGCGGGACCGTGATGGAGATCTGGGGAGACGGAACGGCTATTCGTGATTTTCTCTATATCGATGATATGGTCACTGCGTTGACTCGTCTAATTGATTTTCCCCATGATAATAATACCTACAACGTCGGATCGGGCATTGGCTATAGCCTGAACCAACTTATAGAAATTATAGAGTCTGTCTGTGGTAAAAAGCTGCACGCTATTTATCGGCCAAGCCGGAAAACAGATGTAAAAGCTATCGTTCTGGACAGCTCCCGCCTTATCAAAAAAACAAAATGGCATCCTTCTGTATCGCTTGAACAGGGAATCGAATTTACATGGAAATGGCTAAAACACCAATAGACCCTTCTGACTGCCCGATTTGCTCAATTTGCATTGCCAACTATAATGGCATGGGAATTATCGATTCTGCTTTGCTGTCTGTAATGGCGCAGGATTGTGATTTTCGGATTGAGATCATCGTGCATGATGACGCATCTACCGATGGCTCAGTTGATTTTATCCGAAAAAACTTTCCTGATGTAAAACTGATTGCCAGTAAGGTCAATGTCGGTTTTTGTGTAAGCAATAACCGTATGGTTTCAAAGGCTATGGGTGAATATATTCTACTGCTTAACAATGATGCCATACTGTTACCCAACGCAATTTCCACATTATATGATGAAGCTCGCCGACAAAATACGCCCGGCATTCTTGGAGTTCCTCAGTATAATTTCTTTTCCGGCAAATTGATCGACAGAGGACTTTTATTTGACCCTTTTATCAACACAGTGCCAAATTATAACACCAAAAGAGCGGATGTCGGTATGGTAATAGGGGCCTGCCTCTGGATTCCCAGAACCCTGTGGATGGAACTAGGCGGTTTTCCAGAATGGTTTCACACCTTAGGGGAGGACATGTTTCTTTGTTGCCTGGCAAGGCTCAAAGGATATCCTGTCAAAATAATCCAGACATCAGGATTTAGGCACCGGGTAGGAAATAGCCTTGGGGGAGGCAAGGTTGTCGCTGATCGACTATCCACCAGTAAAAAAAGGCGGATTTTCAGCGAGCGTAATAAAAGTTTCGTGATGGCGTTGACCTACCCCGCCCCGTTTTTTCAGCTTATTTTTCCTTTACATCTTGCACTGCTTCTTGTCGAAGGGGTTTTGCTCTGCTTTGAAAAAAAGGATCTAAATCTGCTCCGTTCGATTTACATTTTCTGTATAAGATCATTGTGGCAAGAACGCAAACGCTTGTATCATCTGCGCAAAAACATCCAATCATCACGGCGCATTTCTGCTTCCCGTTTCTTCTCACCTTTTACGCCTATACCCTACAAGTTATTAATGCTTATAAAATACGGAGTCCCGGAAATCAAATAGAAAATTCTTTCTATATAAATAATTTATCACCTTTGTCCAAAAACGATCTTCTATAGAATATAGGATAACTGCCTCATCCATTATTGCTCGATCTGTCAGCGATTTTCTCGGAGACTATGCCCCTTTCCCTTCTTTCAAATCTCATTTGACAGATCTGTTCCGATATCAGCCCCATCATAAATATGATAATAGAAGTTGTAAATAAAAGTGCGCCCATATTCGTAAAACGCCCCGATGCCAAAAATGTATATATGTAATAAGACAGCCCTAAGCAAAACATAATAAAGCTAACCGGAAGAAATATTCTAAAAGGAGAAAATAGAGTGCATATTTTGACGATGATCATAAAAAATCGGACTCCGTCTTTGAAAAATTTTATATTACTTTTGCCTGCCTTGCGGACTTTTACTTTAATCGGAACATATTTAAGTGCTCTTCCTGTTCTTAAAACAGCCAATGTCAGCGTTGCGGGATAAGAATAGCTGTTGGGAAGTAAATATAAAAATTGTTGTGCGATATCCGATTTTATCGCTCGAAAACCTGAAGTAAGATCCTGAATATCAAATTTTGCAACATAAGACGCCAGCCAGTTATATATTTTGTTTCCGAGAGCTCGTCCTAAAGAGGTCTGATCCTTTTTTGAACGTGCCCCGACGACCATGTCATAATTGGGGATGTGTTTTGTTAAAAGGGAAATATCTTTAGGATCATGCTGACCATCGCCATCCATAAAAACTAGAATTTCACCTTTAGCATGTCTTATTCCACTTTTAACGGCAGCACCATTTCCGATATTATAGGGATGATTGTGAACTTTAGCGCCGGCGTCTTTAGCTACGGCAGACGTATCATCTGTTGAGCCGTCATTTATTACGAGAACTTCAAATTCAGGATACAACTCGACGATTTTGGATACAAGATCCCCGACAGCCTGGGCTTCATTATACGCCGGTATGATAACGGATATTTTGAATTCATTCATTTTTTTTATATTTTTTATCGATATTTGTGTGAACCGGAACCTGATTTTTGAAGCTTACTATAGAAAAAAAGGAGCTTTTGTGTCAAGGCAATAACTTGGACACATGTTTTTGCAAAAGTTTCTCATTTATATCAATTTTTGTATCAACCTTTGTCCTCTGACTTACCTGACAAAATTGAATTAATTAATAAAACTGTTGAGAGCGCGCGGGGCATAATCCTGGCATCTATCCAGGCAAGTATTGCATAATATAGATTGGCCCATTTAAATATTGAAGAAAAAATATTCACTATCACTAAATTTTGGGGCACCTTTACTTTTTCAAACTTAAAGTTTTGGATGAGGGAAAAACAAAAAACCGCAAAACACATTGTTACTTTTTCAAGTGGACCCAGCACCTTTTGTATAGACATCTGTCTAAATCCAGCATCTTTTAATCGATCCGCCATCTCATTGATTTCATAACGACGAAAATGACCTACAAAACGATCATCAATGGCAAAGTAAAATTTTCTGTGGGGAAAGGTTACGATGAAATGGCCCGATGGTTTCATAACCCTGGCAATCTCTTTAATGGCCTGCCTATCATCCGATAAATGCTCAAGCACCTCTGAGCTGATGGTGTGAGAAAAAACTCCGGACTTAAACGGGAGACTAATGCCGTCTGCGACGACATAATATCCTTTTCCATATGAATGTTTAAGAAATTGTATTGCTGAAAAAGACAAATCTGAATAAATAATATCTCGGGATTTCATCATTACAGGAGAAATTCCGCTTCCCACCTCTAGAATCAATTCTGTGTTTTCGTTTTCCAGGTTTTTTTCTACAGCCATTTTCCGGAGGTGGTAATTATATAAGTAGTTTTTAAGCGTTGTATATTTATTTTCTTTAAAAAAATCCTGGAATCGGTTGGCATGGTTATGATTCATGATTGTTTTTTTTCAGGAAATAATTCAGAAGAAATAATATTCAGTTTCGCCAGACGAAATTTCATGGCGGTATTCAAACACCCAAAGCCATATGTTATGCTTCGGAATAAATTTATTGATGAAGCTTCAGCAAAATACTTTGTCGGGCAACTCACCTCGGCCACGCGATAACCCAGCCATAAAATTTGAGACAGCATCTGATTGTCAAACACAAAATCATCGGAATTGACCTCAAGGGGCAAACGTTCCAAAATCTCCCGGGAAAAGGCTCTGTATCCCGTATGGTACTCTGAAAGTTTTGCAGTGATCAGGATATTTTGTACATATGTAAGAAAACGATTGGCGACGTATTTCCAAACCGGCATACCACCTGTTATGGCATAACCACCGAGAATCCTGGATCCCAGAACACAATGGTAAAGCCCGTTTCCGATCATTGAGGCCATTGCCGGTATGAGTTTTGGAGTATACTGATAATCCGGGTGCACCATAATAATGATATCACCACCGGCTTCAAGAGCGAGCTTGTAGCAGGTTTTCTGGTTGCCTCCGTAGCCTATATTTTTTTCATGAATGTGTAGCAAAGTATTAGGCAGTGTTTTTGCGATGGACACGGTTTCATCCAGGCTCCCATCATCGACCAAAACTACCAGGTCAACAATACCCTGAGCCATAACCTCATCATAGGTTCTGCGCAAAGTCTGGGCCGCATTGTATGCCGGCATGACAACGACCACTTTTTGATCTTTAAACATATTTAAAAAACCTTCAACGTTTCTTAAAATCGGCAGAATCGATATTTTTTAATTCTGACATCTTATTTGATAGAATAGGTGTTTTGATGTTGATTGCATCAGCCAATATTTTTTGTGATAGCGGGGCAATAATATTATTTTTATCCAGCCTGTTCAAAGAGTTTATTATGGTATCCTTATCAAATGATCCGAATATTTTTTTCAGAGAATGATCAGTATTTATTTTATCTCCACCCCTAACACTATTTTCAATCCGGGCAAAATGTACAAAAATATCCTCAGGAGAAAGTAAGTAAGCTTGCTTTAAAAACGCATCAGCTTTCCTGTATTCCCCTTTTAAACTTAAGGCCACCCCCATATAAAGATTTGCTTTTCTATTGTTCGGATCAATGTCAAGTGCTGTTTTTATAATTGATATGGCTTGATCAAATCGACCTGATGTTAATAATACAAAGCCTTTTGTTTGAAGAAAATCACTGGATTTCTTGTCTTCCGCCAACAGCCTGTCCGCACTTTCGAGGGCTTCCGAAAATCTGCCGATCTGTACATAGAGAAGGGTAAGATTTCGCAATGCATTTGGATAGTGGGGTTTAATTTCCAATGCTTTTTTGAATAATTTTATTGAATTTTTAAAGTCGCGGTTACCACATAATATTACCGCCATATTGTTTAAAGTCCATGCATATTCTGCTTTAGAGTTTAAATATTTTTTTGTTAATGCCACGTTATAAAATTCCATAGCCTTTTTCATATGGCCATTAGCTTGATAATAATATAAAGCATAATTATGATAAGGTCTTATCAAACCAGGGGCTTTTATTATGCAGTCCTCCCACAACGTTTTCTCAGTCGCCCACGCCCTGTTTCTAACAATAGTGCCGATACAAAAGCTAAAAATTACACCTGCTATAGAAAGAACCAGAAGTATTTGAATAAAGGAATTCTTTTTCTTAAAATAATCAATCAACCATATTAAGCCGGTTGCAACGGGGAAAAATAGAAAAAAAGACGGCAGATAGTTTCGATGCTCATAGATAAGCTCTAAAGGTATTATCGTGGATTCAATGATGTGGTTAATAAAAAAGAAAAATATACTAAAAGCGATAATGGGCTTTTTTATTGTTTGAGAGAATCCGATTCCCAACAGAGAAATAATGGCCATGATGGATGGAATCGTCGTCCATGGTTTAAAAAGTGAGGTTGAAATATTGATATCATGCACCAGTGAAAGCCGAGAAGCCAATGGATAGAATATCTGGCTGAGATAATACATAATGATTCTTGACTCGGTCATTAAACGCTCGTTTAATGTGAACGCTCTTTTTTCATATCCTTTAAAGACATTTGGAATATATTCATTTATATATAGGACCGTTAAGATGACAGCCATAGATACACCGACAATCGTAAGGGCTACCGTCCTCTTTTTTCTTGTATTTTTATCCGACAGATCTTGAAAAAATAAGATTTCAATCATAGCCACAGCGATCGGAAACGTCACCGCATTTTCCTTTGAACCGAGTGCAAAAATAAAACCGAGAAGACTTCCGGCGATGAATAAAAATCTTTTATAACCTGGTGGAGATAGTCTTGTCTTTAAATAAAAATAGATACCGATGATGTAAAACATGGCCGCAAGCGATGCCATTCGTTGCACAATATAGGTAATGGCCTGGGTCTGAATGGGATTGACAGCCCACAAAACTGCAGAAATGAATGCAATTGTATATTTATCACCCTGGTATTTTCCCTTTAGATTCGGAGACATCAACAAGTTTAAAACGGTCAGAAACAGGAAACAAGTCGTCACCAGATGAATTGCATTATTCACGATATGATATCCGAACACATTATCTTTTCCCATATACCAGTTCAGCGCAAACGATAACATGGAAACCGGACGATACAATTGCTGCCCTGAGTATTGTCCGTGATCATATGCTGAGAATAATGTCTCTTTGACATTCTTATGCTTGAAATCTTTAAGGTGAAGCCTTGGATTGTCAACGATATTCGGATAATCGTCAAAATGCCAGGATGCATTATTGTTGGTGCTGTATGCTCCAAAAACAAATATGAATAAAAGTAGAAAGATTGTCAGGTTCCGTTTGTGTGAATTCATATCTTAGCCTTTAAAAAAGTTTTTATCTCTCCTTTACCAAACTGCCTATCTTGTGTTGATTGTTTCATTCATGCAACGGTTTGTTGGGTACGAGATCATTTATCTCTCCTCTTGACAATAAAGTTTGATTTAATGTTTTAAGATTTTTAAGTGCTTTTGAATAATTGGGATCTATCTGTATGGCTTTTATAAAAAGTACTTTCGCCTTGTTAAATTTCCCTTGTCGAAACAATATAAGCCCTAATTTATTATAGGCTTGAACGTAATCAGCTTTTATTTTAATAACTTCGGCATAATGCATGAATGCCTCTGTTGTTTTTCCTTGATTAAGATAAATATCCCCCAGATTATAATGTGCTTTTGAATATTCTGAATCAATTCTGAGTGTTTCTTTATTGTGTAACACGGCCTCATTATATTTTTTTTGAGAAGAAAGCACAAATGCAAGATTATAGTGTGCATCAGCATTTTCGGAATCGGTTTGAAGTATCTCTTTATATTGTGTTATGGCTTCATCAGGCTTTGACTGTAAAAATAACACATTTGCAAGATTCATGCGTACGTCTTTTCTTTGTGGATTACATTTCAGCGCTCTTTTAAAATATAAAGCCGCCTGATCATAATCTCCTTTGTCAACAAAAGCGATGCCCAGATTAGTTAATGTATCAAAATCATCCGGTTTAATTTGCAACGCTTTTATATAACGCTTAACTGCTTCATCTATCTGGCCCTTCTTCCTGTAAGTATTACCCAGATGATTAAGCCCCTTGGCAAATTCAGTAACTGAAACTACTTGTTCAAAAAGCATTATCCCATTTTTCCATGTATTCAATTGATAAAATGTTTTCCACGACAAAGCGACAAGTATAATTGCGGCAGAAATTCCCAGAAAGATTTCTTGAAAACGACTTTTGTTAAAAGGGTTTGTGACACCCGATAAAATCTCTGCCCCCTGCCCTCCGACCTCTGATAACGGATCTCTGCCCTCCGACCTCCAACTTCTGTGTCGTTTATTTAAAAGATCCGTAGCACCCCATGAAGCAATGATAAAGATTCCGATGAAAGGTATATATGTGTATCGGTCCGCCATGGCCTGATTGCCAACCTGCACCAGCCCGATCACCGGTACAAGAGTGCCGAGATACCAAAATAGTCCAACCGGAATATACGGATATTTCTTTGCCTTCCGCATGGCCCCATAACAAGCAACAACAATCAGCAATGCCCCCGCGACGATCTGCCACGAAGGCAGCGCGTTTCCCGGATGCGGATAAAAAATCGCCAGTTTATTGGGCCAGATCGCTTTTAAAATATAGTTTATGTAGGAAACAATAGCATTTGCGATACGGTATTTAAGCGGTAAAGCCCCTATAGATTTTATCGCACCTTTGCTGATTTGAGCAAAAAAAGTTAGGGTGCATGAAATAACTACCGGGATAAAAAGCGGTATCTTTTCTAAAATGATCCGATGGTAACTTCTAATGGCATCGCCGGACGTTTTTTCTGATTTAAAAGGAAAATTACGCTGATATTGAAATCTTTTAAGCGGCCAAAAATCCAGCAGAAGCAGAACAAATGGGATTGTCACCAGCATGGGTTTGGCCATAAGACCTAAACTTAATAAAACAATAACGAGTATGTAGTATTTGGCCGATGGATTTTTAACATAACGATAGTAAGCGGCAACGGTCAACAAAAACAAAAACGTACTCAGAACATCTTTGCGCTCGGAAATCCATGCCACAGATTCTACATGTAGCGGATGCAACGCAAAAAGAGCGGCTACAAATGCACTTTGCCAGAGCGCTCCGGTCATCATAAAAAGAATGAAAAACAGCAATACGGTGTTTGCAATATGAAGCATCACATTGGTCCAATGATGTCCGGCAGGATTTAATCCGTATAGCGTGCAATCCAGCATATGAGAAAGCCAGGTCAATGGATGCCAGTTTGCTGAATGAAAGGTGGTAAAAGCCCACTTAAGCCCTTCTAATGAAATACCTTTTTGAACATGAAGATTATTTGTAACATACAACTCATCGTCATAACCCACAAAGTCAAAATTTATGACCTGAATGTAGGTACCAATAATGACAGCAATTAAACATAAGCAAACTAAAAAGAAAATCCGAAAATCCGTTTTGGCTTTAACCATATCGGCAGTTCCATTCTCCCAATGGCGATTGACGAATGATTCGACTATTCAATCATCTACCTTTTGAAAAATTACCCACTCAATCATTACCCATTAAACTATTTAACGATATTTGACCTGTTGACATAAGACAGAATATCCCATACAGCATACCCTTTATTTTCATAAACCTTTATCCAGTACTTGCTTACAAGCTTCAAAATACGTTTAACTTCTTTTCTTGAGAAATTATCCTGTAAATATTTGTCAACCAGATCGGTTCGCATCAGGATATGCGTCACATTCATAGACCGAATATACTTTATAAACTTTTCTTCATCGGCAGAGCAGTTTACCATATTCCTAATGGTAGACATTCCAAATGAAGACTCATTCTTATAATCTCTGTCAAGATAATATCCGCGTCTTCCAAGAAACATGGTGAAAAACTTAGCATCAATCGACAATTTGGAGTTAATATATTCAACAGCATCATAGTGCAAAAGATGACGTTTTAAAAAAGTTTCTCTGGTTTCTCGTCCCGATATATAGGGGAAAGGTTTGATGATACTCATGCGCCCTTTCAAATATAATAAATTTAAAATCAACAAGATGGTAATAGTAGAAAAAACAATAAACTTGGCAATTGATCTTATAATTTTTCTGGATTGAAGAGAAGAATGAAGCGTTCCATCTCCCAGCTTGTCCAAAAGGCCTTTGATCCCCATTACAGCAAGAATGGCAAGAAATGGTAAAACCGGAAGAATATAACGAACCTGTTTTGCAGTTAAAAAGTACGCCATAATTATAAAAATACCTGTAAAAAATACAAAGAGAAACTTGTCTTTGCCATATCTTTTGTTAAACAATACAAAAGGTGAAAATACAATCAAGATTGGATTTAAAGAACCTTGAAAGTACTGGTAACTGTTGTCTTTCCCTTGAAAAAACATCCGGATAGGAATCAGAAGCGTTTCCCATATGCTTTCGCCGTACATGACCTCTCTCATTTTAAAAAAACTAATCTGTCCGGTTTTTTCAATTGCCTGTTGATGCAATACTTCTTGAACCGGATGATGATGTAATAAACTAAACAAGCTGTTAAAAAGAGGATAAAACGGATTCCCGGTCTGAAAATAATTCTTCAAATACCAGGGTGAAGCCACCAGAAGCGTGATAACAAAAAACAGTATGCCGTATTGAAGTGCGCATAACTGCCTTTTAGTATCCCGAACATAGCTGAACATCATTATAAGATTTACAATAAACCAGGCAATAAGGGCATTGTATTTTGATCCGATTGCGATTCCCATACAAATTGAAGAAATCAAAAACCATTTGAACTGGCTATATTCTGAATCGCGCCACTTTATAAAGGACAGAACACTGCCGGTGGTAAAAAAAGTCATGCCCAAATCGATATATGCCGATGTGGACAGCCAGACGACGATCGGCGTTGTGATAAAGATGACTACACCCAGCAACCCCCAGTTGCGGCCAAATCTGAGTTTTAGGTAAAGGTATATTAGCAGGCCAGTCCCGATGCCAAAAGCAAGATGAATAAATTTTGGTGCAATGTCATTTTTAAAGTAAAGACATACAACATAGAGAAGATTGATATTCATTGGATAGTAGGCATAATTTGCCCATGGTATTTCATAAATTCTGCCTTTTTTCAGCCATAGTTTGGGAACAGCCAGATGGTGAATGAGAACGTCTCGGGATATGGGAGGGGTCAGATTCAGGATGAATTCCATGCATAACAACAGGAAGATTGTAGCGTATAAAAATAAAGTTGCAGTATTTTCCAGAGTGTTACGATTCATTTTTATTGTTCAAATTTTGACGATAGGGTTGTCCCTTCTTATACAACTCTAATCTCTTTTTTAACACCAAAGCCAGTTCTTTGGGACCTTGTTGCTCAGCCCGTTCAAGTCCCTTTTGAGCGATTAAGGCCGCTGCATCAAATTGTTTTGTCTCTGCATAAGCAGCAGCGAGCGCATCGAGTGGCAAAGGTTGTCGGAACTTGTTGATTTTACACAGTTGAGTTGCCAGTTTGACAGCTTCTTCGCCATTTCGATATCTCTCATCTTCACAAGTGGCCAATATCCATGAAAGATTATAAAGTGCCTGTGTCATATTCGGGTCTAGATGTAATGCCCTCTTATAACAATGTATCGCTTGCTTAATATTTTTCTGACCAGCGAAAATTATCCCCAAATTGAAGTTTGCACCAGCATAATTCGGATCAATTCGCAACGCCTCATAAAAATGAACAATGGCTTCTTTTATTTTTTTTTGACGGGCCAAAACGATTCCTAAGTTATTATGTATCTTAGCAGAGTTCGGTTTTTTTCGTAAAGCTTCGGAATAATGTCGGACAGCCAAATCAAAACTATCCTGTTTTTCCAGGGTAAGGCCTATTTCGTAATGCGCTTCAGCAGAATCGGGGTTCAGGTGTAACACTTTGGAAAAGTGCTCAATCGCTTTATCAAGCTTGCCCTCTGCTCTTAAAGCGACACCCAAATTTATATGCGCCGCAGCAAGATTAGGATTTATTATCAGTGCCTCGGAATAATGCCTGACAGCTTCAACAGTTTTTCCCTGGGACGCTAGTGCTTCACCAAGCTTCTGGTGGGCAACATCATTGTCCTTTGTCACATCAAGGGCATGTTTAAATAGGGTAATAGTGTTGGCCCAATACTTGTTTTGCAAATGAGTTGCTGCCGTAAAATTTAAAATAAGTGCGATAGCGATTGAAGCTATTGCCATTTTTTTGTAGCGCCATCGACCCATAAAATCGGGAACACCCCAGGCAATGATGATAAAAAGCCCTATGAATGGGACATATGCAAAACGGTCTGCTGTGGAGGGCCACAATCCCACTTGCACCAATCCGATTGCCGGAATCAGTGTTCCAATGTACCATAACCACCCTACGGCAAAATAAGGCTTCGCCTTTATCCAGCGTAATGTCAAAAAAGTGACACAGATCAGCAACAAACCGGCACCTAAAATTGCCCACATTGGTACAGCTTTCGGATAAGGATAATAAACCGCTAGATTGTAAGGCCAGACCATTTTTTTTATGTAACCCACATATGAAATGAAAGCATTGGCAATTCGGAGTTTCATTGGGACTGTAGCCGTAGATACAACAACTCCAAAACGCTGAACCGATAAAGAGGATAAATAGATACAAACCGCCGAAAGGCACAAAAAAGGAACTTTTTCTAAGAATAGACTCAAAACCGGAGACCATCGAGATCCGGAATCTAACGATTGACGAAATTCATGTTCCTTACCATTGGGTTGAAACAGTGTAAAACGTTTCAAAGGCCAGTAATCCAGTAAAAGAAAGACAAACGGCAAGGTCACAAGCATCGGCTTTGCCAGTAGACCCAATGTGAAAACGGAGATGGTTACCAAATATCTATAGAAACCAGTCCTCTCAGTATAACGGACATAGAAAAGCATAGTTAACATCCAGAAAAACGTGCTTAAAACATTCTTACGCTCCGATGCCCATGCAACCGATTCCACATTCAAAGGATGTATTGCAAACACCGCAGCGATAAAGGCACTCTTCCAAAGCGAACCGGTCATCCTGGTGAGCACAAAAAACAGCAACAAGCTGTTTGCAATGTGTAACAATAAATTCATTAGATGGTGCATGGAGGGATTCATCCCAAAGAGTTGGAAATCCACCATGTGTGAAAGCCATGTTAAGGGATGCCAATACGCGAAGTTTATGAAGCTAAAAGCCCAGATGATATTTTCTCGAGTAATCCCCTCTTTCACATGAGTGTTTTGGGTGATATATCCACTATCATCTAAGTTTAAAAAGTCATGGGTTGGCAATTGCCAATAAGCCGCAAGTATTATTACGACCAAAAGCAGACAAATGATAAATTCCGAACGCGTTTTATCTTTGGCATTAAACATCATAAAAGAAATCCTGAATAAAAACCCCTTGTCATCTTAAACTTTATCTTGACACTAAGTTGAGAATCCAAGATTATACACCTGTTAGTTTAGTAATATCTTGAATCTATTGAAATTATGCAAAGCTCATGCCATAAAACATTGCGATTTTAAATGATTTCAACTTTATAAACGTTCAAAATAAATTTGTAAAGAAATGTCAAAAAAAGAAAATATCAGAAAACGATTTAATGAACTCGCACAAAAACGCCAATACTGGAAAGAGCGCAATAAATACTACTACACGGATCAGGAGAAATACTTTCGATTTTTGATTTCCGACTCACAATCCTTTTTAGAATTGGGGTGCGGAACCGGAGATCTTTTAAATGCCCTGAAACCAAAGCGCGGCGTTGGAATCGATTTCAGCCAGGAAATGATTAGCATCGCCAAAAAGCGATATCCTCATCTCGAATTTCGAACAGCAGATATCGAATGCTTAGAAGGATGGGGTGAAACCTTTGATGTTGTAATCTTGGCCGACGTTGTCGGCCATCTTATGGACATCGAGGAGACATTCAGAGGGCTTCACTCTTTTTGCCGGCCGGACACCCGACTTGTTGTCTCCTATTACAATTTTCTTTGGGAGCCGATTCTTAAAATGGGTGAATTACTGGGGCTAAAAATGCCCCAGCAACACCAAAACTGGCTATCTTCAGATGATATCTGCAACCTTCTTTCTTTGGCTCATTTTCAGATTGTAAAAACCGATTTCCGTTTGCTTGTTCCCAAAAAAATTCCCTTGTTCAGTGTTGTAATCAACAAATATTTTGCTTCTTTGCCGATCCTTAGAAAGTTCTGCCTTTGCCAATATATCGTCGCCAGACCCATCAAACAGAAAGATGAAAGAGAATTTTCTACCACAATATTGATTCCTTGCAAAAATGAAAGGGATAATATCGATCCGGCCATAAAACGAATTCCTCCCTTTGGTCAACATCAGGAGATCATATTTGTCGATGGGCGTTCAACAGACGGCACACAGGAAGAAATAAGTAGAATTATTAAGGCTTATCCTGATAAAGACATCAAACTTATTTTACAGGATGGCCAAGGCAAAGGTGATGCCGTGAGAAAAGGCTTTTCCGTGGCAACAGGAGACATACTCATGATTCTTGATGCTGATCTTACGGTTCCTCCGGAAGATTTGACCAAATTTTATGTGGCGCTTTCCGAAGATCATGGAGAGTTCATCAATGGTTGTCGTCTCGTCTATCCCATGGAAAAACAGGCCATGCGATTTTTGAATTATCTTGGAAACAAATTTTTTTCCATAATGTTCACCTGGATACTAAACCAGAGGTTCAAAGACACGCTCTGTGGTACAAAGGCCCTTTATAAAAAGGATTATGAGAAAATTCAATCCAACAGGAGTTATTTCGGCGATTTTGATCCTTTCGGCGATTTCGATCTCATCTTCGGGGCAGTTAAACAGAATTTCAAAGTGGTCGAGGTGCCCATACGTTATCGGGAGAGGACTTACGGCAGAACCAACATCAGTCGTTTTCGCCACGGGTGGTTGCTGATGAAAATGACCATATTCGCTTATAAAAAAATTAAAATTTTATAAATCGGCAACTATTATGCAGCAAGATTCTTACATTCTGAATGAACGAAAACAGACATGGAAATTCAAAAAAATTCTAAAAAGGCTCTATCATCATTGGCACCGAATGATAGAAAGCGCCTTAAAGCCGGGTTCAATTTTGGAAATTGGGGGTGGAAGCGGCAACTTAAAGGAATTCTTCCCACATGCAATTAGTTCCGATGTCGTGTTTGTCCCATGGACTGATGCGGTGCTGGATGCACACCAACTCCCTTTCCATGGTGACACTTTCGACAACATCATACTGTTTGATGTACTGCATCATTTACATGATCCAGCTCAATTTTTTTCCGAAGCGCAAGACGTTTTGAAGCATAATGGGAGAATCGTATTAATGGAGCCTTATATATCCTGGGTGTCTTTTTTTATCTATCGGTTTTTCCATCCTGAAGACCTGATATGGAATATAAATCCTTTTAAAAAAAAAGGATTGGAAAAAGATCAAAAAAGCTTTCATGGGAATCAGGCCATACCCAGTCTAATATTCGAACGATACAGGCACCAATTTGTTGATAACTTTCCCCAATTCAACATCATCAATAAAGAGAGAACGGACTTTATTATCTATCCGTTAAGCGGCGGTTTCCATCATCCCAGCCTATGTCCGCTGGTTTTATATTCAATCTTTGAATATATGGAAAAGCTATTGCGTCCATTGAATCGCCTTTTGGCGTTTCGCTTGTTTGTGGTCCTGGAAAAAACGTAAATTTCATCGGTTTCAAATCTTGGAATAAAAAAAAGAGGGGTTGCCCCCTCTTTTTTTTATCGCGTTATTTATATTAGTTTGGCGATATACTACCATCCGTAGCCAGAGTGTATGTCGTGGCGCTACCGGGATATTGGAAAGTCATAGCAGCCGATTGAGTGACGCCACCCGTACCGTCATCTGTCAGAGTCGCATCCGAAATACTTATATTGGGATCTAGCTGATAACCACCTTCGTTATCACTAGGTTTGACAGTTAAACCTCCGGTCGTAGTATCTGCAAAGTAAGCCAAGGCTGTATTGTAAAAATTCTTGGCCGCAGCTTTGGCAGCAGAATTTTGTCCCCTGGTCCGATAGGCCAAAAAGTTGGGAATGGCAATGGCTGCCAGAATACCGATAATCGCAATAACGATCATCAATTCGATGAGTGTAAAACCTTTTTGATCATTTTTTCTCAATTTC
>Ga0102958_1000134_pt1 | contig 16211 bp, 16 predicted proteins | sample SalPonF2_B_D1_MG_FD_84513 | JGI IMG/M metagenome (GOLD analysis project Ga0102958, IMG submission 84513) | Salt pond soil microbial communities from South San Francisco under conditions of wetland restoration - Salt Pond MetaG SF2_B_D1_MG ...
GAAAAATAATTATAAACAAAAAATTGTTTATAAGTGTGTGACATAAGTTAAAAATTTATATATTTGCAGGCTCAAATTAGAAGTGATAATGAAGCCATTGAAAGAGTATACAATTCCTTTTATAGGGTTAAAACTAGGCTTACATCATTTTAATTATAAAATTGAGAAAACGTTCTTTGAATATTTTGAGTATGATGATTTTAATGATGCCCAAGTAAATGTGGATGTTACCTTATTAAAAAACACCACTTTACTAGAATTAAATTTGAAAATCACAGGTACAGTTAATGTTAATTGTGATTTGACAAATGAGGCATATAATCAAATCATTGAAAACAATTTTGACTTAGTTGTTAATTTTGGAGATGAATATAATGATGAAAATATTGATATATTAGTGCTTCCGCATGGAGCTTATGAAATTAATATTCAGCAATATATCTATGAATTAATAGTTTTAGCAGTTCCAATTAAACGGATTCATCCTGGTGTTGAAGATGGCACACTGAACTCAGACATACTCGATAAATTAAAGGAATTAAGCCCAGAGCTTAGTAACAAAAATAAAGATAATAAGGACATTGATCCTCGTTGGAATACATTAAAGAATTTATTAACGGATAAATAATATAAAAAATGGCACATCCTAAAAGAAAAATCTCGAAAACAAGAAGAGATAAGAGAAGAACACATTATAAAGCAACTGCGCCACAGATTGCAACTTGCCCTACTACAGGAGAAGCTCATTTATACCACAGAGCACACTGGCATGAAGGTAAACTATATTACAGAGGTCAAGTTTTAATTGACAATACTGAAACAACTGAAAATCTTGCTTAATTAAAGTTAGAACTTATATATTAAAGCGCTCACATGTGAGCGTTTTTTTTATGATGAGTTTTTTGTAGAGCCGAAAAGGTATTAAATTTCGTATTATTAGACGAAAATTTAGTATTTTGGACAGATTTTCGACTTTTTTGGTCATTTTTAGTGATTTTTTGGCAAATTAACTATAATGTTATGAGTAAAATATCAGCAGCAATCACAGCTGTCGGGGCGTATGTTCCAGATTATGTATTAACGAATCAAATTCTTGAGACAATGGTTGATACTAATGATGAATGGATTACTTCACGCACTGGTATAAAGGAGCGAAGAATTCTAAAAGAAGAAGGTAAAGGAACATCATACCTTGCCATTAAAGCGGCTCAAAATCTCATTGATAAAAAAGGATTAAATCCTTTAGATATAGAATTAATAATTGTTGCTACGGCAACACCCGACATGAAAGCGGCGTCAACGGCTGCTTTTACAGCATCTAATATAGGAGCTACAAATGCTTTTTCTTTCGATTTAGACGCTGCTTGCTCAAGTTTTTTATTCGGAATGTCCGTTGCAGCGAAGTACATCGAATCAGGTAGATATAAAAATGTGCTATTAATAGGTGCTGATAAAATGTCCTCTATGATTAATTATAAGGATAGAGCAACATGTATTATTTTTGGAGATGGCGGTGGAGCCGTTTTGTTTGAACCTAATACAGAAAACTTAGGACTTCAAGATGAATATCTAAAAAGTGATGGGTCAGGAAGAGAATTTTTGCAAGCCACTTATGGCGGTTCTTCATTTCCGAGCACAGTTGAAGCCATTGAAAAAAACAAACAATACGCCTTTCAAGAGGGACAAACTGTCTTTAAAAATGCCGTTTTTAATATGGCAGATGCAGCAGTAAAAATATCAGAAAGAAATAACCTTACTAATAACGACATAGATTGGTTAGTAGCACATCAAGCAAATAAACGCATTGTTGATGCAACGGCTAAACGTATCGATTTAGAAGAAGAAAAGGTGATGATGAATATTCATAAATATGGCAATACAACATCAGCAACCTTACCGTTATTACTAAATGACTATGAATCACAACTAAAAAAAGGAGATAACTTAATTTTTGCTGCTTTTGGTGGTGGCTTTAATTGGGGATCCATTTACCTTAAGTGGGCATATAATTCAAAAAACTAACTAACTTAAAACCAATATTATGGATTTAAAAGACATTCAAAACTTAATCAAATTTGTAGCTAAATCAGGAGCAAGTGAGGTTAAACTTGAGATGGAGGACATTAAGATAACCATTAAGACAGGATCGGAGTCTGATACAACTGCAATTCAGTATGCACCTGTTCAACAAATGCCTCAAGTAGTTACTCAAATAGCAGAGGCTCCGGCACAACCTGAGACTCCAGCTCCAGCAGCTACGCCAGCTGATGATAACTCAAAATATATTACTATTAAATCGCCAATCATAGGAACCTTCTATAGAAAACCAGCGCCAGATAAGCCATTATTTGTTGAGGTGGGGCAAACAATAGGAGAAGGTGATGTGCTTTGTATTATTGAAGCCATGAAACTTTTTAATGAAATTGAATCTGAGGTTTCAGGTAAAATAGTGAAAATTTTAGTTGATGACTCTTCTCCAGTAGAATTTGATCAACCATTATTTTTAGTAGATCCGTCATAACCATTAAAAATTCCAAAACACAAATCTCAAGATCCAATATTTGGAATTTGGCGTTTGGAATTTGAAATTTTTAATATCGAAAGTTATGTTTAAAAAAATATTAATTGCCAACAGAGGAGAGATAGCCTTAAGAGTTATTAGAACTTGTAAAGAGATGGGCATTAAAACCGTGGCTGTTTATTCTACTGCAGATGCAGAAAGTTTACATGTAAAATTTGCAGATGAAGCGGTTTGTATAGGCCCACCTTCTAGTACAGAGTCTTATTTAAAAATGTCTAATGTTATTGCAGCTGCAGAAATCACAAATGCTGATGCCATACACCCTGGATATGGATTCCTTTCGGAAAACGCGAAGTTCTCGAAAATTTGTGAAGAACACGGCATAAAATTTATTGGCGCTTCTCCAGAAATGATTGATCGCATGGGTGATAAGGCGAATGCAAAAGCGACAATGAAAGCCGCTGGAGTACCCTGTGTGCCGGGAAGCGACGGTATTATTGAAACCTTTGAAGAATGCGAAAAAGTAGCTAAAGAAACGGGTTACCCCGTGATGTTAAAGGCATCTGCTGGTGGTGGCGGAAAAGGGATGCGTGCTGTTTGGAAACCAGAAAAGTTGAAAGAAGCATGGGACTCTGCCAGACAAGAAAGTAAGGCTGCTTTTGGAAATGACGATATGTACATGGAAAAACTTATTGAAGAGCCAAGACATATTGAAATACAAGTTGTTGGAGATGCTACAGGAAGGGCATGTCATTTATCAGAACGAGACTGTTCTGTACAACGACGTCATCAAAAATTAACGGAAGAAGTACCTTCACCATTTATGACTACTGAATTGCGGACTAAAATGGGAGATGCGGCTGTGAAAGCGGCGGAATACATTAAATATGAAGGTGCTGGAACCATAGAATTTTTAGTTGATAAACATAGAAATTTTTATTTTATGGAGATGAACACACGTATTCAAGTGGAGCATCCAATTACTGAACAAGTAATTGATTTCGATTTGATTCGTGAACAAATTTTAGTTGCCGGTGGTGTACCAATTTCAGGTAAAAATTATACACCAAAATTACACGCAATAGAATGTAGAATTAACGCTGAAGATCCTTATAACGGGTTTAGACCGTCGCCAGGAAAGATAACAGTTTTACATGCACCAGGCGGTCACGGTGTTCGATTAGACACACATGTTTACGCAGGTTATACCATACCACCAAATTACGATTCAATGATAGCCAAGTTAATTACCACGGCGCAAACAAGAGAAGAGGCGATTAATAAAATGAAACGCGCCTTAGAAGAATTTGTAATAGAAGGGATTAAAACAACCATTCCTTTCCATAGACAGTTAATGGAGCATCCAGATTATTTGGCTGGAAACTATACCACTAAATTTATGGAAGACTTTGTAATGGCACCACAAATAGAAGAATAACTTAATAAAAACTCCGATAATTTTTCGGAGTTTTTTTATACTACTATCTTTAATACAAATATTAACGCTTGTACTTTGTAAACGATGTTACGATGAATTTATCTTATTGGGAAATAAAATCATGGTTTTCAAATATTGATTATACCATTGTTGGAAGTGGTATCGTCGGCTTAAGTTGTGCATTAGGGTTAAGAGATCGCTTTCCAAAAGCAAATATTTTAATTTTAGAAAAAGGAGTATTGCCGCAAGGCGCTAGCACTAAAAATGCAGGATTTGCTTGTTTTGGCAGTTTAAGTGAAATATTAGATGATTTAACATCGCATACCGAAGAAGACGTTATAGATATCGTAAAAAAGCGTGTTGAAGGATTAGCATTACTTAGAAGAACCTTAGGAGATAAAAATATTGACTATTTACAATATGGAGGTTATGAACTTTTTTCAGAAGTCGATGAACAACTTTATGAAACTTGTTTATCAAGGAGAGAGGAAATAAACGCATTTTTAGAACCTATTTTTAAAGCGGATGTTTTTAGGGTGAAAGAGAATAGATTTCATTTTAAAGGGATTAAAGAACAATACGTTTTTAATAAATTTGAGGGCCAAATAGATACCGGAAAAATGATGGAGTCCTTGCTTCAAAAAGCATTATCTAAAGGGATTAAAATATTAAATAATGTTAAAGTTAAATGCTATGAAGAGAATAACAATTGTGTTAAAGTGAATACCAACCAAATTGAGTTTTCAACTTCAAAATTATTAATAGCTACTAACGGATTTGCTTCACAATTAATTGAAGAACCTGTTAAACCTGCCCGAGCCCAAGTGCTAATAACTAAACCTATAGAAAACCTCCATATTAAAGGGACCTTCCATTTAGACAAAGGTTACTATTATTTTAGAAATATTGATGATCGTATTCTTTTTGGTGGAGGAAGAAATTTAGATTTTAAAGGCGAAGAAACAACAGAATTTTCTCAAACAGAATTAATTCAGGATCAATTAGAAAGCATACTTAAAACAATTATCTTACCTAACAAACCATTTGAAATTGAATACAGGTGGAGCGGAATTATGGGTGTTGGTAATCAAAAAAAGGCTATTATAAAACAGTTGAGCAACCATGTATATTGTGGTGTAAGATTAGGAGGAATGGGCGTAGCTATTGGCTCTACAATTGGTAAAGACTTATCGCGTTTAGTTGATTAATATGTGAAACGAAGGGTTTTTAATTCCTCTTTTTACTTAATAAAGAATAATTGCCATATTAGACTATAATACAAATCAGTGACTAAGGATTTAAACATTAAAAAACAGCTTTATAAAAAGTGTATTTGTTTTGTTGCTGAACGCTTACAGACAATTAAAAATGCCATTGATGAAGTTCAAGAATCCCTAACAACAGAAACTAAAAGTAGCGCTGGTGATAAGCATGAAACAGGCAGAGCGATGCTTCAGATTGAGCGCGAGAAATTGGGTCAGCAATTAGCAAGTATTCAAACCTTAGAACAAACCCTTCAAAAAATTAACATAGAAATTGTTTCAAAAAAAGCAAATTTAGGTAGTTTAGTTTACACTTCTAAACACAACTATTTTATAGCGATAAGTGCAGGCGAAATAGTTTATAAAAATCAAATATTTTACGCGATTTCATTTTCAACACCAATTGCAAAAGTATTGTTAAGTAAAGAGACTGGAGATAAAATTCAGTTTGGAAACAGTACTTTTGCAATCACTAAAATTGTATAATCAATTTTTTCTAAGATTTTTGATGAAGCGTATAGAGCAGGTTATTAAACAAATCATAAAGTATAGAGTTGCTATCATTGCTTTTCTTGCTATTTTGATGTGTATTTCTGGTTATCAAACACTCAAAAAACTTAGTATTGACAATTCTCTAACGATATGGTTTTTAGAAGAGGATCCTAGTTATAAGGCTTATATCGATTTTCAAGAAGAGTTTGGTTCCGATGAAATATTTATTATCATGTTTCCTGTTGAGAATGCTCTCGACGCAAACGAAATTAATAAGTTATCGAGACTTCATACGGCAATAGATTCGCTTTCATATGTAAAGACATCATTTAGTTTGGCTAAGGCCAAATACCCGATTTATGCTAATCAGAAAATTATATTTGATGATTTATATAATTCAAAAAGAAGTGAAAACGGATTGAAAAATCTTTTTTCAAAATTGCCAAGTATCACCTCGCAATTAGTATCGAAGGATTATAAAAATCTGTTTTTCTATATTCAACTTAATCCAACGCCATCCATAGAAGAAAAACGACAAATAATCTTAGGAGAGTTAACAGGGATTATTGAAAATCATGTTGATACCTACCATTTAACGGGTCCGCCTGTTTTAAATGAAGCCTATAGTAAAGGTATATATAAGGAAAGTTTAATTTTTGGTGTTTTAACAGTATTGGTAATAACACTAATGCTCTTATTTTTATTGCCAAACAGACGCTATTTATTTGTATCGCTTTTGGCAGTTGCTGTTCCCGTGACGCTTCTATTTGGGCTAATAACCTCTTTAGGGTTTTCATTGAATATGATTTCCATGCTTATTCCAACCATACTTATGGTATATAGTGTAAGTGATGCGGTGCATATTATAAATATATATCATCAAGAAGGAGTAGTTAATGAACGTCTTAATAAAATTGAACTATTAACATTATCAATACGTAAGAGTTTTACGCCTTGTTTTTATACAACCTTAACAACGTTTGTAGGTTATTTTGCTTTGTATTTATCTCCTTTACCAGCCTTTAAAAATATGGGCGTATTCACGTGTATAGGTTTATTATTGAGCTTTTTATTGGTATATGTTATAACCATAATTGGCTTTAGTTTTATGAGTATGAATTTTAAAACCTCTAAGCCAGTATTTACAATTAAAAGGATAAGTCAGACGAGTTTTATTTTATGGTTAAATAGATTTACTTCGCAATTTAAAATCAGCATTGTTGTGGTATTTACAATGATTTTGATTTATGGTATATATGCAGTATTTCAAGTTAAGATAGACACAAATTCTCTTGATTTATTGGCTGAAGGAAAAGCAAAACAGGATCTAAGAATAGTTGAGAGTCAGTTATCGGGTAGCTCCAGACTACAATTAAATATTACAGCACTAAAGGAAGATACTATATTAAACAAAGAGGCCGTAGCATTATTAGAAACCTTTCAAACAAAACTTGAAAATAACGCTTTTATATCGGCACCGGTTTCAATGATTAATATAAAATCGTTTTTAGAAAAGCGTACTAAATTAGCGCCTTTTGTTAATACTTCGCAAGAAAAAATAGAGCGTACATTATCTGGAATAGATAACGATGATAACAGCTTTTTTAAACTATTTTCAGAAGATTTTAAATCAGCAGGTATAACCATAAGTTTTAAAGAAATTAACACAGCGCAGTTAGAGCAATTAATTCTTGACATTGAGAATGATTTTAATGACACCTTTAATACCGAAGATTATCAACTTAAAATAAATGGATTTGCGGTTGTTTTTGCTCAGCTCAATAATTTTATTCTAGAAACGCAGTTTAAGTCATTTTTTGCAGCTTTTTTCATTGCGTTTTTATGTTTATGGTTTTTCATTAAAAGTATTAAAACAACTGTTTTAGTTTTAATTCCAAACATATTACCATTATCAATTTTGGCTATTTTCATGAGTTTATTGCATATTCCGCTAGATGTTACAACAGCCATGATAACACCCATTATGTTAGGAATAGCGATGGACGATACCATCCATTTAGTTTATAAGTATCGACGAAGTAAAAGCGTTTCCGGTTCACCAGAGAAAAGAATGAATAATGCTATGCTTTACACAGGAAGCGCACTGTTTTCAACAACAATAGCATTAGTTGCTGGGTTTTTAATAATAAGCTCAAGCGCTGTGCCTTCGGTAAGAGATTTTGGATTACTATGTGCCATAACGGTAGCCATCGCGTTAATTACAGATATTTTTTATTTACCAGCTTTATTAAAAACGTTTGATAAATAAGTTACTCTGTAATTTTGAAAAAAATAGTGGTGCCTTTTGCTAACTTGGAATCATGTTCAATAAAAATAGAAGAGCTTTCATAATTTACTTCTATAAGCCACGAGTTACCATTAAAATATGAAGTTGTTACACTTCCTTTAAAATCAGATTTGTCTACAATTTTAAGTTGATGAGCATATTTTATGCTGTGCGATTCAATAGTATTAAATTCATCAAAAAAAGAAGCTATTAAAGGAAATTTGGGATTTTCATATAGGTTTTTAGGCGTGCCTTTTGCCATAATTTGATGGTCATGAAGAACAAGCATATAATCTGAAAAACCTAAAACATCGTGTTTATCGTGAGTTGCTACAATAGTGGTGATATTTTTATCTTTTAGGTGTTTAAAAAAACTTCGTCGTAAGTGTTGTTTTTTAAAATTATCAATATGGCTAAATGGTTCATCCAGTAATAAAACTTCAGGCTCTTTCGCTATAGCTCGTGCTAAAGCAACGCGTTGCTTTTGTCCGCCACTTAGCTCTTTCACTTTAGTGTTTGAATAGTTTTCTAGTTCAACAACTTTTAAAAGTTCATCAATACGCTCTTTTTTTTCTTCTGGATGAAAATTGGAAAGAAATTCGCCTATATTTTCTGCAACTGTTGTAAACGGCATTAAATCAAATTCTTGAGCTACGTATTTCATAAATGATGGACCAGTAATAAGATTAAATTTAGGGCCAAAAATTTTAGTGTCATTCCAAAAAATATCTCCTTTATTTAAATCGTATGTGCCATATAATAATTTTAAAAGGGTGCTTTTACCGGAACCACTCTCGCCAATGATTGAAAAGTGATTCCCTTTATTAACTGAAAAAGAAATATTTTTTAAAACAAGCGCCTTTTTATAACCAAAAGAAATATTTTTTACTTGTAGCATGGTGCAAAAATATTATAAAAAAACCACTTGAATTTCAAGTGGTTTCTAATTTTTATATTTTGGTAATTATCCTTTTAATTTATCTTTTGTCTTACTTGGTAATACTTCAAAACCCATATTATATAGTGTAAACCCAAAAATATCAGCATATTGCTCAATTGTTTTACTAACCGGTGTACCGGCACCATGACCGGCATCGGTTTCAATACGAATTAAGGTAGGATTATTTCCAGTTTGTTTACGTTGAAGCTCAGCTGCAAATTTAAAACTATGAGCAGGAACCACACGGTCATCATGGTCTCCAGTAGTCACTAAGGTAGCTGGGTAATTAACACCTTCTTTTACATTATGTACTGGAGAATATCCCTTTAGATATTCGAACATTTCTTTGCTTTGTTCGGATGTACCATAATCATAAGCCCATCCAGCACCGGCTGTAAAGGTATGATAACGAAGCATATCTAAAACACCAACTGCTGGTAGTGCTACTTTAGCTAAATCAGGTCGTTGTGTCATAGTGGCACCAACTAGCAAACCTCCATTTGATCCGCCTCTAAGCGCTAAATAATCATATGAAGTGTATTTGTTTGAAATTAAATATTCGCCAGCGGCGATAAAATCGTCAAACACATTTTGTTTTTTTAATTGAGTTCCGGCATCGTGCCACTCACGACCATATTCACCACCACCACGTAAATTAGGAACGGCTAGAATGCCACCTTGTTCCATCCAAACAGCATTGGTAATACTAAAAGAAGGCGTTAAACTAATATTAAATCCACCATAACCATAAAGGATGGTTGGGTTTTTACCATTAAGCTCTAAGCCTTTTTTATGCGTAATCATCATAGGGACTTTAGTACCATCTTTTGACGTATAAAATACTTGATGACTTTCATAATCATTACTATTAAAATCAATACTCGGTTTCCAATATAATTTTGTTTCTCCTGAATTTGGATTAAAAGAGTAGATACTAGAAGGCGTATTATAGTTAGTAAAGGAATAATATAAAACGACATCTTCCTTTTTGCCAGAAAAACCACTGGCTGTACCTAATCCAGGCAATTCAATATCTCTTACAAGCTTTCCGTTTAAATCATATTGTTTAATTTGAGAAATGGCATCAACCATATATTCAGCAAACAAATAACCACTACCAGTAGAAATATTTAATACATTTTCAGTCTCTGGAATCACATCTACCCAATTTTCAGGTGTTGGTTTGGAGGCATCAACTTTGACGATTCGTTTATTAGGAGCATTTAAATTTGTTTGAAGAAACAGCGTACTTCCTTCGTTTTGAATGATTGATGTATCAGTATCAGTATGATCTAATATGGTAATAAGTTTACTATTTGGTTGAGATAAGTCTTTTATATATAGCTTATTTCCTGAAGTTGAAATTCTTGGTGCTATAACTAAATAGCGATTATCTTCTGTAACTGTTCCGTAGATATATCTATGTTTTTCAGCAGCTTTACCACCGAAAACAAGTTGGTCTTCTTTTTGGGCAGTTCCTAATTTGTGATAGTAAACTTTGTGCTGATCGGTTTTTGCAGAAAGTTCACTGCCTTTTGGTTTGTCATAGCTCGAATAATAAAAACCTTCGTTTTTGTACCAAGAAATAGGACTAAATTTAATATCAACCAAGGTATCTTCAATAATAACTTTAGTTTCTGTATCCATAACGATTACTTTTCTCCAATCGCTTCCGCCTTCAGAAATAGAATACGCCAATATGTTGCCGTTTTTTGAAAAACTTGCTCCGCCTAAAGAAACGGTTCCATCTTTAGAAAATGTATTCGGATCCAAAAATACTTCGGCTTCTTCGTCTCCTTTTTTTCTATAGAATACATTTTGATTTTGTAATCCGTCGTTTTTTGAAAAATAAGTATAATCACCTTCAATAAAAGGCGCGCCTATTTTCTCATAATTCCAAAGCTTGGAAAGACGTTCTTTTAATTCTTCGCGAAACGGAATATTTTCTAAATAACTAAATGTTGTTTCATTTTGAGTTTTTACCCATGCTTCAGTTTCAGAACTTCTATCGTCTTCAAGCCAACGAAATGGGTCTTTAACCTCCACTCCAAAATAAGTGTCTGCCGTATCAACAGTTTTAGTTTCGGGATAAGTCATTGTAATTGCTTTTTTTTCTGCTGTTTCATTTTTACAAGCAAATATTGAAATAAGGACGGAAATCGTGATAATAGCTTTTTTCATGATGAATATTTTGTTCAAAAATATGCAAAAAAAAGCTTTTACAATACTTTGTAAAAGCTTAATAATCATTATTTAAACGATGTTTATTATAAGAGTCCTTTTTTTATTAGTGCTTCTCCTATTTGAACGGCATTTGTTGCAGCTCCTTTACGTAAATTATCAGCCACAATCCACATGTTTAATGTGTTGGGTTGTGTTTCATCTCTTCTCAAACGACCTACAAAAACATCGTCTTTGTCATGTGCAAAAATGGGCATTGGATAGGAGTTAGTCGATGGGTTATCCTGCACCACAACACCTGGAGTTTCACTTAGCAATTGACGAACGTCATTTAGATTAAAATCATTTTCAAATTCAACATTCACAGATTCTGAATGGCCTCCAGAAGTAGGAATGCGAACCGCGGTAGCTGTGACCGAGAATGTTTTATCATTAAATATTTTTTGTGGTTCGCGCGCTAATTTCATTTCCTCTTTGGTGTAACCATTTTCCTCGAAAACATCGCAATGCGGTAGTGCATTTCTGCCAATAGGGTAAGGATACGCCATTTCACCTTCAATACCAGCTATTTCATTTTCTAATTGTTGCACGGCTTTAACACCGGTACCTGAAACGGATTGATAAGTTGAAACCACAACACGTTTCATTTTATATTTATTATGCAATGGTGCTAAGGCCAATACCATTTGGATGGTTGAACAATTAGGGTTGGCTATAATTTTATCCTCATTAGTTAGTTCGTGTGCGTTTATTTCTGGAACCACTAATTTTTTTGTGGGGTCCATTCTCCAAGCCGATGAATTATCAATTACTGTAGTACCAACTTCAGCAAATTTAGGAGCCCATTCTAATGACGTACTTCCGCCAGCTGAAAAAATGGCAACATCTGGTGCTGCTGCGACAGCATCAGCTAGGCCAATCACACTATATGCTTTGTTTTTATAGGTTAATTTTTTACCAACAGAACGTTCAGAGGCAACTAATAATAATTCGGTTATAGGAAAGTTTCTTTCGGCAAGAACTTTTAGCATTACTTCGCCTACCATTCCGGTGGCACCAACAACAGCTACTTTCATGTTAATTTAGTTTTAATCATTTAAAGATTCAGTAAGCAAAACTAAGTATTAATTTAATTTTAAAATGAAAAAAAGCCTTGGTTTTCAGTAAACCAAGGCTTTTTAACAACAAATAACACTTTGTTATATATTTAACAAAAAGTTACTTTTTAAGTAAATCTCTTATTTCTCCAAGTAGCTCTTCTTGAGTAGGCCCTTTTGGAGCTTCTGGAGCAGGTTCTTCTTTTTTCTTCATTTTATTAATGCCCTTAATAATCATAAACATAACAAAGGCTACAATAATAAAGTCAATAACATTCGTTAAAAACGCTCCATAAAGTACTGCTACTTCACCTGTTACTTTACCGGCTTCATCTGCAACACCTTCCGTGATTACCCATTTCAAATCGTTAAAGTTTGCATTGAATATTAATCCAATTAGTGGTGAAACAATACCTCCTGTAAATGATGTTACTACTTGTTTAAAGGCAGCACCCATTACAAAACCAACAGCAATGTCGACAAGGTTACCCTTCATTGCAAAATCTTTGAATTCTTTTAACATGATAAATAATTTGTAGTTAGTATAGCGAAGATAGTTAAAATATAAATATGTTAAAAAAAAGTTAAAACAATTATTTTTTATAGACTCGTTTGATACGTTGTGATACCGCTGTGATCAGTTCGTACGAGATTGTATTAACTTGTTCAGCTAATTGTTCAGCTGTATGTTTGGGTCCAAAAACAATAACCTCATCACCTTCTTTACAATTAATATGTGTGACGTCGACCATAATCATATCCATGCAAACATTCCCTATAATTGGAGCTTTTTCTCCATTAATACTAACAAAACCTTTCCCATTTCCATATTGTCGGCTAATGCCATCAGCATGGCCAATTGGTAAAGTGGCTGTTTTAATAAAGGCATCACTTTTATACGCTCTATTATAACCAACAGACTCTCCTTTTTCTATTTGATGAATTTGAGAAATGACTGTTTTCAGGGTTCCTATGGGTTTGAAATGTTTATTTTCTTTTTTTGAGTTTCCAAAACCATACAAACCAATTCCTGTGCGAACCATATCAAAATGGGCTTTGGGATAATTTAAGATTCCTGAAGTATTGCAAATATGTAATATGGGTGTATACCCCAATTGTGGGATTAGTTCAGTAGTAATATTTTTAAACGAGTCAATTTGACTTTGTGTAAAGTTCTTTTCGTTTAAATCTTCGCTAGCTGCTAAATGTGAAAAGACAGATGTTACTTTTATAGATGCTGTTTCATTTAATTTTGAGACCAAATATGAGATGTCATTTTCCCAAAAACCAAGGCGGTTTAATCCGGTATTAAATTTAATATGTACAGGATAATTTTTTTGCTTTTCTTCAGTGGCTACAGCTATAAATTCATTTAGAATTTTGGAGCTATACAGACTTGGTTCTAAACAGTGTTCAATTAATTTTTTAAAGTTTACAGCTTGTGGATGCAGGACTAAAACAGGTTTCGTAACACCTGCTTGGCGTAACGCAACACCTTCATTAATATAGGCAACCGCAAAATAATCGATATCTAAACGCTGTAAATAAAGTGCAATTTCTTCAGCATCACTTCCGTAGGCAAATGCTTTAACAACGCCTAAAATTTTGGTGTTTTTTGGAGTTTTTGACTTTATATACTCGTAATTATGTTTGAGTGCTTTTAAATCAATTTCAAGGACTGTTTCTTGGGCTTTAGGCATCCGTTTTTCTTATTTTTGAAATCACCTCTTCAGCATCATTCACCTTCATATTTCGCACTTTGTCCCGCATCATAGCTTTGTAATAAGCGGCTCTACTTAACGGTTCGTATTCATCAACTTCACCTAACATGACAAGGTTATCATTTTTGGATTTTCTGTAGCTATACTGTGCTAAGTTTCCAGTTCTGGTACAAACAGCATGCACCTTAGTAACATATTCGGCAGTCGCCATAAGATTGGGCATGGGTCCAAAAGGATTACCCTTAAAATCCATGTCTAATCCAGCCACAATGACTCGGACACCTTTGTTGGCTAGGTCGTTACAAACACGTACTATTTCATCATCAAAAAACTGTGCTTCATCAATCCCAACCACATCACATCCATCGGCCAATATAGGAATGTTAGCCGCAGCAGGAACTGGTGTTGAACGAATTTCGTTCGCATCATGAGAGACAACCATACTATCATCATAACGCACATCAATAGCAGGTTTAAAAATTTCAACCTTTTGTCTAGCAAATTGGGCACGTTTAAGCCTGCGGATTAATTCTTCTGTTTTACCAGAAAACATTGATCCACAGATAACTTCAATCCATCCAAATTGTTCTTTATGATTTACAGTATTTTCGAGAAACATTTTGTAATTTTAACACTAAAACAAACCCCATATTCGTTTGTATAAAGGTGACGTAAATTTATTAAAAATAAAAACCCCAATAATAGAAATTTAAAATTTAATATCATGAAAAAGAAGTTGGAGTCTGAATTAGTTAGTATAGCACATAGAATTCTTAAGTTAAAAGGGAAGGAAGATATTATAAAAATGCATGCTGAGGTTCAAGCGCTTTATGAAAAATTATCAGTTTTAAAATTTGCCCAAGAAAATTTTGAAGATGATATACCTACTATAGGAAATGATTCGTCTTTTTTCGGTATGCTTGACAATGCCTTTAATAATACACTTAGTGATACTATTGAGGTTGAAGATAAGATATATATTAATCTTGATGATGTTGAAGAGGATACTATTATGGAGCCTGGTATGAAAACAATAAGAGATATGGTTGAGCACATGCCAGCTGATGATGAGGATGAATCTGAAAGTATGGAAAATATAGAATCGGAGAAACGAATCTATGAAACAGATTTTGAAGAATTAACAGCAGGTTACAAAAACATGCCTGTTTTTGATCCTATTTCAAAACCTCAAAATGGATTAGCAAACGAAAAAAAGTCTTTGAATGATAAATTAAAAGCATCTACTTTAAATATTGGATTAAATGATAAAATAGCTTTTATAAAGTATTTATTTGATGATAGTGTTGAAGATTATGAAAGAGTCCTATCTCAAATAAAAACGTCCAGCAGTTTTATTGAAGCTAGTAAACTCATTCAGAGTATTGTAAAGCCAGATTATAATAATTGGATTGGTAAAGAAGTTTACGAAGAGCGCTTTATGGAAATTATAGAAAGCAAGTTTAGTTAATGAGCAAACTCTATATTGTACCAACACCAATAGGAAATTTAAAAGATATAACTTTTAGGGCTGTTGAGGTTTTAAAAGAAGTTGATTTAATCCTGGCAGAAGACACACGTACATCAGGAAAACTTTTAAAATATTTTGAGATTAATACGCATATGCAATCTCACCATATGCACAACGAACATAAAACAGTTGATAATCTTATTCAAAGATTAAAAAGCGGAACAACCATGGCATTAATAAGTGATGCTGGCACACCTGCTATTTCCGATCCTGGGTTTTTGTTAACACGGGCTTGTATTGAAAATAACATTGAGGTAGATTGTTTACCTGGCGCCACAGCTTTTGTGCCTGCGCTTGTAAACTCAGGTTTACCCAATGACAAGTTTGTATTTGAAGGATTCTTACCAGTAAAAAAAGGCAGACAAACCAGACTATTATTGCTAGCAGAAGAAACGCGCACCATTATTTTTTATGAATCGCCTCATAAATTACTAAAAACCTTAACGCATGTTTGTGAATATTTTGGAGAAGACCGACAAGTGTCCGTTTCAAGAGAATTGACAAAGTTATACGAAGAAACGATTCGCGGAACCGCTAAGGAGGTTTTAGACCATTATACTAACAAACCACCAAAAGGCGAAATAGTCATTATCGTTGATGGTAAAAAATAATAAATTTTAGTCTCAATTAAACATGTTTCCCTCTCTCCCAACCATGTTTTCCTAAGTATTGGTTCCCACTTTCAACGGCACCTTCTTCAATAGAGGTTCCCATGCTGTCATTCCATCGGTTCAAATATCCAAA
>Ga0102958_1000139_pt1 | contig 15997 bp, 10 predicted proteins | sample SalPonF2_B_D1_MG_FD_84513 | JGI IMG/M metagenome (GOLD analysis project Ga0102958, IMG submission 84513) | Salt pond soil microbial communities from South San Francisco under conditions of wetland restoration - Salt Pond MetaG SF2_B_D1_MG ...
AAATCCTTTCTTTTCTCAATAGCGAGTTTCAGTAACATGTCAATGTTATCACCACTATATATCGGACTCGAGTTTCTTATATCAAGGAATGCTCTTTTTACAAGTTTTTTTGCTTCGCTCGAATTCATTGTTATGTGATCCCATGTGTCCATATATCCATTTAATTTATACTTTTCCCTTTTATCAGGTTCATATATTGGACTTAGAGGTACAAAAAAAAATGGATAAATTGACCAATAAAATAAACCTTTATGATTACTTTGTGGAATGCTTTCTATAAATTCTATTGTTCTTTTATATGAATCAACCGTTTCGCCAGGAAAACCTACCACAAAACAACATGAACAATTGATACCATGGTTTAATAATTCATTTATAATTTTTTTATACATTGCAGGATTTGCTTTCTTGTTCATATTATTAAGAACATTTACATCAGCAGATTCAATTCCAATTTGCACCTCCATACACCCAGCTTTTTTTAGAAGATTTAAATCTGTTTTTTCTAATGTACTGGCACGCAAAAAACTCATCCAATAAATACTTATTCCTTCACTTACAAATCTTTCACATACTTCATTAAGATCGGGTTTCCCTAACCTAAAATTATCATCAACAAACCTAACATATTTGACGCCAATACTACTGATTTCTTTTATCTCATTAATTAAAGAGTCAAGAGGTTTAATAAATGTAAATTGACGATCTTTGACAAAATTACAAAATTCACATTTATAAGGGCATCCAACACTTGCCTGAATGTTAACAACATTTGAAGAGAAAAATCTTCTTGGAATTTCCGACCAAGCAATAGATATATCTTCAGTGTTAAGAGTTTCTTCAATTCTTTTAGAGAAGACATACTTATTGCCATCCCATCTTGCAGTATTGGGAAAATTATTAATTTCCCCGTCAAATTTAAGACGATCTAAAACTCCTGAAAGTATTGTCAATCCTCCTCTGCTAACTATGAAAAGGTCAACATCAGGATTATTATTCCCAGAAATAAACAAAAAATCTTCTTTGGGGCTTTCAGTATCATATTTTTTATCAACTATCTTTTTAAATAATAAATAAGATGAATATACAAATGGCCCTCCCACAATTATTTTAGCATTAGTTCTTGATCTTATTTCATTTACTAAACTAATAAGCGATTTTTTATTTAAAATAAAAGTTGTAGAAACAATAATTACTTTCGGCGAATATTGTAACAGTCCATTAAAATATTTTTTTTCATTATAAAATGAATCAATAAGTTCTACTTTGTGCCCTTTACGTGAAAGATAACTATAAAGTACAATACCATTCAATTTGGCCGCTGACTGCCAATTTGCATTATCACCAACAACTGGCTCAACAATATGTCCATTATTTTCAATAAAATTCTGAACATTCTGTATCAATGCCAAATGGTTATTATCAATATGTAAGCGTAGTGGACTTGTTCCTGAAAAAGTATCCCTCCCATAATCAGATATGATAATCGCATCTAGAGATTTCATTATTAGTTTCTTTTAAATTAAAATTTATTCTATGTAAATTGGTGGATTATTTTTTTTGTGTAATATTTTATTTGTAATAGAATTTTGAAATATTTTGACTTGTAGCAGAAAATAGTAAAAATATTCCTGTTCCTTTCTTGTTTTTAATCAATTTCTGAAGGATTAGAAGGATGAACATCCTCTACAGTTATATTAATATTTGACAAAGGGCTCTTTAGTGGATTATTATACAAATATTTTCTGGGTGCAGTAGAATTATAAAAATTTATTAATGCTTCCACACACTGCCTTTCAAAATGAATCCCAATGTTTTCTACTAGATAATTAAATGCATCATCTAATGGCATGGGATCCCGATAATGCCTTTTGGATGTTAAAGCTTCAAAAACATCCGCACAAGCAATGATTTTTGCACCAAAATGTATTTGGTCGCCTTTCAAACCATTTGGATATCCTGTCCCGTCCAGCTTTTCATGATGTGCCCCAGCAATCTCGGGAACTTCAGTGTATATTCCTTCAAAATTAACCTGATCAAGAATGCTTTTTGTTTTGGGCGCATGCGTTTTAATATGTTCATATTCCTCAGACGTTAACCTGCCAGGTTTTTTCAGAATAGCATCATCCACACCGATTTTGCCATAATCATGTAAAAGTGATGCGACTCTTATCATCTCAGTATAATTATAGGATAAACCTAACTCATTACAAATACCAACCGCATATTCTGTGACTTGCGTGGAATGTCCTGCCGTGATGGGGTCTCTTGCATCAGTTGTAGCCGCAAGAACCTGCAATATGGACTGAAATTGCCTGAATCTTGCTTCAATCAATTTTGCATTGTGTATGCTTATGCCTATCTGGCCCGCAATACCCATTAATATGTTAATATCACTTTGAAGTAAGGGCTTTTTGGTTTGTATATTATCAACTGCCAAAACCCCTATTGATTCGTCCTCATATATAATCGGGCAGCATATAAACGATTTTGCTCCTACCTTCTTGGCAAATTCTAAACTCCTGGAAGTAAGAGAATCTTTTATTTCATCTATATCATTTATTAAAAAGGGTTTTTTCTCATGGAAACTAACGACAAATACACCTTTTGAGCCTTCTCTGTCTAAACGAAAACCACTGCCTTGCATGAACTTATTCAACTCAGCTCGATTATAACCAAATCCGGTTTTGGAAATAAGACGGGTCCTCTCCGTGTTAGCCAATAATATTATACCCCGATCATAATCGAGTCGTTTCTTCAGAATATTTACGACATTTGATATGATATTATTTAACTCAAGCTCTTTACTTAGTGCCTGGCTTACTTCATTAATCAACAATGCATGTTCATAATTCTTATTTATAAGCTCTAGCGACTCATTTGAAGACTCCTGTAGGCTAGAAACTGCTTTTAGCAGTTGTTTGTTCTCAATATAGATTACAAATAAATTTATCCCGAGAAATATTGATACCGATAATGCAAGAGCTGCAACTGAAATATGCCATGAAGGAAATAATCCTAAACTGCTAATAAATGCAAAAATTAATGCTAGTCCTGTAACATTACGAATCCTTTTCCACAAAACTGAGTAAGATTCTTGCCAGGATATTATGTATCGGCATGATTTGCCTCCCTTAAATACACATTCCGGATGCTCAATCTTTGGAAGATCATAATTAAATGCTGTTGCTACAGCTTCCCATAAACCTAGTCTGTTTTCACATTGATACGCCCCCTCTTGAACGCCGCTCTTTGGTGTCACTATGATTTCAACTTTATTAGAACCAAGTTTTTTTGTATTAACATTTGTCGATTTAGTAAATTTTGACGCATAATTACTTACTAATTCATAGGCATAGTCAGGGCTAACCAAGCCAAGAATATGTTGCCTCATATACCCTATGGTTCCTGGAAATGCGGCGAACCTTCCTGCTTCCCTAGCAATATCCTTATTGGCTGTTAATTCTTTTAATCTTTGATGAAATTTATTTATTTGATTCTGGGTGAACCAGTGCCCTTCGTCTTCAACCTGGTAAAGCTCCATCCCGGCCTGAATGAGTAACTCTTCGATATTTATATAACTATACTGGTTCTTAATTAACTTTATATAGTTATTAACAATTCGGCTGTTATACAGCGGCTCATCTAGTAATTCTGCAGGTTTCATCTACTTGTTCAAAATTTTTATTATATAATTATTTTGATAATCGTATTAATCTATCTAAATAACTATAATACCGGTCACCAATCTTGTGAACATCCAATACCCAGAAATTATATTTCTTGTTTATTGATATTGAATTATTGTCGGTGTAAGAAGATGGAAAAATAAGAACTGGAATATTATCATGGTCATAATAGGATGCAATTTTACTTAAAGCTCCATGCAGCATATCACTCGGCAAATTATGCGGTTCTAATATAAAAACATGGATACAATTGGTCAAATCAGATAGATTTAAACCAATATCTGATATATTAAGCATAAAAATTGCAATTAAGTCTTCTTTTTCCTTTAAAGAAAACAGAAGTTTCCTTCTTTTAAAACCGCATTCTCTGTAAATTTCATTAAGACCTTCCTCAGCACCCAACTTCTCCGTGAGCAAGTCCAATGCCTGCAGGCTTAATCCTCCTGATATGTCCTCATAATAAAATTGCAGGATTTTAATATCATTTTGCTGTGTTTCTGTCAGGCTCCATTTTCTTGTTAGCTTGCCATCCAGATATTTTTTGTTAATTGACAGGTAGGCAAATTTATCAATTGAACAACTTGTTATATCTGCAGCATTTTTTGCAACTCCTCCAAAAACGAGGTTTGGAAATTTGTTTTCCGGCCTGAAATAGCAGGCCACATAGTTCATTACCGCTGAATTAAACTGGTGAAATTCATTGATGTATCTACTGACTTGTTGCAATACGAGAAGGCCGCCCCGGTTATTTCTAGTGCTGTTAGCGGCATGATGGTTGATTATCCATGTTTTATCATAAAAACGGAACATGGACATATGGGCATACAATGCTCCCCTATCCTTACAGATAAAGTTTATGGCAAATTCAGGATTGTTTTCATATAATTTTTTGTATACTTTTTTAAATTCTGCTTTGTTTTCATAAATAAAAGAATACTTTTCAGGATAGATGAAATCTGTGTCAAAAAAGAAATCCCACAGTTGATCAACATCAACTTTTGTGCACACATAAGCTTTTTTATTCCATGCCTGATGCAGTAAAGAAGATAAGCTGACCTGGTCTTTCAGGTCCATGTCAAGAAATGCAAAACCACACTGTATATTCCCAACCTCATCGTCACTGCGATAAACCACCTGGGACTGACAGATTAGTTCAACATTATTCATCAGCTCAATACACACATGAGGTATTATCATACCAGGTATGAGGATAGAGTTTTCAGTATCTTCTTCAACAGAAAACCCTGAACCGGAAATATCATGGACCTTAAGGTTTATTTTATTTCCAAACAACGGGTGGTCGAATACAGCATTTGGCATAGGCACTAACTTCTGCCTTACACTTCTGTAGTGCTTTGATTTAAATCTCTGAATCTGGTTCTTACTCGGTTTCAGGACAATCGTAGAACCTTCTGAAGAAGAGGATAGTCTGAAAAATTCACAAATACCGGAATAGCAGGTAATTGCACCTTTCTTCATGATAACATGGAAAGTTGAATTCTGCTTTATACTCTGAACATCATGCTTGTAGTCGGGCGGGATATGGACTGCAAATGAAACCGCACTGAAATCATTCAGGCTTCCCTCAAGAATTAATCCATCCTGGCTTAATTGGGTTGAAATAGAATTACAAGTGTGTCTTCTGGTTTTTCTTGAACCAACCTCAAAGCAGGTTTCAGGAAGTATAAATTTAATTTTCGAAGAGGTTAGCTCTTCCAGCTCTGCTTCTACCAGAACCTTCTTAAGCCCATCCGTGAAATAAAAATGTTCGAATTTATATTCATGGAGTTCCTGTTCTGAAGAATCAGACTCCGACAGATAACATAGAAAAACATTATTGTTACAGGGTTGGGGCTTTGCAGCAAGGGAAAGTATTTTGTTGTATTTCCTGTGTCTGAAATTTAGAATTATTTCTTCATCATGGAAATTAATTCTGTTCAGGGAATTGATTAGACGATCGCGGCGGATCTCTTTCCATTCCTCACGTCCCGGCTTAACAGAAGGGCTTGCCGTAACCAGTTCCAGTTGCGTATTGGAGTATGTATCAGCCATATTAGGTTAACGCCCATTTAAAAAATTGGGCTGGTTTTTACCACAGGTGGCACTGAGCATTATGCCTTGATACTCGACAATAGTCAAGAATTGGAATCATTCCAGATAAATAGAGAAAATTCAACAAAAAAATGGGGCTTAAATCCCAATTAACGCTAATTTAACCTACTGAATTAATGCAAAAAATCCTGGAAAAGCTTCCGGATATTTGAATTGCCCGCATCTCTTAAAAGAGAAATTTATCAAGTAAAAACAGATAGATAAATAGCGAAAGACATCAAAGGTTACTTCATCCACCAGGTCATCAATGCCTGGTTAGGATTATAGTAAAGCGGGAGGGTTTCCGGGCGTTTAAATTTATTCCAATAACTCACTCTGTGCCTGGCTACATACCAATTCGGCACGACATAATAGCCATACCACAACACCCTGTCAAGGGCTTTGCAGGAAGCAGCGAGCTCTTCTTGTGTTTCTGCATAAATGATCTTCTCAACCAACTGGTCAACAATAGGATCTTTGATGCCTATCAGGTTTCTTGAGCCATTGCGGTCTGCTGAGCTGGAATGCCAGTAATCGCGCTGCTCGTTCCCCGGAGACTGGGATTGCCCGAAAACATGCACAGTCATGTCAAAATCAAACCTGTTCAGACGGTCGATATACAAGGCCGGGTCAATGGTCCTGTACGATGCGTTGACACCCAGTTTTTTCAAATTATTTACATATCCGGCCATGACTCTTTCAAACGACGGAGAGACGAGAAGTATTTCAAAATCAAAAGAATTGCCTTCCTTGTTTATCAGCCTTCCATCCTGCACTGTCCACCCTGCTTCTGCCAGAATTTTCTTTGCATTACGGAGATTGTCCCGCAGGGTGTTTAAAGGTCCTGTGCTGAATGGAGTCAGCTGCTGGGTAAAGACTTCAGGTGGCAACTGATCTTTAAAGGGCGACAGGTATTCAAGTTCAAGACCTTCAGGCAAATTTTTTGCTGCCAGGTCTGAATTGCTGAAATAACTGGCACTGCGGGTATATTCATTAAAGAATAATTTATTGTTTGCCCATTCAAAATCAAAGGCCATTCCAAGTGCAGCCCGAACCCTTCTATCCTGGAACAATGGATTTCGTAAATTGAAAACAAACCCTTGCATGCCCTGGTTATTGCGGTGGGGCAGATATTCCTTCATGATCTGCTTGCTGTCAAATTTAGGGCCCACCAGGTCACGTGCCCACTGCTTGGCAATATTAATATACATGAAATCAAATTCATTCGCCTTGAAGGCCTCCACTGACACAATCTGGTCCCGGAAGTATTTGAAGGTTATTGTATTAAAATTAAACATGCCTTTGCGGGTAGGATGATTTATTGCCCAATAATCAGGATTCCGCTTATAGGTGATTGATTTACCCGGGTTGACCGAATCAATCACATAGGGGCCTGAGCCGATAGGCGGGACCATTGAAGGATCATCAAAGGGATGGTTGCTATAAAACTTTTTTGAGAAAATGGGAACCTGACTGGCAATCAAGTGCAGTTCCCGGTTAACTCGGGCAAAATCAAAACGCACACGGTTATTATCAAGAATTTCTGATCCCTTTATATCCTGCAAATAGGCCTGATAAAATGGATGCGCTGCCTCGCTTTTCATAATATTGAGCGAAAACTGGACATCTTCGGGTGTAATTGGTGTGCCGTCTGAAAATCTGGCATTTTCATCAATTGTATAGGTCACAGACAGGCGATCATCAGCCAGTTCAATATCTTTGGCAATCAAACCGTAGCTGGCAAACGGTTCATCCAGGCTTGCAGCCGCCAGGGTTTCAAAAACCAGGTTATCCAGGCCTGAAGGGGGAGAACCCTTGAGGGTATAGGGATTCATCTTGTCAAAGCTGCCAAGGTCATGGAGCACCAGGGCCCCACCCTTTTGTGCCTGGTCTGAAGTATAGTCAAACTGTTTAAAGTCCGGAGGATATTTAAGTTTGCCGTCAATGCTTATGCCATGGGCAGCGTGGCACTCTGAAACATTAATAACCGGCACAGATGCAGCTATGGTAAGCAAAATAAAGATGATATATTGCATAAGGAGAGGGCTCGAATCTATTTTCTTCTTCATGGGGATGTTTACCTCATCACGTTTTTAGAATCTTATCCAAGCTGTAATTAGCCTTTATTAATATAAAAATGGTATTCCTCTTGTCTTGCTCCGTCAAATAAAAAATTATAAAACTTTTATAATGTCACGAATGCACAATAATAAAAAATTATCTCCACGATACTGATACAGGTATTATTTTTTAATTTGACCTTCTTCTTCAAGATGGTTAATAAACCTGTTTCACTATCATCGTATGATTTGTTAATAACTAACGGAGCAGTATCATTATGGGAAAAACCATTGCAGAAAAAATATTTGCTGCGCACCTGCGGGATACCCCTTCACCGGCAAATGTTGTCCTTGATATAGACGTAGTTCTGTGCCATGAAATTACCACCCCCATCGCCATCAACGATTTGGTTGCCAAGAATATGGATAGGGTTTTCGACCCTGCCAGGATCAAGGCGGTAATCGATCATGTCACTCCGGCCAAGGATTCCAAAACTGCAACGCAGGGTTTAATCCTGCGGGATTGGGCCAGGCGCCATAGCATAAAGGACTTTTTTGACATCGGCAGCAATGGTGTCTGCCATGCACTGTTTCCCGAAAAAGGTTTTATACGCCCCGGCTACACCGCAATCATGGGTGATTCACATACCTGCACCCACGGGGCTTTCGGGGCCTTTGCAGCAGGAGTTGGCACCACGGACCTGGAAGTCGGCATTCTGAAAGGAGTCTGCTCGTTCCGGGAGCCGAAAACCATGAAAGTGACCATTACCGGCAACCTGCCCGACACCGTCTCCGCCAAGGACGTCATACTGAACATTATCAAGCAGATAAGTGTTAATGGCGCCACAGACATGATCATGGAGTTCAATGGGCCAGTTGTCGACCAGATGTCCATGGAATCCCGTATGACCTTATGCAATATGGCGATCGAAGCCGGCGCCACCTCCGGCATCTGCATGCCTGACCGAGTCACTGCAGAATATCTCTGGCCCTTTATCCAGGAATCATATACTACCATTGATGAGGCGGCCCAAGACTTCAAAAAATGGCATTCTGCCCCTGATGCAATCTATGCAAAAGAGCTGGATATTGACGTTTCTGGCCTCAAACCCCAGGTTACTTATGGCTACAAGCCGGACGAGGTGAAAGATATTGCTGAGATGGAAGGCACACCTGTCGACCAGGTGTATATAGGTTCTTGTACAAACGGCCGTATAGAAGACCTGCGCCAAGCGGTACGAATTCTTGCCAACAGGAAGATCGCCCCCACTGTCCGTGGCATTCTCTCCCCTGCCACTCCGGCCATTTACTCCAAGGCCATGGAAGAAGGCATCATCAAAATTTTCATGGATGCAGGTTTCTGTGTTACCAATCCAACCTGCGGGGCCTGCCTGGGCATGAGCAACGGCGTGCTGGCAGAAGGTGAGGTCTGCGCTTCTACGACTAACAGAAATTTTAACGGACGCATGGGAAAAGGCAGCATGATCCACCTGCTGAGCCCGCTTTCTGCTGCAGCAGCAGCAATTGCAGGCCACATTACCGATCCCGGCAAATATATTTAAAAAACCCATAGTAAAACCTGCTTTACTGGCGAGACGTTACAGGAGAATACAATGAGAAATTTCACCGGACAGGTATTATTTTTGGACAGAAACGACATTAATACCGATGAAATTATTCCGGCCAAGTACCTGACCGAAAATACCAAGGAAGCGTTAAAACCTCATATACTGGAAGATATTCACCTGGAAGGTTTTGATACAGAAAGAGATATAGCCGGCAAAAATATTATCGTTACGAGAAGCAATTTTGGCTGTGGCTCCTCCCGTGAGCATGCAGTTTGGGTTTTTGAAGTAAACGATATCAATGTTGTCATTGCAGAAAGCTTTGCCAGGATATTCAGGCAAAATATGTTCAATTGCGGGATGCTGGCCATTGAACTTCCCAGTGAAGACATTGACGCTATTTTTTCGTTAGGAAACAATACTGTAGTGCGTGTTGATCTGGAGCAGAACCAGATAGTGGCGGAAAACGGCCAGGGCAAGAAAAGGGTGGTTCAATTCAAGTTAAACTCGTTTGATCAAGAGCTGGTGTTGGCTGGAGGGTGGCTGGCCTACGCAGACCAAAAATATTAATTCCGGCTTTTTAAAAAGTCCACTTCCTGTGTTGCGCCAAATTTCCGCTCACTGCGACGTACAATCTATACGACTCTTTCTGCAAAACATGGCGCCCTACTCTACTCGCATACCGGTGCGCCTAATTTCTGGAATATTAAAATGTGCCGGAAACAGATTATAAATTGAAAAATCTTGCAATGCTTGTCTGGTGTTTAGTAGCAAACTGAAGAGTTAGAGTTTGGAGTGTTGGAGAGATAGCACACCAATCCATACTCTATATTTACAACCCTTTATCCGCCAATTCCTTGATAAGCTTTTTCTGCTCATTTGTAAGATCCTGAGGCACATCGACAGTAATCTTCACATAGACATCGCCTCGGCTGCCTGTTTTGCCGGCAGGGAGACCGTGCCCCTTCACGCGCAGCTTTGATTGCGATTGAATGCCTGCCGGGACTTTCACCTTAAGCTCCTTACCCTCAAGGGATTTTACGCTTATTTCAGAACCCAGACAGGCCTTGCTGAAGGGTATGCGCTGTTCAACTAGCAGATTGTTTCCGTCCCTGATAAAAACTGGATGCGGCTGTTCTTTGATAACCAAAAACAGGTCTCCGGGCGGGCCACCATACGGGGAAGGAGAACCCTTGCCTGCCAATCTGAGTTTCTGGCCAGCTTTTATACCCTTGGGAATCTTGACTGAAACGTTTTCAGTCTTATTTTCGCGACGCAGGGAAATGGTCTTTTCCGAACCGCTTAAGACCTCTTTCAGTGATACTGATAGTTCATAGGTCAGGTCGCTCCCTTTAACAGGCTGCTGTGCAGTGCGGTGCGACGCACCCCCCGCTCCGGGACCGCCGCTTTGAAAAAAGAAGGTTTCAAAAGGGCTGCCTTGACCACTCGAGGCCCTAAAGCCGCCCTTCATTCCACCAAGGCCGAATTCCTTGAGAATATCACCAAGGTCAAATCCCCTGAATATATCTTCCTGGCTATAACGCTGTTGAAAACCACTGGCTCCGAACGTATCATACTCCTTGCGCTTTTCAGGATCGGACAGAACGGCATAAGCCTCGCTGAGCTTTTTGAATTTCTCTTCAGCTTCCTTGTCCCCTTTATTGCGATCAGGGTGATATTTCATGGCCAGCTTTCGGTAAGCCTTTTTTATATCCTGGGCTGAACTGTCTTTCTTAATGCCCAGAACCTCGTAATAGTCCATAACTTTCAGACTCTAATGCTTTAATTTTTTATAAAGTAAATCTTTTTAGAATGGCACATCATCTTCCATTTGCGACACATCGGGCATTGGCGGCTCCTCTTCGCGGTATCCGCCCCCCTTGCTTTCATCGCCGGCGCCCCTGGGCGAGAGCATTTTCATTTCCCGTGCCACTATCTCTGTCGTATAGCGGGTATTTCCGTCACGATCTTCCCACTTGCGTGTTTGAATCCGGCCCTCGATGTACACTTTGCTGCCTTTGGACAGGTATTCCCCGCATATTTCCGCCAGGCGCCCAAAAGCGACCACGCGATGCCACTCAGTAATCTCTTCTTTTACACCCTCTTTCTTCCAGGTTTCTGTGGTGGCAAGGCGTAAATTTGCAACCGCTGCACCGCTCTGGGTATAGCGAATTTCAGGATCTGCGCCGAGATTGCCAATCAGGGTAACTTTATTAACCATTGTTTCTCCTATCATTTAATTTGAAAAGTAAAAATTGGGGCACCTTACACAATATCTACACAATAATCCCGAGTTAGAAAAAATAACAATGAATAAAAAAAAATCCAGCGGGTTTGCTAAAAAAATGGGAAATTCAACCCATGCAGAACCTCAAAGATATAGAGGCACAGGGATAAATGGCACTAAACTTTATTTGTCAATATGCTAGTAGTAAATTGTAATTAATTTTACTTATTAAATTTTAGGCAATAGCAACTTTATAAAATTTAACCCAATTGCCTGACCGCCTCGTCCAGCATCCCCGGCAGACCTCCCTTCTCCTCCGGGATAAACCCGAAAACTTCCTGCCAGATCTCGTTATTTTCCATGCAAAGATATATACAGGTTCTCGGATCAGTATATTGCAGCAACTGCTGATAAAGGTGCTGATACATCTCAACCCGCAATGTCCGGAAGTATCTGGCTTTACCGTCAAGGCCCTCGATGAACTCTTCATGGAAAAACCGTGAATTGGGAAAGCGCTGACCGGCAATCTTTTTTAACAGGGGAAGATAGCGCAGACATCCCATGCTGATCCAGGCGATGTTCTCCTTCGGAACAGCGGCAAAAAGCCTGCCAATTGTTTCTGAATAGCCCTGCTGCCAACCTGCATGGTAGATTATCGGATCAAAGTGAAAGGCAAGTTTATAGTCCCACGACGCACACTTTGCTGCAGCAGCCAGCCGCTGCTCCAGCGAGGCTGTCCTGATCTCTTCTTGCGCGACTATGCCAGGGCTGTTCAATGACCAGGCGACAATGGTCCTGCCTCCGTGATCAAGGCCCGCAAGATTTTCAATAACAGCGGTCTTGGTTTTTAATTCCAGCACAGCTGATTTCTTGTCCCGCATGAATTCAACGAGGATTCTGCTCAACCCTGTCAAACGGTCCAAGGCAAGACTGTCGGTAAATTCTCCAGTGCCGATGCGCCAGAAATGTTGGGGGTCGTGAGCAAATGTTTCGGTTAATTCAGTCAGCAAATCCTCGATATTTACAAAAAACGACAGATACGGATTGTTGAGATATGCCTGCAGAATGCAGTAGACACAGTCCATGGGGCAGTTCATGCCGATATTCAAAACCTGGTAATCGCAACAAACGTATTCCCTGGTACCTGGGCACGGCTTGAAAAACTTTCCACGGTTTTGAGCAAGTAAAAGGCGGCGTTTGCCTTCGGTTAAACTCTTGGGGTAGAAGCCAAGATCAGGTAGGCTGAATTTGCCAGCGGAGACAACCTCAACCGGAATATTTCCGGCCCTGGCAATAATCTCCCTGGTCACAGGATGGTCAATACAATCCGGCTCTACATGAATCATGGATATGTAGCTGGCCGGATCAACCAATCTCTCCTGTTTGCTGAATATCATCGGCTTTGCAGACTCCCGGCAGTTTCCGGCAAATTAAGGTAATACCTGCCCTCATCGACCCTGCCATGCTTGATACACCCTGTGCCATATATCGTGCATTTACGCTGTAATTCTGCTATGGCAGCCTCTTTTTGCGCCGCATTCAAACGACCAGATACCAGAATTTTCATAATTGCCTGTATGCGAAACTTATCCATTCCCTGCCTGTACAGTGAAGAAAGCTGGTCATTTCTACCGCCATCCTTAAGGGTCAAAGGCTGGTCAACCAACAGGAAGTCCTGCTCCGCACTGACACGCAGCCAGAGTTCATAGTCCTCACAGCAGGGAAACTCTTCATCAAAGAGTCCGAAGCGCTCAAATATCTTCCTATACATCAAAACCGTAGACATGCCCACTGCGCAAAGCTCGAGGCTCTGGCTGAAAATGTCCCCACTGTTTTTTCTGTGCCTTGTTTTCTGGTTCAGTATACTGCCGTTGCGGTACCATATTTCCTGGGTGTGAGAAATCAGATATGCCGGCTTTTCCTGCAGCGCCCTGACCTGTACCTCCAGCTTATTTTCAGCAAACCAGTCGTCAGAATCAAGAAATGCCAGGAGCTCGTAACGTGCTGCCTGCACTCCTCTGTTCCTGGCAGCAGCAGGTCCTTTATTTTCCTGCCTTATGAAAACAATATCGGAGTTATAGTTTTCAACGAGGTTCGCCGTATTATCCATTGAGCCGTCGTCAACGACTATGAGTTCAAAATATGGGTAGGTCTGGGACAACACTGAATCTATCGCTTTTTGCAGACAATATGCCCTGTTATATGTGGGAATGATGATACTTACAAATTTTTCCATTTTTAATATTTCGTTTTTTTTGTATAACCTCTTGATCTGCAAAACTTGAAAAAAATGAAAGTTTTGACATTTTGTATCTGAATCTGGTTATGTGAAGACTTGGACTATATCACACCTATTTATCGAAACATTTATGCATTCAAACACCTAAGCAAATGAATTTTAAAATTATAATAAACATATATAAGAATCCATGTATAATTATCTTCTCATTAATGCAACCCCTTATGAAATCCGTATCGCCCTAGTTGAGCATGGCAACCTGGTAGAGTTTTACCAGGAAAGACCTGTGGAAAAAGGCCTGGTAGGCAATATCTACCAGGGCCGAGTGGTCCGTGTTTTGCCGGGGATGCAGGCTGCTTTTGTTGACCTTGGGCTTGAGCGCACCGGTTTTCTTTATGTTGATGATGTCAGAACCGACAATAAGCATTTTGAAGACCGCATGATAAAAAATGACTGTCAAAGCTGTTGTGAGGACGCCCCTGATGTTGTGCAGGAGGGGCCTGCCCCGCAGGTTAACATTGAAGACCTGCTGACCGAGGGACAGGCGGTCATGGTGCAGATTTGCAAGGAACCGCTTGGCACCAAGGGTGCACGGCTCACGTGTAATATTACCCTGCCCTGCCGTAATCTTGTCTATATGCCTACGACAGACCATATCGGCATTTCCAGAAAGGTTGTGGACGACGAGGACCGGCAGAGGCTGCGGGAGGAAATAGAAAACCTGCGGCCGCAGGATGCCGGATTCATCGTCAGAACAGTTGCTGAAAGTGCTTCACGTGAAGACCTCGAGGCAGACATGGAATTCCTTCTCCATCTCTGGGGAGAAATAAAGGATCGCGCTTCCAGGGCTCCTGTGCCAAACATGGTTTATGAAGATCTGGATATCAGCCAACGGGCAGTGCGTGATCTTTTTACCCCTGATATCCAGCGGGTTATAGTTGACGACAAAACAATATTTGAAAGAGTCTGCAATTTCGTCGAAACATTTGTACCACAGTTGCGCAACAGGATCTCACTCTATGAGAACGAAGTGCCACTGATGGACGCCTACGGTGTTGAAGTTGAAATCAGCCGGGCCCTGGAGAAAAAGGTCTGGCTGCGTTCCGGAGGCTACATCATCATTGAGACCACTGAGGCGCTGACCGTTGTTGATGTCAATACCGGCCGATATGTCGGCCGAAAAGACCTCGAAGAAACGATCTTCAAGACAAATATGGAAGCGGCCAAAGAGATTGCCTACCAGCTCAGACTCAGAAACATTGGCGGTATAATCATAATTGATTTTATAGACATGGAGCAGGAATCACACCGGGAGGATGTTTTCAATGTCCTGCAGGAGGCCGTGAAAAATGATAAGAGCAGATCAAATATACTTAAAGTTTCTGAATTCGGCCTTGTTCAAATGACCCGCAAAAGGGACCGCGAAAACCTTTCCCAGATGATGTGTGAAGCATGCATGTACTGCGGAGGAGATGGATTGTTGAAATCCAGACGCTCAGTCTGTTATGAGATCTTCCGTAAGCTTTCACATGAAGGCCCCAAGATGGCCGGCAACACGGTGACCATCAAGGTGCATCCGAGCGTTGCTGACCTGATGCTCAAGGATGAAATGCTCAATACAGAAAATCTGGAAAAAGAGACCCGGAAGCGTTTCATTATAGTAGCTGACAATGACATGTACCTGGAGAAATACCAGATCATTTGGGAAAACTCTTAAGACCCTGATGCGTTCTCCATAAAAATTAAACAGTTGGGAATTAAATATGGCTGACAGTTTTGATAGAATGACCGGAAAAAGATCCGCAACATCAATGATATTATCATTGTTTTTCCTGGCCCTCATCGCTGTGGGCGCAATTGCTTTTTTTAAATACTATGAAAGAGAGAAACCGCAGTTAAACTTTCATGGCGACATCTCCATCTTTGGTTTGACCAGGGAAGTAAAATTCACTGTTTCAGATGCACGCAGCGGCATAAGCTTGGTTGAAATAGTTATGACCCAGGGTGACAAAAGCGCAAAGGTTTATGAAAAAAAATTCTCCCGTGTGGGTTTTTTTGAAAATAATGGCCCAAATAAACTAGAGGAAACAGTCATACTGGAGAGCGGCGCCCTGGGATTAACTGAC
>Ga0102958_1000145_pt1 | contig 15676 bp, 12 predicted proteins | sample SalPonF2_B_D1_MG_FD_84513 | JGI IMG/M metagenome (GOLD analysis project Ga0102958, IMG submission 84513) | Salt pond soil microbial communities from South San Francisco under conditions of wetland restoration - Salt Pond MetaG SF2_B_D1_MG ...
CCCGACCCGGCGCGCCAGGTGCGGGTCGATGTCGCCGATGCCCCGGACGTGGTACCCGGGCTCGTATTCGACGATCCGCTTTGCACCGTGTCGGGCACCACGACCTGCATCCTCGCCGAACTCGCGGCCGGCGAATCCGTGCTGTTGTCGCTGCGATCGCAGCAGTTCAGGAACTCGGACGGCCGGGAAGTGACGGTGACCGCGACTGTGACGAGCCCGGATCCGGAAACCGGGCTTGGCGACGGCCAGAGCATCCAGAGCTGGTACGTACCGGCTTTTGGCGATTGCACCTACGATTTGGGCTCGAGCGGTGGCAGTTCGTGTTTTATCGCGACTGCTGCTTACGGTTCGCCGCTGCACCCGCATGTCGCCAGCCTGCGCCGGTTCCGTGACCGCCATTTGCTGACCCATGCGGCGGGCCGCCGCCTCGTCGACCTCTATTACCGCTACTCGCCGCCGGCGGCAGACTTCATTGCCGAGCGGCCGGCGTTGCGTGCCGTGGTCAGAACCATGCTGTGGCCGGTCGTGTTCCTGGTCGAGTCCCCGTTGCTGGCGGTCGTTTCGATCTGTGTATTCGCGGCCGGCTGGTGGGGGGCGGTGCGCGTGCGACGCATTCGCCGTGCAGTGGGTTGGCGGATGGTTCAGCGACATGCTGCAAGACCATTTGGCCGTTGTTTGCCAGATGGAACCGAAAGAGGGCGATGACGTGAAAAAGCGTTACAACGCGACGGGCTTGCTGGCGCTGGGGATTGTCTGCGCTGCAACCGCGACGGCAGCTTCCGATATCGCGGTCGAGAAGACGGTAAACGATGCTGCGCTCGCGCCGGGTGCGGCAGTCGAATTCACAATAACAGTGTCCAATCACGGGCCCGATGCGGCGACCGGCGTCAACGTCAGCGACAAGCTGCCGGCCGGTCTGGCTATCCCGGCGGGTGTGGCACCGGTTGCAAGCCAGGGAGACTACGACGCAGCCGCCGGGTCATGGGCTGTCGGCGAACTTGCCGTCGGCGGCGACGCGGTGCTCGCGGTGCCGGCCCAGGTCGTTGCCGATCCGTTGCCGGTTTGTATCGCGAACCGCGCGGTTGCCGACGCCGCGGGCGACGACCCGGATTACAGCAATAACCTGGCGATCGCGGCATTGCGCCAGCCGGGTGAGCCGGGCCGCTGTGTCGATCTGAGCGTCGAACTCGTGCGGTTCGGGCCGTTCCTGTATTGCGACGACGAAACGGTCGAGATCTGGGTGACGGTCACGAACCTCGGCGCCGATGCGGCAACCGACGTCGTACTGCAACTCGAGGATGGCCCCAACCTGCCTCCGGGTCTCGAATTCGTAGACCCTGCGTGCAGCGGCGAGAGCTGCACCGTGGCGAGCCTCGGTGCCGGGTTGTGGACAACCCGGATCCTGCGTGCGAGCGGAATCCGCAATGCACAGAGCGTGACTTACAGTGTGGCGGTATCGGTTTCGAGCGCCGACCCGGACGTGCTGCCAGGTGACGAGAGCGCCGTGCTTTCGGTCGCGAAGCGCGCCTACCAGGAATGCGATTTTGATTTTGGCGACACGTTCGACAGTGGCGGCGGGTGCTTTATCGCAACCGCGGCATATGGCTCGGCGCTGCACCCGCATGTCGCGAGCCTGCGCCGTTTCCGTGATCGTCATCTACTGACGAACGCGGCCGGCCGCGCGCTGGTCGACCTCTATTACCGCTACTCGCCGCCGGCGGCCGATTACATCGCCGGACGCCCGTTTTTGCGTGCGGTGGTGCGGGTCATGTTGTGGCCGATCGTGATGGCGGTGCTCCACCCGCATCTTTCCGCGTTCGTTGCGCTGCTGATGCTGGTGGCCGGTGTGTCGGCATACCTGAGTCACGCCGGCAAATCCGTTACCACGGGCGATCGGGCCGCAAGGGAGATGCCGCGATGATCGCATACGGAAATCTGCGGCTCGTGCCTTTCATTGCGCTGCTCGTCTTCTCAGGCGGCTGCACCAGCGTGCGCACCGTCGATAACGGTACTGCGCAGTCCGCTCGCAAAGTCGAGGTCGGCGATATCGTGCGCATCGTGACCCATTCGGGGCAGCAAATCGAGTTGGAAGTGACGGACATCGACAAAGAAAGGCTGACCGGCGTGCGCAGGAAGAAAACCGGCCGTGCGGTGACCGGCTATGAGATCGATCCGGCGGACAAGGATTCGACGGAGGAGACGCTGCGAGTGCCGTTCGACGATGTGGCGACGGTGCAGGTGCGCGGACTCGACGGCTGGAAGACGGCCGCGCTGGTCGGCAGCACGGTCGCGGTGCTGTGGCTGATCGGTCTGGCGCTGGCCAGTTTGTTGGTGGCCGGGCCGCTGATCCAGTAGCGGTTGCGCCGCCGGACTCACGGCGGGTTGGGGAAAAGCCAGTTGGATGCGGGTGAAACCGAAATCCCGATGACTGCCCCCAAACATTGGTGAGAGGCGAGGCGGCGAACCGGCCGCTGGTCAGGTCAGGTGAAAGTTTTTTTGGTACGCCGCGTTTCTAGTAAAGAACACGCGGTGCGCCGGGAGCCGGCCCCATACCGGGACCGGGATGAGGATGCTGGACATCCATGAGGAGAGTGACATGAGGTACAACTTTTCAGGCGCGGTCGGCGTCATGCTGGCTGCCTTGCTGGTTCTGGGTCCGGCGCAGGCTTTTGCGCAGGTGCAGGAACAAGAACCGAATAACACCTGTCTGACCGCGCAGGCGGTCGGCGCATTGGCGGGTCTGTCGACGATCGTCTCGGGCAGTCTCGATACCGACTACGTTTCCGATCCGCCGGTTTACGATGTCGATTTCTACCAGGTCGAAGCCACCCCCGGGATGCGCTTTCGCACGGAACTACGCGGCGCCAGTAGTGGCGTTGGCACGCTGGGCGACCCCTTCCTCGGCTTGTTCGCATCGGATTGTAGCCTGCTCGCAGCCAATGACGACTCCGTACTTGGTCTGGACTCGCAGATCGATTTCGAAGTGCCCGCTGACGGCGTCTTCATCCTCGCCGCAACGGGTTGTTGCGACCAGGAGTTCATTGGCGCCCACGGCCAGGAAGGCAGTTACGAGCTCGGCATTTTGGAGGCGCCGGCTGCAATTGGATCGATCAGTGGCCGGGTATTGGATGCAGTAAGCGGCGAGCCGTTGTCGGGTGTCGAGCCGCCTTATGCCTTTGCGGAACTCTTCCGGTGCAGCGACGCGGGCTGTTTCAACTATGTTGCATTCATACCGGTTGAGGCCGACGGAACGTTCCGGATCGCGACCGACAACGACGGCAATCCACTCGAAGCGGGCAGCTACCTGATCGCGGCGCGCGCCGATGGCTTTGAGCCGGCAGAGGCCGGTCCGTTTGCGGTGGGCGCGGCCGAGGATTTCGATGTCGGCGATATCGATCTGTCGCCGCCGCCGGTAGTGTTTGCCAATGTCGTGCCGTGCGCGGATTTACCGGCCGACGGCGGGGTTTGCCGTTACACGGTCGACGTGCGCAACAACACGCGCAGTGCTATCCGCGGTCTCGGTTGGAGCAACGTCCAGGCGTTTGGTACCGGTTCGCCGCTGGGTTTCAGTTTCTTCCCGGCGCAGCGCGATCAGTTCCTGCGCGTGCCGGCGCTGTCCAGCCGTACGCTGCGCTTCAGCTTCAACGTGCCGGCGGGCGTTGCGGACGGAGCGTTCTTCTGTGCCGACGGCTGGTTCTCGGATCGCGAAACGGCCTTCATGGGTACGCTGCGTAACGAGTTCCTGTTCTGTGGCGTCAAACAGTTCGGCATGTTCAGGGCGTTGGACCCGAAGGTGGCTGCGGGCATGCTGAAGGCTCACGGACAGAACCGCGGTCGCGGAGTAAAGCCGTAAATCGGAGCAATTTATTTCGAGCGATAACAGTCGAGAGAGCCCCGCCCCGCAAATGGGCGGGGCTTTTTTCTTCGGGAATAAATAGCAATAAACAGGGTCAGAGTAAAAACCTGCTACCAGGGGCTAAATACCGCTCGCTCGATTCTGCGCGCAAATCCTGGCCAGTGTGGGTTCTACCGCATCGCAGCGGCGTCATTCGATACCGATCGGCGGAAACGGACTCCGGCCCCAACGACTAACCGAACTCGAAAATTCCCTTGTCCCACATCTCCGGCGCTTCGTAACCGAGCAGGTTGACGGTGCTTGCCGCGACGTTGCTGAGGCCGAAGCTGCGCCCGCCCGCGATCCGGATCGCGCCGTTGGAAACATTGTCGTAAAAGTAGAACGGCACCGGGTTGAGGGTGTGGCTGGTCTTGGCTCTCTGCGTGCCGTGTTCGTCCACTGCGGGCTTGCCGCTCTTGTCGAGTTGGAACATCTCGTCGGCGTTGCCGTGGTCGGCGGTGATCATCGCCACGCCACCGAGCTTGTCGATCACCGGCAGCAGCCGTGCCAGCGCGAGATCGACGCACTCCACCGCGACGATCGCCGCGTCGTAATTGCCGGTGTGGCCGACCATGTCGCCATTGGCGTAGTTGACCCGCAGCGTGCGGTACTTCCCCGACTTCAATCGTTCGATCAGCTCGTCGGTGATCTCGGCGGACTTCATCCACGGCCGCTGCTCGAACGGAATCACGTCGGAGCGGATTTCGACGAAGTCGGCGAGTTTCTCGTCGAACTTGCCGCTGCGGTTGCCGTTCCAGAAGTAGGTGACGTGACCGTATTTCTGGGTCTCGGAGATCGCAAGCTCGGTAATGCCGGTCGCCGCGAGATACTCACTCATCGTGTTCGCGATGGCCGGCGGCGCGACCAGGAAACGCTCGGGGATCAGCAGGTCGCCGTCGTACTGGAGCATGCCGGCGTAGGTGACATCGGGACGCGCGCCACGGTCGAAGAAGCCGAAATCGTCATCGGTGAACGCGCGCGAGATTTCGATCGCGCGGTCGCCGCGGAAGTTGAAAAAGACCACGCTGTCGCCGTCGCGAATCGGTCCGACCGGCTCACCATGGGCGGCGATCACGAATGGCGGCAGGTCCTGGTCGATCGTGCCGGGATGCTCGGCCCGCAGCGATTTGATTGCCTCGGCTGCTGATTCGAACTGCTGGCCCTCGCCGTGCACATGGGTCTGCCAGCCCTTTTCGACCATGCCCCAGTTGGCCTCGTAGCGGTCCATCGTGATCACCATGCGCCCGCCGCCGCTGGCGATCGCGACGTCGAAGTTCCCGCCGCGCGTCTCCGCCAAAAACTGCTCGAAGGGTTCGACATACTCCAGCGCGGAGGTTTCGGGAACGTCGCGGCCGTCGAGCAGGATGTGGATGCGCACCCGCTTTGCGCCCTCGTCCCGCGCCCGCACGATCAGCGCCTTCAGGTGGTCGATGTGGGAATGGACGTTGCCATCAGAGAACAGCCCGATGAAGTGCAGCGTCGAGCCGCGCTCGCGAACGTTAGCGACGATCTCGTGCCACGCCTGTCCCTCGAACAGCGAGCCCGAGGCGATCGCGTCGCTGACGAGCGCCGCGCCCTGGCTGAACACCTGGCCCGCGCCGAGCGCGTTGTGGCCGACCTCCGAGTTGCCCATGTCCGCGTCGCTCGGCATGCCGACCGCCTTGCCGTGGGCGAGGAGGGTGGTGTTCGGGTAGTCGCGGGCGAGCCGATCCAGCGTCGGCGTATTGGCATGGAGCACGGCGTTGCCGACAGGGCTTGCGTTGAGGCCGATGCCATCCATGATGACCGTCAGGATCGGGCCCTCGATTCCGGGAAAAGACGGGTGTTTTTTCAACATGGCAGGCTCCGGGTGGTGAATCGCCGGGGCGGGACTCGCGGTCCCCGCCCCCGAACCCCCAAGCATAGGACGCCCTGCATTGCAGGGTCTACCCCGGTCTGCAATCCAAATTCGTCACGACCTGTCTGGCTAGCGCGGGAGCGCCACCCGTTCAGTGGTGCCATCGGTATGCGAAACCCGAAGCTGGGCGACGGCAATGGCCGTGGAGCGGGCAATATCGTCCGCGGTCGAGCGTATCGCGAGCGCCGGCCGCGCTGCGCCCAGAGCATGGCGTTTTTTTTGCACTAGACTTAGAGCAACGACAAGGTCGCGCTCGCGACTTCAAGGCTAGGTTTGGCATCGACAAGGGAGAATGCAATGCCGTCCGTTTTTTGCTCCTCCACCCGGCGCTTTCTGATTGCCGCGGTGCTTTATTCCCACGCAATGGCGACGATTGCTCTCGAGCCGGGTGCCTCCTACCGCCTGGTCGACCTGACTCACCCGTACAACGAGGAAACGGTTTTCTGGCCCACTTCGCCGACCCGATTCGAACTGAAGACGCTCGCGGAAGGTGAAACCGAAGGCGGCTGGTACTACTCGTCCTACTCGGTATGCACGCCAGAACATGGCGGCACGCACCTTGACGCGCCGGTGCATTTCCACAAGGACGGCAAGGCCACCGACGAGCTTCCGCTGCGTAATCTCGTGGCGCCGGCTGTCGTTATCGACGTCTCGAAACAGGCGGCGAAGGATCGCGATTATCGTCTTACCGTGGCGGACGTCGAAGACTTCGAGTCGCGCCACGGCCGCATCGAGGCGGGGACAATCGCGCTATTGCGGACCGGTTGGAGCCGGCACTGGCCGGACGCGAAAAAATATCTCGGCGACGACACGCCCGGGGATGCCAGCAGGCTGTCGTTCCCGAGTTTCGGGCTCGACGCCGCAACATTGCTGGTGGAGCAGCGTGGCGTTGTCCTGCTTGGCGTCGACACGGCCTCGATCGACTACGGCCGGTCGCAGGACTTCCCGGTGCATCGCATGGCCGGGGCGCATGACGTTGCAGGCCTCGAAAATCTTACCAGTCTCGACGCGTTGCCGACGACCGGGATTTTGTTGCTGGCGTTGCCGATGAAGATCGAGGGCGGTTCGGGCGGGCCCGCCAGGGTCGTCGCGCTGCTTCCCGAGTAGCGCGCCCGGCTTTTTCGAGCAAGGCGGGCCAACGCGGGTCGTCGTGCAGCGAACGGAACAACAGGTCGATATTCCAGTTTCGGGGCCCGGAGTACGCCGGGGGGTCGATCCGCCTGGCGGCGTTGCGGCGGGCGGGCGCGTCATGATCGACCGTGTTGTCGCGGGCGAGGCCTTCCGGCGTCAGCTCGAACAGCCACGGGGACGAGCACCGGCACCAGGCCGATCGCGAGCACGATCACGACAAGACCGGTCACCGCATCGCTGAGGCCGAACACCGGCGCCAGGGAATCGAGAACCTGAACGACGAGCCAGGCAAACGCGACGTACGCGGTTCCCACCCGGATCACGTTGCGGCGTTGCAGCTCTGCGATCAGCGACATGCAGAGTATCCCTGCGGATATCGGCGAATGACTGCTGCTCGGCAAAAGCGCTTGACTGAATACTCAGATCTCGATTGGCAGGCTGCGGTGACGCTTGCCGGTGGCGGCATAAATCGCGTTGGCCAGCGCCGCGGCTATCGGCGGCACCGACGGCTCGCCGAGCCCGGTCGGGTGCGCATCCGTTTCGGCGAAATAGGTTTCGATCACGAGCGGCGATTCGTTGATGCGCAATATCCGGTAGTCGCCGAAATTGCCCTCGACGATACGCCCGTCGGCGACCGTGATGCGTTCGCGCAACGCTGCCGACAGGCCCTGTACGATCCCGCCCTCGATCTGGGCGCGCCCACCGTTGGGGTTCAGCACCGGGCCGCAGTCGGCTGCGCACACTACCTTGTGGATGCGTAGCTTGCCATCGATGACCGACACCTCGACCACTTCCGCCGCGTAGCTCAGGTGGTCGATGCCACAGGCGATGCCCATGCCGTGCCCGGCGGGCAGAGGCTTGCCCCAGCCGGCCTTGGCGGCCGCGAGTTGCAGCACGCCTTTCAGTCGTTGCGGACGGAACGGGAATTCCTCGTTCTGCTCGGGACGGTCGACCTCGAGCTCGTCGATCAGCGCGAGACGCAACTCGAGCGGATCCTTGCCCGCGCGCTCGGCCAGTTCGTCGATAAAACTCTCGACCGCAAACGTCGCGTGCGTCGTGTGCACGGCACGCCACCAGCCGCGATTGATGCCGGAATCGAGATAGCTGTACTCGCACGAGCGGTTCGGGATGCGGTACAGCATATTGGCCGCGCCGTCGCTTTCGCCGACGCCGAACGCATCGACGTCAACCTTGTCGCTGTAGGTCGCGCGGATCGCCGGTGTCGAGAAACGTTGCCGCCACGCGAGCGGCATGCCGGCGTCGTCGAGACAGGCGTCGATGACGTGGAGCGCCGCCGGACGATAGAAATCGTGGCGCATGTCGTCTTCGCGGCTCCACGTGACCTTGACCGGTGCGCGGGCCTGGGCGGCAACCAGCGCCGCCTCGACCGCATAGTCCGGGTTGATGCGGCGGCCGAATCCGCCGCCTATCAGCGTGATCTCGACAGAGACGTTCGCGGCCGGGATTTTGAGTGCCTCGGAGGTTGCGCGCGCGGCCCAGTTGGGGAACTGGGTCGGTGCCCAGATCCGGCAGCGGTCGCCGTCGACCGCGGCGGTACAGTTCATCGGTTCCATCGTTGCATGGGACAAAAACGGCACCTCGTACGTCGCCGACAGCACGTCATCGGCCGCGGCAAGCACCTTGTCCGGATCGCCGAGACGGTTCACGGTGGCCTCGCCGGGACGCGAGGTGAGTTCATGCATCTTCTGAGAGTGCGCAGCGCTGTTCTCGCTGCCGTGCGGCCCCGCATTCCACTCGATCGCGAGCGCATCGCGCCCCTGCATTGCCGCCCAGGTGCTGTCGGCGATTACCGCGACGCCGGCGTGGACGTTGGTGCTGCCGCCGACGGCCGGCACCGTGACGACCTTGCGTACGCCGTTGATCTTAAGCGCCGCCGTATCGTCGTAGGATTTCAGGCTGCCGCCATGCACCGGGCTGCGTTCGACGACCGCGTACAGCATGCCGGGCAGGCGCACGTCCGCGCCGTAGACGGCTTTGCCGGTGACGATCGCATCGACGTCGACGCCCGGGTGCTCCTTGCCCAGCAGGCGGAATTGGGCGGGCGTTTTCAGGGACGGTTGGTCCGGCACCGGTTTTGTCGCGGCCGCCGCGGCGAGATCGCCGTACGCAAGCCGCCTCCCGGATGCCGGGTCGATCACATGACTGTCCCCGGTCTCGAGGGTGTCCGCCGCGACGCCTAACCGCTCCGCCGCCGCGGCCACAAGCATCGCCCGCGCGCTCGCGCCTGACTCGCGCAGCCGGGTCCAGTTGCGGCGGATACTGGCACTGCCGCCGGTGCCCTGGCGGCCGTATTTCTCCTCGTTGGCCGGCGCCGTCCGGACGCTGACCCGGGACCAGTCGAGATCGAGTTCTTCGGCGACGATCATTGCCAGCGTGGTGCGCACGCCCTGGCCCATTTCGGATTGCGACACCGTTATCGTGGCGCGGTTATCGGGGTCGATGCGGACGAACACATTGGGCTCGAAGACGGATGCTTCAGCCGCGTCCTCGGAGATGCCCGGCATCGCCATGCTAAGCAACAGGCCGCCGCCGGCCAGCCCGCTTACCCGGAAGAACTGGCGTCGCGTCAGTGTCGCTGCCGGTGTCGCGCGACGACGTTCGGCTACCCACTCAGGATCGAAAAGGTCACTACTCATGCGGCATTCCCTCCGTCGGCAGCGCGTTTGATCGCGGTGCGGATGCGGACATAGGTCCCGCAGCGGCACAGGTTGCCGCGCATCGCCGAATCGATGTCGGCGTCGCTGGGGTTGGTCCTGGTTGCGAGCAATGCGGCCGCGCTCATGATCTGGCCGGCCTGGCAGTAACCGCACTGCGGCACGTTTTCCTCGCGCCACGCGACCTGGACCGGATGGTTGCCGTCGGGCGACAGCCCCTCGATCGTCGTGATGTCGTGTCCGGCCGCGGCGGAGACGGCCAGCACGCACGAGCGTGTGGCCTTGCCGTCGAGATGAATCGTGCAGGCGCCGCAATAGGCCTGACCGCAACCGAACTTGGTGCCGGTTAGCCCGAGCGTGTCCCGAAGCGCCCACAACAGCGGCGTGTCGCCGTCTACATCTAGCTCCACGGTCTGGCCGTTCACCTTCAATTTGTACACGCCGCTACCCCGTCACATGTAATTGCCTGAGAGCCTAAATATAGCAGCGGCGGAATAACGGGCGAACCTGGCGTGGCTGCGGCCGGGCGCCAGACGCACGACTCGCCAGCCATCGGATTGGAGCTGTTTAAGGACAGTGACCGTAACTGTGGATCCGGGCCGTTATGGAAAAACGAAGCCGCGGCCGGGTGGTTTAATGTGGTAGTTTTTGACCTTCAGGACAGATGTTTGTTCGTATAAAGCAGCCACTACGCAATCTCTGGGGAATGGAAATGACCGGAATAAGGGAATCGAGGATGGTCCTCTCGGGCGCTCTGATCATAGTGCTCGCGGGAGGAGTGAGCGCCGGCGATGCCAATGCAGCGCCGGGGCAAAACGCGGACAAGGCACGCGTCATCGAGTACTGGACACCGGCGCGGCGCGCCGCGGCGATGCCAAGGGATCTTGTCATCGACCAGCGCGGTCTGGGTTACCTGCGCCGCGCTGATGGATCTCTGAAGCCGCACGGCCACCAGATTTCGGCGGAGGCCGGTGGCGCGAAGACCCCGCAGGCGCGACCGGGCGATGGCGGTAGCGACACGACGCCGCCGGTGATATCCAGTCTCGACCCGGCCTCTGGCGATACGATCGGTGGCGCCTACACTTTCTCGGCCGTCGTCACTGATGACGTCGGTGTCCGTTCGGTGACTTTCGAAATAACTTACCCGGACGGCGTAAACACCCAGTCTTTCTCGGCAACCAATACCGGTGGTGACTCTTGGAGCGCTGCGCTGTCGGGCTTCACCGATGGCGACTGGAGCTGGCAGGTCGCCGCCACGGACACCGCCAAAAGAGGCGGTAACTCTGCGATTTCGGCCAACACACCATTCACCGTCTCCACTGGTGGCGGAGGCGGTGGCGGCGGTGGTGGTGGTGGCGACACCATCACGAATGAGCCATGGACCGGTGGCGGCGATGTCCAGCAAACTGCTGGCCGGCTCTTTTACGAAATGCCGGCGAATTCCAAGCGCAAGGGCCCATGGAACGGCTATGTCTGCTCCGGCACGGTCGTGACCGACAATGCGAGCGGTCGCTCGGTGATTCTGACTGCCGCGCACTGCGTCTACGACGACGCTAACGGCGCCTTTGCCCGCAACGTGTTGTTTATTCCGAACCAGGACGGCACGACCGGCAGCCGTACCGACAGCGACTGCAGCAACGACCCGATCGGTTGCTGGGTAGCATCGTTTGGTGTCGTGGATGCGAACTGGACCCAGGCGGTGTTCCCGGACAACATTCCATGGGACTATGCGTTCTACGTTGTCGACGACGGTCCGGGTTCGCACCAGCCGGGCATCAATTCGAGTTCAGATGTTCTCGATGCTGCCGTGCCGGCGCTCAACATCGACTTCGATGAACCGAAGGTCAACGACGGTACGGCGGGTTCGGCGTCCGCCGACTTCACTCACGCGCTCGGTTATTCGTATAGCGACGATCCGAACTTCATGTACTGCGCCGAGGACATGACCACCGAGGGCAGCGACAACTGGTGGCTGCCGAGCTGTGATCTGTCCGGCGGTTCATCCGGCGGACCCTGGGTGCAGCCGCTCAGCGGTGGTACCGGTCCGATCATCTCGGTCAACTCGTGGGGTTATACGACCAGCCCGGGTATGGCCGGTCCGAAACTGAACGGCACGTCGGCGAGTTGCGTGTTCAGTGCGGCCGCGTCGAACGGGTTTCCGGAAAATGCCGCTGACGGGGATGCCGGTTACGCGGTGACTTGCCCGTAGTCGCGAAGCGGCAAATCGCTGCCTGATCGCAGGAACGGAAACGGCGCGCCTCGGCGCGCCGTTTGCTTTGCGACTGCCGGGAACTGCAGTATCGACACCACACCGGACAGGCCGTGTCTGCATAGTTTGCAGTTTCGACGACGTGTCCGGAGCGAAGCGAAACCGGCGTCGACGTTGCCTCGAACGATTCACCCGGCGCTCTCGATTTCTGCCTGCCGGGGACTTTGTTTTACATAATCTTTTTCAATTCCGATTTTCCCAATCCGCTGGAATCCGACCGGGCGTGACCGACCGAACACCTCGTCACCAACTCATCGGAGGGGAGACAAAACTAATGAGAATTCGTTCATACGCTTTTTTTGCCGCGGTCGTTCTCGCAGTAGGCGCCGCGGGCACCGCGTTCGCCGGTCCGAAAGGACAGGGGCCCAAGGGCCCAACGATCGTTGACGTCGCCGCATTCGTGAATTCTCAGAGCGGAGAGTTCTAAACGCTGATCGCCGCGGTCAACGCCGCCGATCCGGCCGTGGCGGCGACGCTGACTGGCGGTGGCCAACACACGGTGTTCGCGCCGACGGACGCGGCCTTCGCTGCGCTGGGCCTGAACTCGGCCAATCTGTGCGTGCTGTCTACCGACGAACTGACGAAGATCCTGCTCTACCATGTCGCAAGAGGCAATCGTGATGCGGGCGAAGTGACGTCATGGGATACGATACGCACCTTGCTTGGCGCGCGTCTCGAACAGGCCAACGGCGTCCTCACGGATCAGCTCGGTCGCAGCGCTGACATCGTCATGCCGAACGTTCCGGCTGCGAACGGCATCATCCACGTGATCAATGCGGTCGTGCTGCCGTTTGCGCCGACCATCGATCCAGGCGGTTGCCAGTGATCCATTCTGCTCGCAGATGACGAGCTTTTGTGCAAGATTCGGCCCCGCCTTCTGGCGGGGCTTTTTTTTCGCTAACGCGCTGCCCCCGGGGACGTGATCGCGTCTGCCGCGGCAGATATTCAACGCACGAGTGTTTGCGTGCACATTGACGGCTTGAATCGCCGCGCCAGAGCGGATTTCGCGAGCCGGCTTCTCTTGTGCTTCAGGCCATGCAAAACTGGTGGCGGCGACGGCAAGCGGTCCTGAGAAGGTGTCACCCGAAAAACGGCTCACGGCGCTCGAACATGCGGTCCGCCCGCGCGTGCTGGCACGCTACGGCGGCCAGCTCGCGATCACCGTGGCAATCCTGAATGTCTTGCCTCTCGGGGCTGCCTTGTTCGCCGGGGCCTTTGTCAGCGCGGCGGCGTTTGCGTGCGTCGTAGCGCTCCTTGGTTGCTGTGGCTGGCTCGGCCTGCGCGTCGAGGCGCCCGAGGAGATCCAGGCCAACGAAGCGCTTATGCTCGCGGCGGCCGCGTTCGTACTGACACCGCTGGCGCTGGCATGGCCGCTGTCCACGTACGGCCTGACGCCGGTCGATGCGTGGTTCGAGGCGGTCTCCGCCGTGACCACCACCGGGTTGTCGACCATCGCGGCACCACAGCAGCAACCCTGGGCGCTGCTACTGACGCGTTCGTGGATGCAATGGTATGGCGGTCTCGGGTTTGCCTTGCTTTGTGTCGTGATGCTGGTGCCACGCGGGCTCGCCGCACGCCGGCTGCTCGAACCGAGCGGTGCAAGGGAATTGAATATCCCGTCAATGACCATCCATGCGCGCCAGCTTTTCGTGGCATACATGGCGATGAGCGTCATTGGATGGCTGGCGCTGTGGCTGGCCGAACGCGACGGCCTTGCCGCGCTGATGCACGTGCTCTCAGGCGTGTCCACCGGGGGATTCTCGTCCCTCAATGCCAGCCTTGCAGGCTTTCGTCACCCGGCATCCGCGTGGGTGCTCAGCCTGATCACGCTGGCGGCGGCGGTTAGCCTGCCACTTTATTTGAGTGTCGCCCGCGGCGACTGGCGCCGGTTCGCGATGGATCCGGAGTTTCGCGCCTTGCTGATCATGACACTCGTATTTGCCGCCATGCTGACCGCGATATTGGCGGCCAGCGGCATCAACCTGCCTGCGGCCTTGAAACACGGTTTTTTGCTCGGCGTTTCGGCGCAGACAACGTCCGGTTTTTCCAGCCTTGATCCGTCTGTATTGCCGGATGCCGCCAAATGGACGAGCATCCTGAGCATGACTGTGGGCGGCAGCGTGGGATCGACCGCGGGCGGTATCAAATTGCTGCGGCTGCTGGTGCTGTTGCGTGTGGTTCAGCTTTTCGTCCGACGCATGGGCCTCCCACCTCATGCGGTCGCGGAGGCTCGAATCAATGGCCGCGTGCTGGAGGCCGGCGAGATTCTGCAGATTCTCGCGGTGCCAACGCTGTTCATTGCCGCAATTGCCGTGTCGGTCATCCCTTTCCTCGTGCATGGTTACGTTCCCATCGACGCGTTGTTCGAGGTCGTTTCGGCAACGGGCACGGTTGGGCTCAGCACCGGGATTACGGGGAGCGATCTTCCGGGAGTCTTGAAGACCGTTCTCGCTTTCGACATGCTGGCCGGGCGCCTCGAATTTATTGCGCTGCTGGTAGTCTTGTCTCCTCACACGTGGTTCGGAAAGAGGTACGAGAGCGAATGAGAGCCGTATTCATAGGCGCGAGTCCGGCGACACTGGCAACCGTCCGTGTGCTGATGCCGCGCGGCCACGAGGTCGTGATCATCGAGCGCGACAAGGAGACCATCGAAGCCCTGGCCGAGACGCTCGATTGCGGCATCCTCCATGGCGACGGGAGCCGGCCGGCTCTGCTGAAGGAGGCAGACCCGCACAGCACAGACTTCCTGTTCTGCCTGACAAACAACGAGCAAACCAACATCATCGCAAGCCTGGTCGGACGCTCGCTGGGTTTTCGCCGTGTAATCACCCGCATCGAGAACCCCGACTTCGAGCACATCTGTCTCGAACTCGGTCTCGTCGATATCATCGTGCCGGAGGCCACCGTGGCCAGATACCTTGCGGACACGATGGAAGGCCGCGATCCGCTTGCGCTGTCCGCGGCGCTCGGTGGCGACGCGCGGATGCTGTCTTTCGTGATCGGCGAAGACGATGCCGGTCCGATCGAGAATCTGAAGCTGCCCGGCGATTCCAGGATCGTCTGCCTTTACCGTAACGACAAGCTGGTTTTTGCGGAAACGGATCTCGAGCTTCACAAGGGTGACGAACTCGTCGTTATCGGACGGATCGACGATGTCGACGCACTGCGTGAGCGCTGGTCCCGGAATCACGCCCGGTAATTCGGCGACAGTTACCCAATTTCGCACTGATCACGGACAGCTAATCGGGGACAGTGACGTCGAGCCGACATTAGGCGCACTGTCCCCAAACTGCTCCGAATTCCCTCTAATCTCCCTTGCGGTCTCTGATTTACGCGGGCCCGCAAAGCCTTTCGCGCGAACATCATAGCGCGCGAGGCGAGTTGCCCCGCCACCGTTACCGGGTCACTACAACAGTTCAGTGTTTGCCACGCGAAGCTTGCCGTTGGCATCGCCAGTGATGGGGGTCCGCCAGCGCACAGCAAATATCGGCGCACCGTCGAGAGGCTTCCATTCAACCGCGAACGTCAGCATTGCGGAGTAGATGGCGCGCGCCGCTTTGCACCCATTCGGAACAATCTCGCCGCAACGGCCAGCAGATTTGGTACATTGCGCCCTACGAAAAACGTTAGGGGAAGACTGATGTCTGCAGGACGATTACGCAAAACACTGGGACTGGCGTTGGTGCTCGCGCTCGTAACGGGCTGCGCCAGTATCGACTACGATTATCCGCGCACCGAGTCGCGGGCGCTCACCGACACCAACGACACCCAGCTCGGACGAATCGTCCAGCCGATCGCCGCGGACAAGG
>Ga0102958_1000147_pt1 | contig 15525 bp, 13 predicted proteins | sample SalPonF2_B_D1_MG_FD_84513 | JGI IMG/M metagenome (GOLD analysis project Ga0102958, IMG submission 84513) | Salt pond soil microbial communities from South San Francisco under conditions of wetland restoration - Salt Pond MetaG SF2_B_D1_MG ...
ATTTCGGGTCATAAACATAATATTTCAAAATAACAAAATCTTTGCCCTTCATCTGAAACAATAATTTACCATTTAGGCCTTAAAAAGCCACATAATAAAAGGAATCAATGTTTTTTCTTGAATGAATCACTTTGCAAATTTAGAGTATTGAACAATGGCTCGATTAATCAAGGCGACCATCATCGGCTTACTCATTGGTATTCTGGGGGTGTTAGGAGGTTTTGTCCCTTTCGGATTTAACTTGGAAGAAAACATCGGTCTGGACTTTATGTTCAGGCTGAGGGGATTTAGAGATCCGCCGTCAGATGTTATTATTGTATCTTTGGACAAAGCCACTGTTGACAACCTCCAACTACCCGCAAATCCTTATAAATGGCCTCGGTCTCTTCACGCAAATCTCATCGAAAATTTGATCCAAAAAGGCGCTTCGGTTATTGTTTTTGACATGATATTTAATGAACCCAGCACCTTAGAACAGGACAATTTATTCGCCCAGGCAGTTCATAAAGCCGGCAATGTTGTTCTTTGCCAGTATATTGAAAAAAAAACGACCCCCTTAACCAATAAAGAAGGGAAAAATAACATTGAACTCATTATTGAGGAATTAATTCGACCGATACCTTCACTTGAACGATCTGCGCTTGCCATAGCACCGTTTCCACTCCCCAAAGTTCCAGTAAAAGTAAACCAATACTGGACGTTTAAGACAGGGGCAGGAGATACACCAACGCTGCCGGTCACGGTGTTCCAGATTTTCGCTTTTGATGTATATGATGAATTCGTCCAATTGCTGGAAAAAGTCAGTCCACCTAATAGTGTGAAATTTCATCGTGATAAGAATACAATTATTGCAAATAGGTGGGTTGAAGAGACCATTTTGATGTTTAGAAATTTCTTTACACAAAATCCATTGCTTGGAAAAAAAATGATTCAGGAAATTCAGGGATCAAGAGTATTATCATCTGACGTAAAGAAGAGGCGAATCCTCAAATCACTGGTAAAAATATATCATGGACCCAAAAGTCGCTACCTTAATTTTTACGGACCTCCGGGTACCATCGATAAGATTTCCTACTATCAATTGCTGAAAACTGACCCAGGTTCGGTTTTAAAAGAAAACAACATCGATTTAAGGGGCAAGGTCGTATTTGTTGGGCTTTCAGAAAACTTGCTTGTAGGACAAAGAGACGGCTTTTATACGGTTTTTTCTCAACCAAGCGGGGTAGATCTCAGTGGTGTTGAAATTGCGGCAAGTGCTTTCGCAAACCTTTTGGAGGACAATTCCGTTCAGCCGCTTGATTTCCCTGTATATCATTTGACAATTATTCTATGGGGAGTTTTGCTGAGCATCCTCTGTTTTTTTACCCCACCTATCCTTTCCGCCGTAGGTGTGATTGGCCTGAGTATTCTTTACCTTGCGACAGCGGTGGTTCAATTTAAAAATACTTCGATTTGGTATCCAGTAGTTATTCCTATATTATTTCAGATGCCCCTTGCCTGTCTTGCTGCTATCCTTTGGAAGTTTTTCGAAACGAGCCGGGAGCGAAAGCATATTAGAAAAGCCATTGAATACTACCTGCCTGAAAGAGAAGTGATGCGGTTGACCAAGAATATCGGAGATATTAATAAAAATATTGAAACCGTCTATGGAACCTGTTTGTTCACGGATGTTGAAGAATATACGTCAAAAACAGAAGATATAGAGCCAAAAGAACTCGCAAGATTCATAAACGATTACTTCGGAGTTGTTTTTAAACCGATCCGTCAATATGGCGGATTCGTTTCAGACATCAAAGGAGATTCTGTATTGTCGTTATGGACAACTGCGGTTCCTGATGTTAATGAAAGGAAAAAAGCGTGCCTTGCAGCTCTGGATATTTTAAGTTCAGTACAACACTTCAAGCATCATTCAGACATCCTGTATTTTCCCACCCGAATCGGTTTGCATTCGGGATTCATATCTCTTGGGAGTGTCGGCGCCGAAAATCGCTACGAGTATCGCCCCCTCGGTGACATTGTCAATACAGCTTCAAGAATCGAGAATCTAAACAGATATCTTGGAACACGAATACTGGTATCCGAAGAAGTTATTCATCAAATTAACGGTTTAGTGACACGAAAATTAGGAAAATTTCTTCTTGCTGGAAAATCAAAGCCGGTTACTGTTTATGAACTCATATCTCGATCAGAAGAAGTCTATGCGCATCAGAAAGATCTCTGCGCAGTTTTCACTGAAGGATTGGACGCTTACGAAAAACAATCCTGGGAAGACGCCATTAAGGCGTTCGATGAGGTTACGAAGACCCACAAAGAAGACGGACCGTCGATGTTTTATTTGCACTTGTGCGAGAAGTACAAATTTAATCCACCCGATGAAATGTGGGATGGTGTCGTTGTTCTCCATACCAAATCATAGTTTGTTTAATCGCGTGAAGCATCAGTGACATATTATTCTTCCCTCAAATGAGCGCGAAGAAAATGCTTAAGGATAAAAAAAGGAGTGGCCGCCATGATACCTCTAAAAACTCGTTATGCTTTCTCATTGTTTTTGTTTATCCTATTAATGGTTTGTTTGTCGATAACCTCATGGGCTGAAGAACCGTGTGACAACTGGGTGGGTAAGATTGTATCCGTTCAGGGTAGTGTGGAGGCCCGAAGAGTAGGTGAAACTCAGTGGGTTCCGGTTCGTTTAAATGATACCTATTGCATCGGCGATATGATTCGGGTTCAGAAAAACAGCCGGGCAGCCCTTATTCTTGTCAATGAAGCGACCCTCCGTCTCGATCAGGAAAGCACCATAATATTCTCACGTCGCGAGGAGAAAGAAACGCTTTTTCTCAAACTTCTTAAAGGTGCGGCACATTTCTTCAGCCGTATGCCCCGTACTTTAAAATTAGCCACCCCTTTTGTTAACGGTGGGGTTGAGGGAACGGAATTTTTTGTAAGGGTTGACGAGAACAAAACATTTATATCGGTTTTTGAAGGGAAGGTATTGACCTCCAATGATGCTGGGAGCCTCGCACTCACCAGTGGCCAATCGGCCATTGCCGAAGCCGGGAAGGCCCCTGTGACCCGCGTTGTGGCGCGACCTCGAGATGCCGTTCACTGGGCATTGTATTATCCACCTGTCATTTATGGGCCGGTTCCTGCCGAAGAAGACACCAGTGACCCGCGATTTTTGGTTTATCAGGCGTCAATGCTGCTTTCCGTGGGACGAGTAGATGAGGCAAAATCTAATATCGAGCAGGCGTTGAAAAAGGACCCGAAGTATGACGATGCCATTGTACTTCAGTCCATCATTGCTGTTGTTCAGAACGAGAAAGACAAAGCCCTTGATCTTGCCCGACAGGCTGTCGAGACAGATGCAAGGTCCGCAACGGCACTGATAGCCCTCTCCTATGCCCAGCAGGCGAGTTTCAACTTGGAAGGTGCACGGACAAGTCTTGAAGAAGCCGTAAAAATGGCACCTGAAAATGCCCTTGCATGGGCAAGACTGGCAGAAATCTGGTCGTCATTCGGAGAACTGGACAAGGCCCTCGATGCCGCCCAAAGGGCCGCGACCCTGGATCCGGATCTTTCCAGAACACAGTCTGTTTTGGGATTCGCTTATCTGACACAGCTTAAGACAAAAGAATCTAAAAAAACCTTTGAAAAGGCCATTGCGCTGGATCAAGCCTCGCCGCTTCCGAGGCTGGGTCTGGGTCTGGCAAAAATCCGGGAGGGTGATTTGAAGGCCGGCGGAAGGGAGATCGAAATTGCCGCGAGTCTGGACCCCAACAACTCGCTTGTCCGCAGCTATCTGGGAAAGGTATATTATGAAGAGAAACGGACGACGCTCGACGGGCGAGAGTATGCGGTTGCCAAGGAACTCGATCCTCAGGATCCCACCCCCTGGTTCTATGATGCCATCCGGAAACAGACCGTGAACCGGCCGGTGGAGGCCCTGCAGGACCTTCAGAAGGCCATAGCGCTCAACGACAACCGTGCGGTTTACCGTTCCAGACTGCTGCTTGATTCGGATCTGGCAGCCCGAAGCTCGAGTCTTGCAAGGATCTATAATAATCTCGGCTTTCAGCAGCTCGGTCTGGTAGAAGGTTGGAAATCGGTCAACACCGATCCGGGCAACTTTTCCGCCCACCGTTTTCTGGCTGACACCTATGGTGCTTTACCCCGCCACGAAATCGCAAGGACAAGTGAACTGCTTCAATCCCAGCTGCTTCAGCCCATTAACATTACACCGATCCAGCCTCAATTGGCGGAGAGCAACCTGTTTCTCATCAGTAGGCAAGGTCCTTCAGTTCCTTCCTTTAATACATATAACCCCCTGTTCAACCGAAATCAGGTGGCATTACACGCCAGCGGGCTTACAGGCAGCAATGAAACATGGGGAGGAGAAGGAATCGTTTCAGGTATTTACAAAAACCTGTCTTTAAGTGCAGGTTTTACTCACTTCGAAACAGACGGGTTTCGAGCAAACAATGACCAGGACGATGATATCGCCAACGTCTTTGCACAAATAGAACTCACACACAAAACAAGCTTTCAAGCTGAATACAGATACAGAGACACCCAAAAAGGTGATCTGCCGTTACGCTTTGATCCCAACTTCTTTTTCCCAACAGAAAGAAATTCTACGGAAACGGAGTCATTACGTTTGGGCCTTCACCAGGCTTTTACACCCCGTTCCCATCTTTTGGTTTCTTTTATCATCCAAAATGCAGACTATCGTTATCTCGACACAGATCCATTTTTTTTCTTGGACTTTGCAACAGAAGAGGATAGCTACATGGGAGAAATCCAACACCTGTTTTACTCTGATCTATTTCATATTACCGCTGGTGGGGGGTATTTCAATGGGGATCAAGAAAACTCGGAAATTTTCTTTTTTCCTCCTCCTTTTGTCACAAATACCGAAATCAATAGCTATAATCTTTATCTCTATTCCAATATCAATTTACCAAAAAATGTGACACTTACTGTTGGGGCAAGTGCCGACTTCTTCGAAAAGGATAATATAGAAAGTGATGATCTGGATATGGATGAAAATCAGTTCAACCCAAAATTCGGGATTACGTGGAATCCGTTTCCTGCTACCACGTTACGCGCGGCGGTATTCAGGACCCTGCGAAGACGCATATTGTCAGACCAGACCCTCGAACCCACACAGGTGGCAGGATTTAATCAGTTCTTTGACGACGGCGAGGGGTCTGATTCTTGGCGCTACGGTGTCGCCGTTGACCAAAAATTCTCTGCAAGTATTTTTGGAGGTGTGGAATTTTCCAAGCGCGAAATTGAAGTGCCATATGATTTTTATCCATCACCCTTTGACCCCCCAAGTGTCCAAAAAACAGATTGGGAAGAACAATTAAACCGTGCCTATCTGTATTGGACGCCGACGAGTTGGCTGGCGCTCAGTGCTGAATACCAATACGAGGATCTTGAGAGAGATCCTGCATTTGTCGGTCCTGAGTATTTTGAGGAGATCAAGACACATCGGTTTCCGTTGGGGATCGGTTTTTTCCTTTCTTGCGGATTCAGTGCCCAAATGAAAACAACGTATGTTGACCAGGAGGGCAAATTCGGAGATCCTTTTTCAGGTTTTTTGGAAGGAGACGATCAATTCTGGGTCGTTGACGCCGCGATTTCTTATCGATTACCCAAGCGGTTTGGCCTTATCACTATTGAGGCCAAGAATCTGTTCGACGAAAAATTTAACTTTCAGGACACCGATCCTGCAAATCCATGGACTGTTCCGGAACAAGTGATTTCAGCCAAATGTACACTGGCTTTCTAGCCGGCTCATGAATGACGCATTAATTTCATAAAAGGAGGTGATCAGGGACAAGTCGTTATTAGTGTTAGGTGTGGTTTGATGGACTAGTGATTGAACAGAACAAAGAAAGGAGATGAACATGAAGAAAACAGCAATTATACTTTTAGCTTTGATTGTCGGACTTTGTCTGGCTCATGGTGCTTTTGCAGAGGAATATATGGCAATTTTAATTGGAGTCGATAGTGGAAATGTTGAAAGGGTCCTTGCGGCTACTGAACTTGGACATGATGACCCTGACCCTAACCATCCAGGTGTAATAATACTTAAATGTAAAAAAGCTACAGATCACGAAGGACTGGTTCCGAATGTAATTGATGAAAGAACCTATAAGACTAAGTTTGCGATTTCGAGCCCGGGGTGCCGGTATATATTTTGGAATGGACGTTATGTAAAAGTCTGCAATTAAGCGAAATAAACATTGCTCGAGATTGCCAAATCCATAGTATTAGAACCTTCTCAAAGCTCACTATCAATATCCACAGTGGACCGGCCTCCGTTTGTATACTCAGACAAAATCAAACGGAGGTTTACCGCTCATTTGTTTGTTTTCAATGGATAAGAGACCAGATCGATATCGTTCATTATCTTGATACTCTTCACAGGCTGGGCTCAAATGGAGGACAGGACGGACCTATCATTTATGAATGCCGAGTTTTATCATTCTCGAGTTAAAGGTCGATCGATTCATTTTGGCATCAGCGGCGGCACGGGTGATATTCCATCTGTTTTTATTCAGAAGATAAAGAACATAATTTCTTTCGAGTTCTTCCCATGAATACCCTGCGAATGGAGATTCATCGACCGGATAAGTACCATTGGGGGAGTAGACATAAATACTATTGGTCGAGTAAACGGAGTCTTTACGAGGCAGAGATTCTCTGACAGCAGTGTCTTTATAACGTTCATTTTTGAAATGATCGGGTATATCATTGATGCCCACAATATCATTTTCGAACGAGCTGAGGATATACTTGACAAAATTCTCTAGTTCTCGAATATTTCCTTCCCAGCGGTGGTTTTCAAGATATTCCAGTGCTTTTTTTGATATTTTTTTGGTGGGGACCCCGAGTTTTAGCGATTCTCTCTTGATGAAATAGGTCAGTAAAAATGGTATATCTATTTTTCTTTCCCGAAGGGGGGGAAGGTGTAGTGGGAGAACATTGAGGCGATAGAACAAATCTTCTCTGAAGTCTTTCCGGGCAATCGCCTTGATCAAGTCTTTGTTGGTGGCGGATATGATCCGTATGTTGATTTTGCTGGTTTTGGAGTCTCCCAGGGGCTTTATTTCACTGTTTTGGATGACCCTCAATAAACGCGCCTGAAGGTGAAGGGACATGTCCCCAATCTCATCGAGGAAGACGGTTCCACTATCGGCGGCTTTAAATATACCGATTTTGTCTTCTACGGCGTCGGTAAAGGCACCTTTTTTATGTCCGAATAGTTCACTTTCCAGCAGTGTCTCCGGGATAGCACTACAGTTTTGAACGATAAACGGCTGATGATTCCTGGAACTCAGATTGTGCAATGCTGTTGCAATGAGATCTTTTCCTGTTCCGCTCTCCCCTGTAATCAATACCGGAAAGTCGGTCTTGGCGTAGTCCCGCACCTGCTTCATTACATCGATAAAAGGATGGCTTTGTCCAATGATTTGTTCATCACTGCGCATCCCGGCCAGTATCTGCTCGAGCTCAATATTTTTTTCAACCTGCTGTGTATAGCTCAAAGCATTGCTCAACGCTGTAGAACCCATATCAATGATACTTTTTAGAAGACCAAGATATTTTTTATCAACGTTTAGTCGATTGGCATCTTTACTGGTGTCGATAAGCTGGACGACGCCATAAACTTCACCGGTTTTTAATATCAAAGGAAAGGCAATAATCAGTGCACTCTTTAACTCCATGCCTTCTTCGAATTCCTTATAGTGGCGGGGATCTTTTCCGGCTTCTGCGACGGTCATTTCAGCGTTTTCCATGACCCAGCCGACGATGCTGGCCTTCTCAACAGGAACACTGACGCCTTTGATAATATCTTTATCTGTCGGGCCTCCCAGGGATTCAACACATACATACCGGTTGTCTTGCCGGATCCAGACAGATCCGCGCTCAACATTTTGAATTCTTAGAAGCAGTCTTAAAAAACGTTTTCTCAGACTCTCCGGATCGAGGTCTTCGAAAAGCATTTTATAAAAATCCAAGTCTAAATCAACCATAACCCAGCCCTAACATTTTTTGAAATAAAATAATTATTATTAAATATCGTAAAGTTCATCAAATTTCAAGAAAATAATAGCCGCTTTGTTCATTTTAGTTCGTGGCCATCAATTTATAAATATTGGGTTCTCGTGAGTTTCAAATTCAGATTTATGGGTTTGTCATTATTTGAACAATATGCCGATATATCGACAATATGTTTATAAACAATCATTTTTGTGGAGAAATTTGTTAAATGAACGTGATTCAAATTTATTTTATTTATTGTAATATCATATAGATAAGCCGAAACTATACACATTTTTGATCGTTGGCACAATCATTGCTGTAATTGAGTTATATTTTGTGCAACCAATTTTATTGATTTCCTTAAATAATTCAGTATCTGAGAGAATTCGCGATGATATGTCAAGAATGCGAGCAATTTGAAAAACGCGTTAAGAAATGGAACTGCACGAACGGTGTGATTGATCCCCTGCCGTACATAGACGATATGGTTAAACCTCACAGGCACCTGATTTCTGAAGGTCGCAGCCAGGATGGAGCGGGAGGCTATAAGCTCACGTTCCAATGCTTAAGATGCGACCGGTGGTGGAATATATCGACATGGGGATTGGTTGGAACCATTAATATTTGGCCGCAACCTCCAATAAAACAATCATTCGGATAATTAAACAGCGCGGTGCAAATTGTTTCTGTGGAAGATTTAAGGAATTTGAAATGGCAAAACACCGGACCATATCCTTTGGCAATGACCGTTACCTCCATTTAACAGAGAAGGGGTGGCTAACCGGTAGCCACCCCTTCTCGCCAACTTCATTTAGAGCTGATACATGATTCTGAGCTGCATGAAATGTGGTTTCTTTGTTCGCTTCGCGGACTCCCCGTCGAAACAGATTGGTTACTGTTTGTCGTTAAAACTGGATGATGCTCAAAAAGAAGAATCCAAAAGGAATGTAAATATTAGTGAAGGTGAAGAAATAGAGATGGCTGAAAATTGTGAAAGCTATTTTAATGTATTGGATATTTCAGTTAGAGTTTAAATAAAAGGAGGTGGAAGATGTCCATCATTGCCATCTCGAGATGTTCTTATACCCATGGAAAGGATGTCGCAGAAGCGGTTGCAAAAACTTTAGGTTTTACATGTATTTCTCGAGAAGAGCTACTGGATGCCCCTCAAGAGTTCAATATGCACGGTTTAGATCTTGCACGGGAGTTGCCGATCTTTTTAGAACAAAACATCTTTAATAAGTATAGATATATATCCTATATCCGATCTGCTTTACTCAGACATTTATCAAAAGACAACATTGTTTATCATGGCTTCTGTGAAAATGTTTTTCTAAAAGATATCGATCATGTGCTCAAGGTACAAATTACCGCGGACCTGGAAGATCGGGTGAAACTCGTCATGGAACGTAACGGCCTCTCAAGGAGTGAGACGCTGTTGCTGCTTAAAACACTGGACGATGCGCGAAAAAATTGGTGTCAGAAGCTTTACAAGAACGACCTTTCGAGTATGGGCCAGTATGATATTTCTTTTAACATCAGCAAATTTCCTCGAGACAGAGCTGTGAATATCATATGCAAGGCCATGCAATTGAAACGGTTCCAAACAACGCCGGAATCTTCAAAGACCACGAACGAACTTTTCATTAATTCAGAAACCAAGCAAGACGAATTTTCAGACAACCATGTCAAGCGCATCAGCTTAATGGCATGTTTAATTGGGGTTTAACAAATTTTTCGAATGGGATAAACATCTTAGTCGTTTGTCAAACGGGTCGTTGTAAACGCTTTCCACATAAATGTTATCCGATGTTATTCTAAGAATTTTAAAATGTGTGAAATACCAAAAAATATACCGTCATCGAATGAGAAAGTATCATATTTCATCGTTGGCCCCATGAAGATGCAAAATGAGTTGATGGCATCGTACCTGAAACAAAATACCGGAAACGATTGCCTGGCTGTAAGTGATATCACTCAAATTCTAACAGATAACTCGAAAGACAAAAACCGGGAGAAGCTTCTGTTTTGGGACTGCCGGGGAAAAAATCTGAATGGACTGCTTGCAGAATTGAGGCCCTATATCAATAATAATCGATCTGAAAGCCATGTCGTGCTCTTTAACGTGCCTAAGGATATGAAGTTTCAAAAGAAATTTGTTTTAAAAGGAATCCACGGAATTTCTTACGAGCATGATCCGCTTGATAATTTTATGAAAGGAGTCCGTGCTGTTCTAGACGGAAAATTGTGGCTGTCCCGGGATATGATGACCAATTGCATTTTTGAAGGCACTGAAAATGATACATCTTCAAAGAGTATCCGTGAAAAGCTAACCGAAAGGCAGACCGAAATACTTGCCATGATCGCCGTAGGAGCAACCAATGACGAAATTGCTGACAAGCTGTGCATCAGTCCGCATACGGTGAAGACCCACCTTTATAGAATCTTCAAGAAGATCAACGTTCCCAATCGCGTTCAGGCCGCCCTCTGGGCCGCCAAGAATTTATAGCTACAGTAAAAGGTAAAACGTGAATGGTAAATGGTCACTTACGTAGCTATTTTTCGCTTTTCACTATTCACCAATAATCCTTCTCACCCTCTCACCTTCTGATCTTCCAACCCCTACCCTCAAGGCGCAACCCTTAACCAGCAACTCGCAACCAGTAACCCGCAACGCGCAACCCGTAACTCGTAACCAGAAACCAGTACCCATAAACCCATTCTACATTTCACTCTTCACATTTCACTTTTCACCGGGGAACCTCTGAACATCTGACATATGTAATTTCCCCAATTTTCCATATTGGGACTTGATTATAACCATAAGATTTACTATACTTAGTGTGGTTGACTTGGATTGATAACCGAAATGAGCTGTAACTAAATGTCTTTCCAACCTTGAACGTCGAACGGAAAACACGGAACCGTTCAATTTAGTTAAAGGTGTGCGAGATGTCGAAAAAATCACAGAGCGCCGACACAATGTCTAGGGGTAAAGATCTGACCATTGATGATATTAGATCTCTGAAAGATGTATTTCAAAGATATCCGGCGATTCAAGCGGTATACGTGTTCGGTTCAACAGGATCGGGAAAGATGCACCCGGAAAGCGATCTGGATCTGGCGATTGTGTCTCGCAGCATGACCTTGAAGGATAATAAACTACAGCTTTTGACCGAACTCGCGAGTCTTGGATTCTGTAACGCTGACCTGGTTTTTCTCGATACCGGAGATATTGTCTTAAAATATGAAGCCGTTCGCCAGAACCGGCTTATTTATTCGGTACAAGATTTTGATCGTGGAAGCATGTATTCAAAAGTCATACGACAGTATTTGGATTTTGTGCCTTATTTAGAAACGCAGCGAAAGGCATATAAAAGGAGAATCGAACGTGGTTCGACCGGAAGTCATTCGCAAGCGATTGAACAAACTGGATGAATACCTGTCCATATTGTACAATTTGCGCAAATATAGTTTTGACGATTTTACGCGTGACCCTGAACGTTATGGCAGCGCCGAACGTTTTTTGCATTTGTCCATCGAGGCTATTCTGGACATGGGGAATCACGTAATCGCCGATTCAGATCTGGGTATCGTTAACTGGTATAGCGACATCCCCGCTCTCCTGGAGAAGAACGGATATATTGATTCTCATATGGAAAAAGAATGGCTTCAGATGATAGGGTTTCGGAACACTCTCGTTCACGACTATGTAGAGATTGACCGCCGCATTGTTTATGATGTCCTGCAAAATCATATAGAGGATTTCGAAAAAATCAAACGGGTATTCGCCCAATTTTTATAACCTTCTTTTCCAGAATCCTACAAACCTGCGACCCCAGCTTCCAAACATCTGACCTTCTGATCTTCCAGCCCCTACCCCACAAATCGCAACTCGTAACTCGTAACCAGAAACCAGTAACTCTGAACGGTGAACCTCTGAACCCCTAAACCCATTCTACATTTCACCATTCACATTTCACTTTTCATTGGGGAACCCTGAACCTCTGAATCCCGTCCCCACATTGCCATTTGCATTTTTTTTGAACCTGTGATACTTCAAATTTTAAAGAATAAAAAATAGTGGGTATGCACTTGTGCTATTCGCGCAAAAAACTCGATTTAGAGAAGATAGTATGTCCTTTAATATTGATAAAACAATACATTACTGGCTTGAAAGTGCTGAATATGATTTTGAAACGGGTAAGAGTCTATTAGAATCTAAGAAATTCCCCTATGCTCTGTTCTTTGCCCATCTTGCTATAGAAAAAATATTAAAAGCCATCGTTGTAAAGAAAACAGAAGAACATGCTCCCCACACGCACTCTTTGGTTTTGCTTGCTAAAAGCACGAATATTAACATTAAGGATCAAATGCTTGATCAGCTTGCTGAGTACATGGAATTTCATATCGAAGCCAGTATCCGGATGAGAAGAAGGACTTTTACAAAAAATGTTCGGAAGAATTTACAATCGATAAAATTAATGAAATGTACGAGGTATATCAATGGTTGAAAAAAAAATTGAACGAATAATTCAGAAATTCGTTGCTATTCTCTTAAATAAGGGTATGCGAATCGAACAGGTCATTCTTTACGGATCATATGCTTCCGGTAATATTAACCCTTACAGCGATATTGACATTGCAATTATATCACCTGATTTTGGCAACGACAAATTTGAAGAAAGTAAATTATTATTACAAACAGCTTGGAGAGTAGACCCAAGACTTCAACCCGTTCCAATTTCGTCGGAATCATTTGATAGAAATACGTGGATCCCTTTGGTTCACCAAATTAAAGAGTATGGAATTGAAATTAAAGCTGCATAAAACACCCTTAACCCTGCCTGTTGGAACGCAGTGGAAATCCCGATATCGGGGCCCCGGCGGACGGTTTGTCGGAAAATCTCTGAACCTCATAATAGTGAAAGGTTAAAAGTTAAAGTAATCAGTGAGATAAACGCACCAATTAAGGCTCGTTTTTTCCTCAGCGTCCAAACTTCTCACCCTCTCACCTTCTGATCTTCCTACTCCACCCCCTACCCAGCAACCCCTAACTCGCAACCCGCAACCCGTAACGTGCTACCCTCAACCCGCAACTTTAGCCCGTTTAATTCTTCATAGAAGACGAGCTTGCCCAGTTGAATGCCGCACAGCGGCCCTCCATGAGGAATTCAACCGGGGCTGAGCGAATTTAACTGGGCCCGTAACCCGCAACTCGCAACCCGCAACTTTAGCCCGTTAAATTCTTCGTAGAAGACGAGCAGAGCGAATTTAACCGGGCCCATAACCTCATACTACTAAAGTATTACACAATCTGAAACCATACTACTTTTTTCGTATCCTTTTCATATCCATCTTTAATAATAAATTCCGATCCAATTTCATACTTTTGGCGGATTGATTTTCTTGACACAAAAAAATATACAATGATCAGCGTATAAAAATTATCAACGGACCATTGATTCCAGCTTGAATGTCTCTAACCGAGTAAAGAAAATTTACTTGATCTACATCTTATTCTACACAGAACCCGAACCTACTTGCTTCTCAACATTTTCGGGCCCGGATATTTAAAAAACAACTTCTCGGAGGATAAAATCTATGACCTTCTGCCATTCCTGCTCCGGGGAATTTCTTAGCGGACCCTCTACCGTTCATTCCGCGGGGCGGGACTATTCCTCCAAGATAGATTTAAAAAAGCAGGCAAAAGTTTGTAGTTTTTAATAGGAATATTTTACGGTTCAGCAACATAAACACATCAACCCAGAAGTATTTATAAAGATTTCAAAAGATGCTTATCAGTTCGGAATAAATATGGCTGTTGATAATCGGTCCAGAATGAGCTGTAACTGAATGTCTTCAAAACCTCGAACGTTGAACGTTGAACCCAGAACTTTAGAAACAAAGAAAGGTTTTGGCCATGAAAGATAGGCGGCAGTTTAAAAGATTTAAAATTGCACTTCCTGCCAAAATGGAAACGGTTGATTCAAATAGAAAACAGATATTTAAATTTAAAACCAGAGACATATCTGCTGCAGGAGCTTTTATAGATACTACTGAGATATTTTCCGAAGGCACACGATTAAAGATGGACTTCACTGTATCGAGCAGCAGAATTAAAGAGCTCACAGGTGCCATGAGCCTAATAGAATGTGAAGGAAGTGTTGTTCGGTCCATAGACTATGGGATAGCGGTTCGTTTTAATGGCGATTGCCAAGTTTTTGGTCTTAAGGGCATGTAACATCACTTTACCTAATCGGTCCTGAAAACATGAGGAGGTACATAATGAAAAGAATACCCTTCAACCTTTTTTATCTGATGATATGTGCAGTCCTCTTAACAATATTGCTATACCCGGAGGCTTCTCCTGCAAAGACGTGCGATCAATGGGTTGCAAAGGTGGTTTCAGTACAGGGAAGTGTCGAGGTGAAAAAGGTCGGTGAAACCCAGTGGCAAGCGTCCAAACTCAATGACACTTACTGTGCAGGTGATGTGATTCGGGTTGAGGAGAACAGCCGGGCGGACATTGCTCTCACTAACCAGCCCGTTATCCGTCTGGATCAGAACACGACCATCACCCTCGGGGGGATGAAGGAAGAAAGGAGATCCCTTATCGATATGTTAAAGGGCGCTGCGCATTTCTTCAGCCGGGCTCCGAAAAGCATCGAAGTGCGCACCGCATTTGTAAACGCCGGTGTGGAAGGGACGGAATTTTTCATCAAGGTTGAGGAAAATCAAACTTTCCTGACCGTATTTGAAGGAAAGGTCCTGGCCCAAAACGAGGCCGGAACCCTTGGGATCACCGGTGGTCAATCCGCGGTGGCCGAGAAGGGTAAAGCGCCGGTGCTCCGTGTTGTGGCAAAGCCCCGGGATGCCGTTCATTGGGCATTGTATTACCCGCCGGTGATATATGTTCCACCCGAAGGAATGGGGGTTAAAGAAGATACCGGTGATCCGCGCTTTCTTGCACATCGAGCTTCGATGCTGCTTTCGGTGGGGCGTGTGGATGAGGCAAGTGCAGACATCGAGCGGGCAATTGGTTTAGATCCGAACTACAGCGATGCATTTGCGCTTCAGTCGATTATTGCAGTGGTTCAGAATGAGAAAGAAAAAGCACTTGATCTGGCACAAAAGGCTGTTGAGACCGGGCCAAAATCCGCTACGGCCCAAATCGCCCTCTCCTATGCCCGGCAGGCGAGTTTCGATTTGGAAGGCGCACGGACAAGTGTCGAGGCGGCGGTAAAACTGGATCCCGATAACGCCCTGGCGTGGGCCAGGTTAGCCGAGCTGTGGTCGTCATTCGGAGATCTGGACAAATCCATCGAAGCAGCACAGAAAGCGGTGGACCTGAATCAGGATATGGAAAGGATTCAGACGGTTCTGGGTTTTGCCTATTTGATGCAGGTGATGACGACGGATTCAAAGGTTGCTTTTGAAAAAGCCATCGAGCTGGATCAGGCTGCGCCC
>Ga0102958_1000153_pt1 | contig 15330 bp, 6 predicted proteins | sample SalPonF2_B_D1_MG_FD_84513 | JGI IMG/M metagenome (GOLD analysis project Ga0102958, IMG submission 84513) | Salt pond soil microbial communities from South San Francisco under conditions of wetland restoration - Salt Pond MetaG SF2_B_D1_MG ...
ACCGGTGACTGTATCACCTGTCACACCGCGACACCTTCAGCGGCGCATATCAATGGCGTCCTTGGAACACCGACGCTCGCTGCCGATGTCACCTTTGTCGGTGGGACCTGTGCACCAAACGGAACACTCTCTTCTTGTCACAGCGCCGGGAATACCTGGGCGTACAAGTGGGATGCCTCTGCTTACAACACAGACGGAACCCAGTGCGCCAACTGTCACGGTGATTACGCCAGCGGTTGGAACACTGGTGTTGCCCCGCACACCGATACACCGACGCGCGGTAGCGCGCATAATAACATTGGCACGTTGACTTATCCGTGCCGTGATTGCCACGGTATCGGTTCGGCGTCCGGCTACAACTGGACGGAAGGGACAAACGATTGGGCCGCAGAAGGAACAACCCAGCATGGTGATGGCATTATCACCATGAACCAGTCTGGGGTTAACGTGATCGCTGTCGATACCGCGCCGAATCCTGATCGAGTGGGTTGTACGACATCGGCCTGTCACAACCAGGTAGGTTCGGGTGGAATTAGTGGCGATACGACGCATACCTTCCCGGTCACGAACACCGCGTTTACCTATACGACTGTTGCCGGTGACACCCCGGACGTTAAATGCTCTGGTTGTCACGGTGGTTATACCCCGGGTGGTACTGACGCGCTCGGTTACTGGCCGGACGGCGTTGTTGCCCCAGATACCGCCGGTACACACCAGAAGCATATTCTCGAGCTGGCCAGCAGGGATATGGGTCAAACTCTGACTCAACTCTTGAATGACAACGTCGGCGTTGGAACTGTGCCTTGGGACACGGCTTCTTCAGATGCCAAGCAGAAGGAAATCTGTTCCTACTGTCATCTAACGCCGGGTTCTGACGGCGACCATTCGGAAACACTGCCGGCGGAAGTTCTGGGTTCGATGTTCAACATGTGGTCGAAGGGTGCCGACAACGGTAGCTACGACGCCGGTGCCGACACTTGCGCCACGGTCGACTGTCATTTCAACAAAACCACGCCGGACAACACCTTCGGCTGGTACGATGGCAACACCAGTGATTGCGTGATGTGTCACACCAACGTCACTACTGACACGGCTCATACCGCACACACCGGGGCGTTTTCGACCTTCGGTATCACCATCGGTTGCGCCGACTGCCATGAGACCAATACCGACTGGGGCACAAGCACTCCACCGGCCACAGGTCACCTCAACAATAGCTACGATATCAGCGGTGGCGTCGCCTTTACCTACAGCGCCAACTCCTGCGGCACCAACGCCTGTCACGAAGACGGTCGCGGTAACGCACCGAAAAATAATACCTACACCTGGGGTACGCCTCTGGCCGACTGCACCATCTGTCACGACGCATCACCGACCACCAGCACGCACGGTCTCCACAACGCGAGCAGCTATGTCACAGATTGTAACGATTGCCATACTCCGGCAACGAATGCTGGTCATATTGGTGGCGACGTCACCTATAACACCACGACGATTACTGGTAATGCCGGTACGACCCCGAATGTGACCTGTACCAACAGCTGTCACACCGGTGCTACGGCTGAATTCGATGCCACACCGGCGCTCGCTTGTACCGATTGTCACAGCGGTAGTTACATCGGGACCGCTGCGATGCCTCAATACGCAATGCATACACTCACTCCAACCGTTTCCGGCGTCGTGCATGACGAAACGGCACCTGGCGCAGGTGGAGATTGTGCTTTCTGTCACGATTCAATGCCGGCTTCAGGCGGCAGCCATATTAATGGTTCTTCTGAAGCTGACCTCCCCAACAATACCGATCGCGGTCTGTTCGCAGGCTTCACCGACGGTACGACCCCGACCTGTACCACCTCTTGCCACACTGCCGGCACCAGTTGGACCTACAAGTGGTCGGCGACGGCCGGTAACACCGACGGCAGCGAGTGCGCCAACTGTCACGGCGATTTCGCCAATGGCTGGAATACCGGCGTTGGCCACGCGGTCAATGCGGCCCGTGGTAATTCAGGGCCTCATACGGACACAGGCACACTCTCTTACGAATGTACAGCGTGTCATGCCATCGGTTCGACCCCTGGCAACTACACCTGGACTTCGGGGACTAACGACTGGGCCACGGAGGGCACGACTCTTCATGGCGATGGCGATATCAACGTTAACCAAAATGGTGCAACTCCGACCCGCAGTACCAATGCCGGTTGCCAGGGCTGTCACTCCGTCCCGGATGGCGTTCATGACTTTCCGATTTCGTCCTGGAACCTGGTCCCGGTGACCGGTGATGCGCCAGCCGCTGGTGGCGGTTGCTTAACGTGTCACAACGATGGTGGCACTGGTACCTGGCCTGAAGATGACGGAACGTTTCCTTACCGAGGTGGCGGCAAGCATCTTGAACATGTCAGTGCCATTGCATCGGCTTATTTTGGAGTCGATTCTGAGGCGAACCGTAACAACAGTTGTGATTTCTGTCATCTTGATCCCGGTGGACTTGGCCATGAGTCCAATGGTGGTAGTAACGACTCGGCTGATGTCACAGGGATAAAGCGGATCACCGACAAAGCAGCCGACACGGCCTATACCGTTAATGGCCAGGGGTCCAACTATGTGACCTGCTCGACAGTTGATTGTCACTTCAGTAACGCTGTCACGCCACACTGGTATACCGACGATATTCCTCCGGCGGCAGTTACTCTGTCCGCTGCTGCTGGTCCGGATCCACGCTCGATCGAGATCAGCTGGCTTGCACCGGGTGATGACGGTAATACCCCAGTCACCACACCCTACGTTTACGACATGCGCTATGGCACTTCTGCTGCAATTGCTGAGGATTATGTCCGAACAGACAACTACGTCGGCAGCCTGCCAGCGGCTTACGCCCAGGGTTACGCCTCAAGTGTGGTGGTTCAGAACCTGAACCCGGGTACGACCTACTACTTCTCTATGAAGACCCGCGACGTTGCGGGTAACTGGTCGGGCATTTCCAACAGTGGAACTGCCATCAGTAGCAACCTGGCCACGCCTGATACTGATGCGCCTGCCTTCGGTGGCGCCGATAAAGCCAACAAGGGCGATGAAGGCTCCTCGATCAACCTTTACTGGACGGCTGCCGAAGATCACAGCATGCCGATCACCTATAAAATCTATATGAAGGACGAGGCAGACTTCATCTCTTCGAATCCCATTGACCTTGCTGAGGTCTTTGACGAGATCCCGGAAGAGAGTGCCTGGACCGACACCAAAATTGAACTGAACGCTGCAAACGGTGTTGTCGATAACCACATTTATCACCTCGGTGTCCGGGCCTGTGATGACCAGAGCAACTGTTATAACAACTTCGAGACCGTCTCGGTGACGCCAACGGCACTGCCGGAAGTTCCCAAAGTCTATCAAACCTACTACAGTGGCGGTACATCTACTGCACTAAGCTCGATTGTTGACTACACTGGTTTGGATTCTGCAAATGCATTACCCCTTGTGTTTGCTCCTTCGGGCACTCAATCCGATGATGTTGAATTTGTTCTCGATACCTTTGCGATCTACCTGGAGAACACTGCTCGACGGGATACAATAGTGGTCAATGCAGAAGTTGGAATCACAACAAATGGCACCAACTTTACCCCTCTTTCTACGCCTATTATAGTTCCCGTAACACTTGGTGGTGGTGCGAAACGAGTTGTCGCATTTAAGATCCTCAACCTCTTGGCTCCTGTTCTCGTTGGGAACGGAGAACAGATCGCTATTGAACTCTCAGAAGGGACTGGTGCCGGTGGCCCTGTACAGGCGAGCTGGGGTGATGCGACCACTCGTGGTGATTTGTCTGTCGCTGAGCAGCTTGTGAATGCTCCACCGAATGCTGTTAGCCTTGCCGGTACCACTCTGAACGGCGCGATTGTCAACATGACCTGGACTGAGCCCGGCGATGGCACTGATGGGGTTACCGATACGATTCACTACGACCTGTACGGCACCAATGACAACTGGGCAACCACCTACGTCATTCAAGAACACGTTCCTTTCGGAACCTCGACCTTCGACTGGGATACCCAGACCGCCGGAATCACCACTGGCACGCTTGCCGTGCGGGTTAATGCCGGTGACGGTTATTCACACACCACAACCAACTTCAGCGGTTTTGGCTCTGCCGACTTGGCCGATGACATAGCGCCTAATGCCATCAACGACCTGACGAGCAAGACACGGCCTAAGTCCGGCGCTGTCTGGCTCACCTGGACAGCACCTGGGGATGATTACGGCAACCATGGTCGCGCTGCCTACTACGATATCCGCTATTCGACGTCTGCTATTAATGAGGGTAACTTTGATGCGATTCCCGACGCTATGCCGGCGAGCGGCCACGCGACAGGCGAACCATCTCCTAAGTTTGGTGGTCAAATCGAGAACTTTGAAGTCACCGGGTTGGATCCTTTAACCAGCTACAACATCGCAATCAGAACCTACGATGAAGAGGATAACCCCTCACTCCTCTCTAATGTTGAAGTCACGACCGGCGGCCCTCGCTGTGGCATGTGTCACACCACCGGTCCAAGCGTCGTGGAATCGGAAGGCAATCATAAGTTGCACGGCTTTACCCTCAACGACTGCACCAAATGTCACGGTTCTGTTGTCTCCACCTATACCCTGGCTCATCAGGATGGCCAGTTGACAATGGGTTATGGTTCCAGTGGACCGGTTGTAGGCACGATAAGTACCACCAGCGTCACGGATGATACGATCACCTACTACAATGGTGCCGCGCTGCCGCAAAACATCATGTATCAAGATACCGATGGCTATGGTGGTTTCGGTAGCGGTGATTATGTGCCAGTCGGTGATGGCACCGATAGCGGTAGCTGCACGAACTTTGGTAACCTGGGTGTCGGTGGTTGTCACGGACCTGCCGGAACCGATCCTGATGGCGGTGGGCTTCTGCCGACCTATCCAACACCAACCTGGGACGCCGCGGCAACTCTAATCTGTTCGACCTGTCATGGTAACCCGGATCGAGTGTTGAACTCATATGATCGTTACTTTGACGGTCATCTTGCTGCCGCTGCTGATCCCCAGGCTCCACTAGACGGCGAGATCCCTGAACAGATCCTCGGTGCACCGACCGTCGATAACCACGGTAACTACGATGATACCGGTGCAGGAACGGGCGACCAGCGTAAGTATATTGGTCAGCACGATAAACACCTGAACTACAGCTTCCGTTTCTCGAAAGGGGATAGCTGTAACCTCTGTCACTCCGGTGATTATCAGAACAAAGCAACGCTGGACGGCAAGCATGCTGACGGTGAAATCGATATTCAACTCGATCTCAACGCTGCCGGTCCCGATGCCGAGTGGCTCCCGGGCGATGCATCGACACCGGGCAGTTGTTCCAACCTCTCGGCCGAAAGTTGTCACCCGAAAGATGTTCTGGCCGGTGGAACAGCACCGACCGCCACGTGGGATACCAACCAGACCTTTGATTGCCGCGAGTGTCATGGCATGGGCGGTCAGACACCTTCGCACACCACCGACAATGGTGCCGGATTCACCGATGATGGGCTCGGTAGCTGTACCTGGTGTCACTTCGGTGGTCATCCGCGTGATGATGTCGGTGGCACCGCTCTGATCCTGGCTAACAGCTCGCAGGTCGGTATCAACTACCGCTCCGGTGGTATTCACCTGAAGAAGACCATCGGTAGTCATGGAACCTTCCAAACGGAAGCAGAACTCTGTTGGGGCTGTCACGATGACCCCCTTAATAACATCTCTGAGTGGGGTGCGGACGATGGCCCGGCGAATGTCTCAACGGAGCCGAAGAACCTCTCTGACTATAACTACGGTGGGTTGTCCACCTCAAACTGGACGACCGCTACCTGGTACAGTGCCTATGACAACCGGACCAGCTTCACGGGTGCAACCCATGGCACCTATAGCGACGGCTCGTTCAACTACAAGTCGGGCCCGATCCAGTCGACCCACTCCACCAATGAGCTCGGCACCAGTGCAGTTTCCGGGTCCATGGGCAGCTACACGGAAACCAAGGATAGTGTTGCCAATATCCGCTGCTCCAATTGCCACGATGTTCACGACCTTGCGAAAGCTCCAAACGATGTGGCTGAGGGTGCACCTTACCTGCGTGGTACCTGGCTGCGTAACCCTTATCCTGAAGATGGTGCACCGTGGAACAAAAACTATGCGGTTGCTGTGACCGATTACGGTGCGGTTCCGCGCGCCGGTGGCAACGAGATGGGCGGCTACCAGATTGACCAGAACAATAACAACCCGACCGCAGGTGAATCTCTGCCTAGCTCGGCAGGCCTGTGTACTCTCTGTCACGGCAGCGATATAGAGGCGATGGATAAAACTGACGACGGAGCTTCTCTCTGGGTCGGGACCGGTAACGGTCACAGTAACGCGGCCATCGGTGGCACCGCCGCGGATGCGGACAACATCTTCGATTACTCTCACGGCAGACCAGCGCCTGTGCGTACTGCAGAAAGTACGCTGAGTCTTAGTACCGATGTCTTTAATATGGGTCTGCAAGTGATCCTGGATAACCAGAACGCGATTAAAGATCCGACAGCTGAATATGGCTATGGCTATCGTGGTGGTGTTTCCGGCCCTGGCTACCTTCCGAATGTTCCGGCACGTGCCAACAGCTTTAATGCCTACACCTGGGGTGCAACAGTTGATGGCGGAACCACGGATGTCGGTTACCACGCCTTCTCCTGCTCGAAGTGCCATAACCCGCACGCCTCGCGTTTGCCAAAGTTGATGATCACCAACTGTCTTGATGTCAGTAAAAACAGTTGGGGGGCTGGCAAGTCATCGCTCCAGAATAGTTGGACTGCCGCGGCTTTGCCTGACACAGGCAAGACGGCTGAATACCATGTTACGGCCCAGAACTGCCACCGGTATGATGGTACCAACGGTGGTTGGAACAAAGTGACCCCATGGTAATGACAAGAACAGGAGAATGAAATGAAACGATATAGCAAGCCGAGGGTGCTCGGCAGCAGCAACGTTCATCCCTGCTGAGTTGCAAGGGTAAAGAAGGAGGGCCAGTCGAAAGACTGGCCCTCTCTTTTTTATGAAAAATGCAAACATAGGTTGTAAGTATTTAACGCACCCAATTTAGGCGCTTTAGGAGAAGGCGCGAAGGGGTAGAGAAAGCCTGAAAAGAAAGCCACTTCAAAGGCGAGAATGGCTTGCCTTTGAGCCCTTCTTGGCTGTTTTTGCGTCTTTGCGTTGGTCTTTTGTTACAGGGTGGTTGTTTTTACCTGAGGTGTAAGAGGTAGGATCGTTAGCGGGAAAAGGCTATTGATACGTGAACAGAGGCTTTAAGGATCGGCTTCTTTGTAAGACCGGTACCGACAGATTAGCTCTGCAACTGTGAAGGCTGGACGCGACGTTACATGGTCTGTTGGCAGGAGGCGCAAGCGTCAGTATAGCTATCTGTGCGCTTTTTGCGTTGCAAGGTTCGCGGTGTGCCAGAGGCTTCCGATCGTGATTAATTAAGTTTGAACAGTTGTAGAATGAAATTAAGGTTGTCCGAAAAGGGTTCTATCTGCACAAATACTGACAGGACAGTAAAGAAAAACAGGACCCACAGCGTTGAGAGTACGCGCGGAACGCCTGAGTGAAAATAGTGGCCGAAACGTTGATGTATCGATTGTGAGATGAAGATCGCGTTGCCAAGAACGAAGGTGTAGAAAAAGTACGACTGGTATTGCCAAACGGCCGCAAAAAAACCGTGGTTGACGGTAAAAGAAATGTCGAGCATGAAATGGAACAAAAAGTTGCCGAAGAACGCTGCCGACATGGTGGCAAGGTAGAGTCGCAGCTTCGGATGCTTCTTGAAGTAGCGAAAAAACGCCGGATAGAAGAAGAATTCAACCAGTAATTCCTTAAAGTAGTAGAAGAGTCGGTTGTAGAACTCAGCAATGCTGATTGAGTAAAGTGGGCGGTAACAATTTCTCAGCACGTTATAGCCGCACATGCGGATAACGGCAACGAAGGTGTGCGTGATAACACAGAGCTTGAGGACATTGAGGTAAAAATGAAGAGTGAGGGCTGCCCAGTTTTCCGATGTGCTGAGTGGACTCTTCATCAACATCGCCGTGAAGGCGGTCGGGTATTCAGAAACACCCATGTTCGAAAAAGGAACTGTCGTGGCCCAAAGAAGCTGTTCTTTGAGAAGCAGGAGCAGGTTTCCGTTTGCCAGTCGCAGAGAAAGAAATTCATGGCTTTCTGTGACCCAGCCGTAGGCGAGCAAGTGCAGTGTGGTCGCAAACAGGTTGAGGTAACAGGCCCAGATCAGTAGCTTTAAACCCGAAAGTTGGGTGCGTGCCAGGGTTTCTGGGGTGTTTGATTCCGTCTGTTTGAGATAGGTTGCTCCTTTGCCATAGGGAATCGCCTCGTTGGCACTCCAGAAGGGGAGGTAATGGCCGAGCTGGAGCAGGAAAGGTGTTTGCTCTGGCGCCTTAGCGAGGCGCAGCGAATAACAGAGAAACCAGAAATAGCGGCTCAGGATCACCAGGAACACCCAACCGGAAGCAACGATGACCTCAGGTAGCGGGAAATACGACAACGTCATTAACAGGGCTAGAAAGACGCATATCAGGGTCAGGATAGGGCGGCGGAGGTAAAAACCGCTTGCGCGCTTGCGCGATGCAGCCGTCCAACCCCAGCAGAAGAGGAGGACGGCGGCCGCGCAGAAAAACTTGGGGATGAGTGATGCTGTTGAGGTGCTGGTGATAAATAACGGGAGTTTTTGGGTCATCATCTCCCAGTGAAAAGGGGTGAAACCAATCGCCAGGTAGCCGAGTGAGGCGGTCACAAGAATGTAGCGCCGATAGCGTGGCATAAACACCATAGCTGCAACAAACAGTGCGGCCATTGGGATATGCCCGTAGCCGGTAAAAAAGAGTAAAAACGAGAAAGTCAGAACAATCACGATTTTGCCCGGAACAGTCTGGGTGAAATCGACACAGCGCTGCGAACGGTCGAGTTGAGGGACGAGTGTGAAGGTAGAAAGTTTCATGGCGTTTCAGAATTCTTGTCAATGGGCGCTGTGAGTTGTTGCCTGATTGCAAGGCGGTCAATTTTTCCGCTCGCGTTACGGGGAAGACTCTCTATGGCAATGATTCTTTTTGGAACTTTGTATGCTGGTAGCTGCATACGTAACTGGTTTCGCAACTCACCAAAGCCTTCCATCTCTGGGCTGACAACTCCGATAATTTCGTTAGACCAGAGATCTTTTCCCTTTATGACAATAACAACAGCGTTCTCGCAGCCGCTGACTTTTCGCAGGTAAAATTCAATTTCGTCGAGTTCAATGCGTTGTCCGCGCAGCTTGATCTGGTTGTCGACCCGCCCGAGAAAGTGGTAGCGGCCATCTGCGTCGCATCGGGCCAAATCTCCGCTTAAATACCAGCGCGTTTCACCGAGCTCCGGGTGTATAAGCTCTGGAAATCGTGACGCTGTAAGTTGAAGGTTGCCCCAGTAACCAGGGGTAACCTGGGGACCGGAAAGGGCCAGCTCGCCGATTTCACCTCTTGAAAGAAAGTCTCCATGCTCATTGACTATCGCTGCGAATTGGCCGGGGAACGGCTTACCGATAGCAATGATGCCGCGGTCCTTGGTGACTTCAAGTTTGGTCGTGCATTCCTGGAACAGGCAGGCCACGGTGACTTCGGTGGGGCCGTAAAGGTTATCGACCCGACTGAGGGGGGCGGCTTGTTTCCAGGCCAGAACAGTACTTTCCGGCAGGGCCTCCCCACAAAACAGAGACCACCTCAGGGCCGGAAAAAGGTTCGGTTTGAGCATCTGCAATTGTGACAGCATGCCGGCCACGGAAGGAACGGCAATACAGATGCTGAGTTTTTGTGCACGGATAAAGTGTGCGGGAAATGTCATCTGTCGGTCAGGGACAACGTGCAGTGAGGCACCGGAGAGAAAAGTCGTAAAAATATCTAAAATCGATAGATCGAAGGTCAGTTCATGTGCCTGCGAAACACGGTCCTCAGGTGTGAATCTGTACCGCTCCTGACAGAAGTCAAGGAGGTGTTGCAGGTTGGCTATGCTGACGGCGACCCCTTTTGGGGTGCCGGTGGTGCCCGAAGTGAACATCTGGTAAGCGATGTCGTCTTCGTGTTGGGGCGCAGGGCTATGCATTTGCGGCAAAGAGGAAAATATGCTGGCACCTTCTACGCTGATGCTGTTAACAGAAGGGTCGTTGACAAAGGGGGCCAGAACCGGCAAGCCCTTGAGGGCAATTTCATCGAGTAAGGCCATCCCAGTGGAATCGACGATCAGGCCGTCGAGCTCAGCATGCGAGACGAGGGTGGCGAGATAACCTGCCGGTAAGCGAGCATTGAGCGGCAGGTAGGCTCCGCTGGCCCAATTTATCCCGAGAATAGAGGCGTAGGCTGTGAGGCTGCGTGATGTCAAAATGCCAATACGCGGGTTATGTTTGGGAACCCTGCGCTCACACCAGGTGGCGATGCGTTGCGCAGTGCTACCGAGCTCCGCGTAGCTGTAAACCCGGTTATCGACCCACAGGGCGTCGGCCTCTGGCTGTGAAGAGATGCAGCGGGCAAAGGGTTCGAGAAGATGCGCGATCATCGGGCGTCCCGTTCGAGCTGCGTTCGCAGTGCTTTACGATCAATCTTGCCGTTAGCGTTGCGGGGCAATGCCGGTAGAAAACGGAACTGGGCCGGTATCATGTAGCTCGGCATTTGTAAGGAGAGTGCGCGCCTCAGGCTGGAATTGTCGAGCTCACAGCTGCCGATAAAAGCGAGCAGACCTTGAGTGACTCCGTTTTCCAAGGGCCAGGCAAACACGGCGACTTCGTTGGACTTGGTCGCGGTACGGAGGTGGTGCTCGACCTCTTCAAGTTCAATGCGCAGACTGCGTAGCTTGATCTGGTTGTCGCGCCGGCCGAGAAAGTGAAAGATGCCGTCAGCATCACGTTTGCCGATGTCTCCGGTAAGGTACCAGCGAGTTTGGCCGAGCTGCGGGTGTTCAAGTGTCGGAAAGGCTTGCGCGGTGAGCTGTGGGTCGCGCCAGTAGCCGGGAGTGACGATTGGACCAGCGATGGCAATTTCACCGACGTCTTCGGCGGAGAGAAAATTGTTCTGCGAGTCGACGATCTCGACGTGGCAACCGCTATAAGGAGTTCCGATGGCCATGTAGCCGCGCTGGGAGGTCAGACATGCAGAGGTTCGTGTGTAGGGTTGGCCTGTGCACACCACCGTGGTTTCCGTGGGGCCGTAAACGTTTTCGACCAGAGATTGAGGGGCCGCGGCTTGCCAGGCCTCTGCGGCGTCTTTCAGCAGCGGCTCGCCGACAAAAAGTGAAAGCTTGAGCGTGGGCAGCGATTCGGCGCGGAGCTGACGCATTTTCTGCAAAAGGCTGATCACGATTGGTCCTGAATACCACACGCTGAGCTTTTGAGCGCGGATAAAGTGGGCAGGTGCGAACATTTGAGTTTCAGGAACCACGTGGACGGAGGCTCCGACCTTCCAGGCGCTGAACAGGTCAAATATCGAAGGGTCCCAGGTTAAATCGTTGTACTGGGAGAATCGGTCCTCGGCAACCAGCTGGTAGCGTTCTTGCGTCGCCTTGAGAAAGTGGCCAACATTGCCAAACGTCGCAGCAATCCCTTTAGGGTTACCCGTGCTGCCGGAAGTAAACATGAGATAAGCTGTTTGCTCCGAACTGACGGCCGCCGGGGCAGTGAGTGGCCTGGCGGCAGCAAGGTCGTTGGTGGTAACGCTGCTAGCCTTACCGGTGGGATTGTGTGCTTTGGCCTGGCTGAGAATGTCGAGGGAAAGACCATCCATAAGCTTTGAGTCAAGCAGGCTTGAGCCTGGCTGGTCGGCAAGGATATCGATAACCTCAGCGCGTTCAATCATGGTGCGAAGGTAGCTTTTCGGGAGTTTGGGGTTCAGGGGCACATAGGCATTCCCTGACCAGAGGACAGCCAGAAGAGCGACGTAGGCCTCGACGCTCCGGTTTGCCATGATGCCAATATTGACTCCGGCATCAGGGAATCGGGAGATGAGGCCGCCCGCAAGTGTTGTGACCTGTTCGGCCAATTCTGCGTAGCTCCAAGCTCGCCCGTCAACCCACAGGGCCATCTGCTCAGGCCGGCTTTGGGCGTGTCGATAAAAATCGAAAGACAGGTTGTTCTGTGGGGCGATTTCGTGTTGGAATTTTGTCATCGGCCTATAGTCTGCTCGTGGAAACTAGCTATGCTCTCAGGATATGTTTGCTGCCGGTTGGTTCTCCAGGACGAACTCAACCATGAGCTCGATGGAGTCAAAAGTGGATTGGTCAAAGTACAAGTCTGACAGGTCAATGCTGTATTGTTGTTCGAGAAACACCAGAATATTCACAACCGCAAGCGAGTCGAGAAGGCCACTGAGGATCAGCGATTCATCATCGTTGATTGGTTCGGTGTGGCCATGTTCGACAAGCAGCTGGCTTACAAAATCTCTGATGTTCTGACGAATATTCATCGATTTATTCCGGTGCCAGGGTCATTTGCCGCAAGGAGACAGGCATGCCTGGATAGTATGTGGTGGACCAGGGCAATGTCTGTAGCCTGGAAATAATGGCACGGGCTTCTTCTTCCTGGTTGTTTTGTAGGAGTTCCTGAGCAAGACTCAAGGCAATGAAACCATTTTCCGGAAAGATCTCGGCGGCGAGGCGCAGCATGCGCAAGGACTGCAATGGTAGCTCTTTCTCTGTCGCTACGCTGGCCAGTTCAAGGTACTCCAGGCCGTAGGTCTGGTCCAGAGCGACGGCCTGCTCCAGGTAATTGAGGGCCTGGTCTCCAGCCTTGCGCTCACGGGAATTCAGGTAGAGACCGTACTTCACCGAAGGGTCGTTCGGGGTCTCCTCTTCCATCTTGAGATATAACCTGTTGATTTCATCGGCCTGGAAAAAGTTTGGCAAGTAGAGCGCCTTGCGGCGAAGTTCCCAGAGGGGAGGAAGCTCGGCGTCAATCAGGGCGGGTTGAGCCATGAGGCTGATCAGGTTCGAACCGATGAAGCGTGAGGCGAGGGGCAGGTCGCTGGTCAGGTTAGAGTAGGAAACAGTCACCGCCAAGGCTTGGGGAGTTGCGGCCTTGAGCATATTGAAGGTCTCTTTTATGAGTGTGTAGAGGGGCGTTTTGATCTCCCCCTTGTAGAGCGAGGGGAAAAAGCTCAGATCGAAATGAACAACAACAGGCTCTTTGATGGGGTAAAGGGCCTTTGGATGGATGGCCTTAAAGGGCACCCCGCGTACGTGCCCCTGGAGACTGCCGTCGTTCAGGTGGAGGCTGGCGGCTTCAGCCGGGCTCAGCAGGCCCAAGGTCAGCATTTGCTCCTGGAATTTTTCCAGTCCGATTTTTTCAATATCCAAAGCTGAAGGGTAAACCCAGTAGACCGATGAAAAGAGCCCCGCACCCAGGGCGGCACTCAGGGCCATGTCTGGTTGAATGAGGATGTCCGGAGCACTGAAGTTCGTGCGTTTGATGATCTCTGTATCGGCACGACTGGTGAGCAGGGCGTTGATCTCATCTCTCAGCAGCTCAGGCGTTGGGCTCAGAAAGGGATTGTTGGAGATCAGCAGCAGGGCCGGTTGCTGTTGTCGAAACTGGCGCCAGACAGGAAGGGCTCTGGTTGGATATTCAACCAGTTTTGCTTCGACGGCGTCTTCAAACAGGCGGCTTGTTGCTGCCGCCGGTGCGACCGTGCTGCTAATCGGTGGCGTCGCTTCCTGCTCTCTTACCATTGTTTCCTGGGACGTCACCGCTGTTTCCTGGGACGTCACCGCTGTTTCCTGAGACGGAACGGTTGCTTCCTCGCGGCGATTTTCGCAGCCGGACAATAGTATGAGGGGTAGAATGCAGGCCAGAAGAAATCGATTCATAGGATCTCCAAAAGACGGGATCGCCTCCGCCTCAATATGGTTGGTTTTAAATACGGCATTATACACGATTTGGCAGATGCTGAAAAGCTGGAGGTCGCCGCTCCGGATGGCAGATCTGATGGTGGCCAGGAGTCATTAAGGGAGGCCCTCCCCGCAAACGATTTGAGCGCTTTTGGGTAAGGAAGGGTGGGCTGGCTTCTCCTGATGCTCAGGCAGCGAGCGAGTGACAGATATGTAAATTGGCTCTTTAGGGATTTGATTAAAAATGCTAGAATCTCAGTGTTTTCAATCTTGTTGGAGGAGTAACTGTCTATGAAGCGTTTTTTTGTGATTATTATGGCTGTTGTGTGTCTGACCGCGTGCGGGACGAGTGACGAGGGCGAGCAGACTCCTCGCGGCAACCTGCAAAGTTCCGGCGTCTATCCCACAAAAGCTGTGAGCCTGGATAATGTGGCCTGGCAGGCGAATGGTGCAGCTTACGTTGAGTCGGCACCGGTTGTTGCGGCCGGCAAGATCGCCTGGGGCGGGCGTGATCGCATCCTGCGGGTCAACGATCTCGACAGTGGCGCTTCACTGTGGACAGCTCAGCTTGATGGCGCAATCGTCGCGTCGCCTGGCATTGTTGGCGAGAACCTGTATGTTTCTACCGATGGCGGTAGTGTTTACACCTTCCATTTGGAAAGCGGTCGTCAGACGGGTCAGATAACTGTGGGCAGTCCGGTTCAGACCTCGCCCCTGGTATACCAAAACCTGCTGGTCGTCGGCTGCCGCGATGGCAGCCTCAGGGCTTTTGATCCTGTCGCTGGGGAACAGCTCTGGCTGTTGCAAACCGGCGCCGCTATTGAGGGCGATCCGGCACTCAACAATGGCGTTCTTTATGTCGGCAGCACCGATGGCACGCTGCGCGCGGTCGACCTGGCCAGCGGAAAAGAAAACTGGCAGTTCGAAATCCGCGGTGCGATCGTTTCCGCACCCGCCGTGGTCGACGGTGTGGTGTATGTGGGTTCGCGCAATCGCCATTTCTATGCGCTGGATGCCTCGAGTGGAAAGCAGCTCTGGCGGTTCCGGGCTGGCAACGAAATCCATTCCAGCGCTGCTGTTACCGATGAGCTGGTTATTTTTGGTAGTCGCAGCAGCCGAGTCTACGCTGTGTCGCGGAAAACCGGCCAGGAGGTATGGCAGTTCAAAGCCCTCGGTATCGTCGATTCATCACCGGTGGTTGCCGGGGATACGGTTTATTTCGGCAGCCGTGACAATCATGTCTACGCCCTTGATCTGGCCTCGGGTGGCTTGCAAAGCAAGTGGAATGCGGATAGCTGGGTGGTAGCCGCTCCGCTTCCCGTCGTCGGGGGCATATTGGTTGCCAAGCGTGATGGTGGCTTGGTTAAATTTCAATAGGACGGGGACACACAATTTGTG
>Ga0102958_1000155_pt1 | contig 15206 bp, 12 predicted proteins | sample SalPonF2_B_D1_MG_FD_84513 | JGI IMG/M metagenome (GOLD analysis project Ga0102958, IMG submission 84513) | Salt pond soil microbial communities from South San Francisco under conditions of wetland restoration - Salt Pond MetaG SF2_B_D1_MG ...
AAAAAACAAGTTAAATCAAAGGTTTTTCAACGATTAAAGCATATAAAGGAAACGATGTTTTTAAAAAAAGATAAGAAATGAATTCAACAAAAAAATTAGTAATAGCATATAGTGGCGGATTAGATACCTCGTATTGTGCAGTGAGTTTATCAAAAGAATACGATGTTCATGCAGTAACTGTAAATACTGGAGGTTTTTCTCAAAAGGAGATCGATCAAATCAAGAATAATGCTTATAAAATGGGCGTATCAACATATAAAAATATTGATGCTATTTCTACATTTTATAATAAAGTTATTAAGTATTTAATTTTCGGTAATGTTTTAAAAAATAACACCTATCCGTTGTCCGTAAGTGCAGAACGTATTATTCAAGCTATTGAAATAGTTGAGTATGCAAAAAGTATTGGGGCAAAATATATTGCGCATGGTAGTACGGGAGCTGGAAATGATCAGGTTCGATTTGATATGATTTTTCAAACCTTGGCTCCCAGTATTGAAATTATTACACCAATACGAGATCAAAAACTAACGAGACAGGAAGAAATAGATTATTTAAAGACTAATGGTATTGATATGTCATGGGATAAAGCCAAATACTCAATTAACAAAGGGCTTTGGGGAACAAGTGTTGGTGGTCAAGAAACGTTAACTTCAGAGCATCCACTGCCAAATGACGCCTATCCATCTCAATTAAAGCATACCGAAGAAGAAAAAGTAAAGCTAACTTTTGATAAAGGAGAGTTAGTTGCTGTCAATGGTGTTGTAAATAATCCTGAAATGAATATTGAAGTTCTAAACAATTTAGCATCTGTGTATGCTATTGGCAGAGATATTCATGTTGGAGATACTATAGTTGGCATAAAAGGTCGTGTAGGCTTCGAAGCTTCAGCCGCTATAATTATAATAAAAGCCCACCATTTACTAGAAAAGCATACGCTTACCAAATGGCAACTACAGCATAAAGAATATTTAGCAAGTTTTTATGGTATGCATTTACACGAAGGCCAATATTTAGACCCAGTAATGCGAGATATGGAAGCATTTTTAGAAAGTAGTCAAGACAAAGTGAGTGGAGATGTTGTGGTCAGTTTAAAACCATATCATTTTTCGTTGGATGGTATTGTGTCAAAGCATGATTTAATGAGTTCTAAGTTTGCTAGTTATGGTGAAGAAAGTAAAGGTTGGTCGCCTGATGATGCTAAAGGATTTATTAAAATATTAGGTAATCAAAACAAAATATATCAACAAGTAAATAATTAAAACTATGATACAAGTTGGCATTATTGGAGGCGCAGGGTATACGGCTGGGGAGTTGATAAGATTACTCATATTTCATAAGGATGCCGAAATTAATTTTGTGTATAGCACATCAAGTGCTGGTAGCCAAATTAGTAAAGTGCATCAAGATTTAGAAGGAAGTATAAACCTAAGATTTACAGGAGAGATTAATCCAGAAGTCGATGTGTTGTTTTTGTGTTTAGGTCACGGAAATTCTATTAAATTTTTAAAAACACATTCGTTTTCCGATAAAACAAAAATTATCGATTTAGGAAATGATTTTAGATTAGAAAAAGATAAATCATTTGAAGGTAAAACTTTTGTTTATGGCTTGCCAGAATTAAACAAAGAAGGTATTAAAAGTGCCAATTATATTGCAAATCCAGGCTGTTTTGCAACAGCTATTCAATTGGCATTATTGCCATTAGCACATAAAGGCTTCATTAAAAATGATATTCACGTCAATGCGGTTACAGGAGCTACAGGAGCAGGAACTTCCTTGTCTGAAACGACTCATTTTACATGGAGAGATAATAATTTCTCTTATTACAAACCTTTTATGCATCAACATTTAGGAGAAATAAATCAATCGTTAAAAAAGCTTCAAGGTAGTTTTCATTCAGAAGTTTTGTTTATGCCTAATCGAGGAAATTTTTCACGAGGCATTTTTGCGACGTCTTATACCGATTTTGAAGGATCTATTGAAGAGGCCATTGCATTTTATAAGGATTTTTACAAAGAGGCTATATTTACTTTTGTCTCGGAAGATGCCTTACATTTAAAACAAGTTGTTAATACGAATAAGTGTTTGATTCATCTGCATAAACACGGTGGCAAATTACTAATTACAAGTATCATTGATAATCTTTTAAAAGGAGCGTCTGGACAAGCCGTTCAAAACATGAATTTAATGTATGGATTGGATGAAACAGAAGGATTACAATTAAAAGCTAATTATTTTTAGAATTAAAAATTAGGATATGAAAATAGCAATAATAGGCGCAGGAAATTTAGGTAAATCAATCGCTAAAGGATTAATAACTACCAACGCTATTACATCTTTATATTTAACAAGACGTAACCTTGATAGTATAAGTGATTTTGATGGGTTCAAAGAGATAGTTATTACAAGCGATAATGTTGAAGCCGTTAAGCATTCCGACATATTAATTTTTGCAGTACAGCCTGTTCATCTTGAAAATATTCTTGCTGAAATAAAGCCTTTTTTACATGAAAAACATGTAATCATTTCTACCATTACAGGTTTTTTGATTTCTAAAATTGAAAATATAATAGGATCAGATAATTTTGTTATTCGTGCCATGCCGAATACGGCGATTTCTGTTGGTAAATCCATGACTTGTTTATGCAGTAATGAAAATGGAACGAAACGCATTAAAATAGCAGAAGCCATTTTTAATAGGTTGGGAACCTCCATTATTATTCCTGAAGAAAAAATGCAGGCAGCCACAGTAATTTGTGCTAGTGGCATTGCTTTTTGGATGCGTTTGGTTCGGGCAACGACACAAGGCGCTATTCAATTAGGTTTTGAAGCCAAAGAAGCACAAGAATTAGCTATGCAGACCTGTTTTGGAGCAGCGAGTTTATTAATTGAATCTGGAAATCATCCAGAACAAGAAATAGATCGGGTTACAACACCAATGGGTTGTACTATTGAAGGATTAAATGAGATGGAACATCAAGGATTAAGTTCGTCACTTATAAAAGGGATTGTGACTTCTTTTGAAAAAATAAATCAAATTAAAAAAAATTAAGATGGCCTTATTTGATGTATATCCATTGTATAATGTAACACCTGTTAAAGGAAAAGGTGTTTTTGTGTACGACGATAATGGAACAGAATATTTAGATCTTTATGGCGGTCATGCAGTAATATCCATTGGTCATTCGCATCCTAATTATGTGAAGGCCGTTACAAAACAAGTATCGGAATTGGGGTTTTATTCGAATGCCATACAAAACCCATTACAGGTGGAGTTATCGGATCGATTAGAGGCAATTTCTGGTTGTAACGGATATCAATTATTTTTATGTAATTCGGGCGCAGAAGCTAATGAAAACGCCTTGAAAGTGGCCTCTTTTAAAACGAATAAAACGCGCGTTATTGCATTTAAAAACGGCTTTCATGGACGAACATCTGCAGCAGTTGCTGCAACAGATAATCCAAGTATCATTGCACCTATTAATGCTCAGCAAAGCGTAACACTTTTATCATTAAATGATATTGAAGGCGTCAAAAAGGAGTTAGAAAAGGGCGATGTATGCGCTGTTATAGTTGAGTTTATTCAAGGTGTTGGCGGTTTAGATCAAGGAACCAAGACGTTTTTTGAACAAGTTGATGCGCTTTGTAAAGCCAACAATACCTTTTTTATTGCAGATGAAGTGCAATCAGGCTATGGACGATCGGGAAAATTTTTTGCTTTTCAGCACTATAACGTAACACCCGAAATCATTTCAATTGCCAAAGGTATGGGTAATGGGTTTCCAATTGGTGGTTGTTTAATGCATCCTGCAATTGAAGCTAAATATGGTATGTTAGGAACGACTTTTGGGGGTAATCACTTAGCATGTGTTGCAGGTCTCGCTGTTTTAAATACTATAGAAGAAGAAGGTTTAATCACTAATGTTAATGAAGTCTCTAAGTATTTCATTGAGTCATCATCTAAAATCTTAGAAATAAAAAAAATAAAAGGAAAAGGATTAATGCTTGGGCTAGAATTTGATTTTGAAGTAGCCGAATTGCGTAAAAAGTTAATTTATAACCATCATATCTTTACGGGCGGTTCCGCAAATAAAAAGTTAATTAGAATATTACCGCCACTAAATGTTCAAAAAAAGCATATCAATCAGTTTTTCATTGCTTTAAAAAAGTGTTTATAAAACAGTAACATGAAAAATTTCACATCTATAAACGATATTGACGATATTCATACTTGGATAAAGGAAGCCATGGCTTTAAAAGTAGCGCCTTTAAAATATCTAGATTTAGGAAAGCACAAAACAATTGGACTATTATTTTTTAATGCTAGTTTAAGAACGCGGTTAAGTACACAAAGAGCTGCCTTAAATTTAGGAATGAATCCGATTGTGATGAATGTGTCGAGTGATACATGGGGAATAGAGTTTGACGATGGAATGGTTATGAATGGCACGAGAGCGGAGCATATTAAAGAAGGAGCCGCGGTATTGTCACAGTATTGCGATATTATTGCCGTTCGATCATTTCCAGAGTTGATAGATAAGGTTAAAGATGAAAGTGAGCATGTTATCAATACCTTCTTAAAGTATGCAACAGTGCCCATTTTAAATATGGAAAGTGCCACACAACATCCACTGCAAGGCTTAACAGATGCACTTACTATATCGGAATATTCGAACCAAAACAAGCCAAAGGTTATTTTGAGTTGGGCGCCACATATAAAACCTTTACCACATGCTGTTCCGAATAGTTTTATCCACGCCATGCAAAAAATGGATATTGACTTTAGCATAGTACATCCAGAAGGCTATGAATTAAATAAAGAAATAACGGGACAAACCCCAATATTTCATAAACAAGAAGAAGCTTTTAAAAACGCCGATTTTGTATATGCCAAAAATTGGAGTAGTTATAATGATTATGGGAAGGTGATTAATACAGATCCCAATTGGATGATAACTAAGGAAAAATTGGGGACAGCTAAATTTTTACATTGCTTACCTGTTAGAAGAAATATGGTAGTAGAAGATGAGGTATTAGACAGTGAAAATTCATTGGTTATTGAACAGGCTAATAATAGAACTTATGCCGCTCAATTAGTTTTAAAAAAACTTTTAGAAAATGGATAAAGAAAAATTATCTGTAGTTAAAATAGGCGGTCATATTATTGAAGATGATATGGCTTTATCGGACTTTCTTAAACTATTTTCGAAATTAGAAGGCTACAAAATATTAGTTCATGGTGGTGGAAAAAAAGCCACTAGCATGGCTACTAAATTAGGGATAGCTTCTAAAATGATTGATGGCAGGCGCATTACAGATTCCCAAACCCTTGATGTGATTACGATGGTTTATGGCGGATTGATTAACAAAAACATAGTAGCGAAATTACAAGGTTTAAATTTAAATGCCATAGGATTAACGGGTGCTGATGGTAATAGTATTTTATCTGAGAAAAGACCAGTTAAAGAAATTGATTATGGTTTTGTTGGTGATGTAAAACAAGTAAATGATATGGCCATTAATAAATTAATCAAGGCCGATTTCACACCTGTTTTTTGCGCCATAACACACGATGGTATGGGGCAATTATTAAATACGAATGCCGATACCATTGCATCGCAATTAGCTATTGGAATGAGCCAGCTATATGAGGTAACCATGTATTATTGTTTTGAATTACAAGGCGTCTTAAAAGATATTGAGGATAAAGATTCGGTAATAAAGTACATCGATTCTAAAGGATATGCCAATTTATTAAATCAAGGGATTATATCAGATGGTATGCTTCCTAAACTCACAAATTGTTTCGATGCTTTAAAATCAGGTGTTAAAACAATAAACATGGGAAACACATCTATACTAACAAATGAAAATGATAATTTTACAAGAATAACAATATAATGTTGAAAAAATTAACTTCCGAAGCTATTTCACTTTTAAAAAAGCTCATAGAAACGCCATCTTTTTCTTCTGAAGAAGATCAGACGGCATTACTAATTCAAAATTGGTTTGAGCAATTTAAAATGGACTATAAACGTACTAACAATAATATTTGGGCGATTAATAAACATTTTGATGCTTCGAAACCAACGATATTACTTAATTCACACCACGATACAGTAAAACCAAACTCAGGATATACAAAGGACCCTTTTAAAGCCATCGCTAAAGATGGTAAGTTATATGGACTAGGCAGTAATGATGCCGGTGGAAGCTTAGTGTCATTAATGGCTGCCTTCACGTATTTCTACGAAAAGAAAAATTTAGAATATAATCTTGTTATAGTGGCTTCGGCTGAAGAAGAGAGCAGCGGAAAAAAAGGTTTAAATAGTATGTTGTCGGTTATTCCAAAAATTGACGTCGCTATTGTGGGCGAGCCCACCTTAATGCATTTGGCCATTGCAGAAAAGGGTTTAGTCGTTTTTGATGCCAAGGTAAAAGGAACAGCAAGTCATGCAGCACATCCAAATAAAGACAATGCTATATATAATGCCATTAACGCTGTAAAATGGTTTCACGACTATCAGTTTGAAAAGAAATCGCCTGTTTTAGGCGATGTTAAAATGACGGTTACCCAAATAAACGGAGGAAGTCAACATAATGCTGTTCCGGCAGAAGTTGATTTAGTTATTGATGTGAGAGTTAACGACAGATATACTAATGCCGAGATTGCTAAAATACTCAAGAAGAAGTCACCATGTACAACCATGGAAGCACGTAGCTTACGATTAAATTCTTCGTCTATTCCAATTACACATCCGTTGGTAGAAGCCGGTATTGAATTGGGTAGAGAAACCTATGGGTCTCCAACCTTGTCAGATCAAGCGTGTTTAAGTTGTCCATCATTAAAACTTGGTCCAGGCGATAGCACGCGTTCACATACAGCCGATGAATTTATTTATATTGATGAAATAGAAGAAGGTATTAAAATATATATAGAATTATTGAATAAAGTAATTGTTTAAATTAGTAAAATATAGGGTTAAAATTTAAAACAGCATAGCTTATGAAACTTTGGGAAAAAGGCATATCAATAGATAAAAAAATAGAACAATTTACAGTTGGTAACGACCGAGAAATTGATATCTATATTGCGAAATATGACGTGATAGCTTCTAGAGCACATGCTAAAATGCTTCAAAGTATAGGTATTATAAATGCCAATGAATTAGTTGAATTACTTAGTGGTTTAAAAAAAATTGAGGATGCCATTGATGCAGGTAAATTTATTATAGAAAAAGAGTTTGAAGATGTGCATTCTAAAATAGAATTCGAATTAACAAACACCTTAGGTGATGTTGGAAAAAAAATTCATACTGCACGTTCTAGAAACGATCAAGTTTTAGTGGCTTTACATTTGTATTACAAAGAAAACTTAGAGATTGTTAAAGGTAAAGTACAGGTGTTTTTCGAGACCTTATTGTCTTTAGCCGATACTTATAAAGATAAAGTTTTACCGGGTTATACGCACCTTCAAGTAGCGATGCCATCGTCATTTGGACTTTGGTTTTCGGCTTATGCAGAGCTTATGATTGATGATGTGTATTTAATAAATGCCGCTATAAAAACTGTAGATCAAAATCCATTAGGTTCCGCTGCTGGTTACGGAAGTTCTTTTCCTATAGATCGAGAACTTACAACAAAACATATGGGTTTGAGTACGTTAAAATATAATGTTGTTGCAGCACAAATGAGTAGAGGTAAAAGTGAACGCACCATAGCCGCAAGTTTAGGTGGTTTATGTAACACTTTAGGGCGCTTTGCTATGGATATTTGCTTGTATATGAGTCAGAATTTTGGGTTTATCTCCTTTCCAGACGAATTAACAACAGGAAGTAGTATCATGCCGCATAAAAAAAATCCAGATGTGTTTGAATTGATACGCGGTAAGTGTAATAAAATTCAATCCTTACAGAATGAAATGATTTTAATAACCAATAATTTACCAAGTGGTTACCACAGAGATTTTCAGTTATTGAAAGAAAACATGATTGCGGCTTTTGAAGAAGTAAAAGACATTCTGGATATTTTCAATTATGCGATAAAGCAAATTATTGTGAAGGATGTTGATATACATAATGATTTGTATAAATATTTATTTACCGTTGATAATATAAACACCTTGGTAGTTGAAGGACAAAGCTTTAGAGAAGCGTATCAAAAGATAGGCGAACAAGTTAAAGAGGGCACTTATGTGCCTGATGCATCAAAACAGCACACGCATTTAGGGAGCATACACAATTTATGTTTGAATGACATCAGGGCAAAATTCCCGAAAGCGTAGAAATTTGTAATTAGAAAAAAAATTATATCTTGGTGTTAGCAAACTCGATAATAATCTTGTAATATTTCTGATTGGAATATAGGGCATGCTAAAAATAAGCTATGAATGTTGTTTACTCAACCTATAATAATTTCGGAAGTTCTAAGAAATTAAAAATCTTAATTGCTGATGATGATAAATTAGTTAGAACCTATTTAAACTTGGTTCTAAAAGACGTTGGTAAAGAATTTTTGTTTGCTAAATCAGGAGCGGAAGCTGTTGATAAATATTTGGAGCATTCTGATATTGATTTAATATTAATGGATATAAGAATGCCTAAAATGGATGGTTTGGAAGCTACTAGAAAAATCAGAGAAATAAATAAGGACGTTCAAATATTTATAGAATCTGCATACACAGAAATTGGTGAAAAAGAACAGGCGTTTGAATGTGGCGCCAATTATTTTGTAGAGAAACCTATTGATAAAAATAAACTACTAAGCGTTATTTTTAACAGGTTTTAAAACTTTTGTTTTCAATAAAGTATAAAACAACAAGTTTTGAGAGTAGTTTGTTTGAGAATAAAAAAAAGCTAAATTTATTACAATACTCCAATTTAAAAATTAAACAGTTTTGTTACTTTTTAGAAGTAAGTTTTAAAATCCCAACCACTTTTTAATGAAAAAGCAAACTTCCAACAAACATCAAAATTTCAATTTGGTTTCTTCAGAAATTGATTCTTTTGATTTTGCTAATACAATAATTGAGACCAATACAGATGCCATTATAATAACGGATATTGATGGAGTAATTACCTTTTGGAATAAAGGAGCGACATCTTTATATGGTTATACAAGTGAAGAAGTTAAGGGTAAAAATATTTCTATTATTTATACAAAAGAAAATCTGGAAGTATTAGGTTCTATAATAAAAAAAGTAATTGAAGGTGAAGAAATAAAAAATTCAGAGGTAAATGTTATTGATAAAAATGGGAATGGTTTAAACATTTTATTGTCAATAAATGGGATAAGGGATAAAGATGGTAAGGTTAAAGGATTGTTTGGTATTACAAAAGATATTACTAAACAAAAGCAACAGGAGGCTGATCTTATTGCTGCAATAGAAATTGCTGAAATTAGTAAGATGCATCTTGATAATCTCATTAATAAGATTGGAGACCCTGTTTTTGTTAAGGACGAAGAAAGCAGGCTAGTGCGAGTTAATGATGCATTTTGCTTGCTCTTTGGTTTAGATAGAGATAAAATAATTGGTAAAACCTTGGCAGAAGATGTGTCGCCCGAAGAAATTGAAAGTTTTCTAAATATTGACAAGCAAGTATTTAAGACAGGGAAAGAAAGTGTCATTGAGGAGTCGCTGACTATTAGAGGTAGACAAAAAATGATAATTTCTACAAGAAAAACCCTTTATATTGATGCTAATAATAAAAAGTATCTCATAGGTGTTATTCGAGATATAACAGATCGTGTAAATATCGAAAATGAATTAAAAAAGGCTCAAACAATCGCTCGGTTAGGTAGCTGGTATTTAGATGTTTTTACAAACGAAATTACTTGGTCAGACGAGCTATATAAAATGTATAGTATAGATCCGGCACTTCCTATTCCCCCTTATACAGAACATGTCAAATATTTTACACCTGAAAGTTGGGAGGTTTTAAGTTCATCTATTGAAAATAGTATCAATAGGGGTGAGTCTTATAATATTGAACTTCAAGCCAATGAGAATGCTGAAAACCTTAACTGGGAATGGATTTCTGCTCAAGGCGAAGCAGTATTTGATGCTGAGAATAGAGTTATTGCGGTTAGAGGTACTGCTCAAGATATATCGGAGCAAAAAAGAACCCGGTTAAAATTAGAGCGTGCCCTAAATGAGTTGACAGAATTAAAACAACAAATTGAAGCCGAAAATATTTACTTAAAAGAAGAATTAAAATTAGAAGGTAGTTTTCAAGAAATTAAAGGATCGAGTAAACCATTAAAAAGAATATTAAAGCAAGTAGAGCAAGTAGCAGAATCAGACACAACAGTATTGGTGCTTGGAGAAACCGGAACAGGAAAAGAACTTATTGCGAAAGCCTTACATAGCAAAAGCCAAAGAAAAATTTTTCCGTTAATTAAAGTGAATTGTTCGGCCTTACCAACAGAATTAATTGAAAGTGAATTGTTTGGTCATGAAAAAGGTGCGTTTACAGGCGCTATAAACCGAAAGGTTGGTCGATTTGAATTGGCCGATAAAGGAACTATTTTCCTTGATGAAATAGGCGATTTGCCAATTGATTTACAAACTCGATTATTACGAGTTCTGCAAGAAAGTGAATTTGAACGATTAGGAGGAGAGAAAACGATAAAAGTAGATGTTAGAGTAGTGGCGGCTACCAATAGAAATTTAGAAGAATTGATGATGGAAGGTAAATTTAGGCAAGATCTTTATTATAGATTAAATGTTTTTCCAATAACTAGTCCGCCATTGCGCGATAGAAAGGAAGATATTCCAAGTTTGGTTAATCATTTTATCAATAAGTATAATAACAAAGTAAAAAATTCAATTAAATCAGTTTCTAAAAATACTATTAATAGGTTAATGAGTTATAATTGGCCCGGCAATATTAGAGAATTGGAACATGTGATTGAGCGAGCTATGGTTTTGAATTATGGAGAACAGCTTCAATTAGGAAAATGGTTTGTAGGAGGAACAGCAGAATTAAATTTAACAGATGAGTTTATTTCTCTAGAACAATTGGAACGTGATTATATTACTAAGGTGCTGGAACAAACGAATGGTAAAATTCGCGGTAAAAATGGAGCTGCCGAAATTTTAGGTTTAAAACCAACCACCTTAGAATCAAGAATAAAGAAGCTTAATATTTCAAAAAATAGATAACCGTTTTGAATTTTAAAAACTACGATATTTCGTGTATGCACGAAATATCGTAGTTTTTTATTTTAAATTTTAACGCTATTTTGCTTTTTAAAAAACTTAAACATTTGATAAACAACATTTTAAATCGTTAATATTTATTATGGCATATAAATTGCTAAATAATACGTTTTAAGTTAAAAAATACTGAAATAAATAAGTTAACTAAACTAAATCTTTAATGTAAAATTAAATGAATTAGCTAGAAAAATAACAAGTTGTTAATAGCGGTAAAATGAACTTTCATTTTACATTTACTGAGGGGCGCATTGTGAGAGGTTGCGCCCTTCTTTTTTTTATAGAAATTTTGTTTTTAGCATTTTTTGATTACATTCTACTATTTTTGATTCTTATTAAAGGCTATAACTTGAAACAAAATAAAGTATTAACTATTTCCGAGCCTGTTTTTTTAGATTATATACATAGTTTTAGAGGACTGGCCATTTTAAAAATTGTATTTGGCCATGCTATGGCTGCAGCTTTTATTGGAGTTTATGGCTATTTTGATGATTCGCATCCAATTTTAATGACTAGCGAAATATTTTATCACGATAGTACACTTTATTTCGCCATAATTTCCGGATTATTATTTTCAAAAATATTAAAACACAAAGGGTACTTACATTTTTATAAAAGTAAATTAAAGCACATTTTACTACCGTATCTATTTGTAACAATCGTCTTTACTTTAACTAAAATTGACTTTAACCATTTTTCTAGTTTTAATGAAGGATTGGCATATGTATTGCATAAAATTTGGATGAACTTCGTATTTGGTCAAGCGAGTTTTGCCTTGTGGTATATTCCCGTTTTGCTTTTTTTATATGTGATTACACCCGTTTTAGATTTTCTTCTAACCTATAATAACTTTAGTAAGTATCTGTTTTTTATAATAATATTTATGCCACTTTTAATTTCTCGAATACCTATAATGCGCGAGTATAATTTGAGGTTTGAAACCTTAGTTTATTTTACTGGTGCTTATAGTTTGGGTATGTTTTTAGGTAGCCATTTAAATAAAAATTTAGTACTTATTAAAACCAATAAAGTATTAATACTCATAATTGCTATAATGAGCACAATAGGACTTTTTTATTTATACATAGGGCATATTAATGTGCTTGGCAATGTTAATATAAAGGAAACCGTTTTTTACATTCAAAAAATATGCTTTGCCTTTTTATTTATCTTGTTTTTCTATAATTATAGGAAGCAACCAGTATTTTTAAAACCAATTGCTCGCGATTCTTTTTCGATATATTTTTTACATGGGTCCATATTATATTCAATATTGCCACTATGTATATTTGTTTTTAAGGATAGTATTGTTGAGCCCGTAAATGCTATATTGATTGCAATAGTCTTATTTATACTTTCTATTTTCATAAGTAGAATCATTGTGTTCTTGTTTAGGAAGATATTGCCTAGGCATTCGAGAATTATTATTGGCGCATAGTTATGTTGTTTTATAATTCAAACGTTAGGCGTTATCATTTTAATAATATTGCGGTTATAAATTTTATGACTTATAATATTAAGTAGTTTTAATCTTTGAAGTGGTAATTTATTAAATACAGTCTTTTAAATCTTTTCAACTTTTATACAAAAATGTATCTTTAGAGAATACTAACCGTTATTTAACAAACATGAGAATTGGCATTATTATAGGAAGAATAGGAGGTGTTGATGGAGTCGCACTTGAAACAGAAAAATGGATTGAAGTTTTGAGAAAACTTGGTCATCAGGTATTTATTATGTCTGGTGAATTTGACTCTTGGCAAATGGATTATGATTATGATTATTTATTTCCATCATTATCCTTTTTTTCTGTAGAAGCAGAATGGGGTCAACGAAAAGCATTTTTCGAACCTGATAAAGATCCAGATGCCTTGCTTGAACATGTTGAGAATGCCTCAAACCTTATTGAAGAAACCATGCAGAAATGGGTAGCAGATAAACGGTTAGATGTTATTCTTTCAGAAAACGCTTCGGCATTGCCCTGCCATCTTTCCATGGGAGTTGCTATTAAAAAACTTATTAAAAATACAGGACTGCCAATTGTAACCCACGATCACGATTTTCATTGGGAACGTGGTAAAAGGTATGTGTCTGCACATCCAGAAATTAACCAATATATTGATGATAATTTTCCGTTGCTGTTGCCAGATGTAAAACACGCGGTTATTAACACGTTTGGAGTAGAAACTTTCAAAAAGAGGTTTAATATAGATGCCACCTTAGTGCCTAATGTGATGGATTTTAATCGAAAATATGGTGTTCCAACGCCCGAAAATCAATTTTTTCTTAAGGATGTTGGCGTCAAAAAAGATGAAATAGCTTTGTTGCAAGTTACTCGTATTGTAAGGCGTAAAGGGATTGAAACGGCCATTTCGTTAATAGATGAGCTCGATGATAAAAAACTAAAACTTGTTATTACTGGTAATAATTACGATGATGAAAATAAAGAATATTATAATGAATTAATTGACCAAATTCATGATTTGAATCTCTCCAGTCAAATCATATTTGCTGCTCACAAAGTGCTCGATCATAAAGATTTATCGGATGTATATGCGCATGGCAGAGCCTGTACTTATTTTAGTACGTACGAAGGTTTTGGGAATGCATTTGTAGAAAGCGTTCTGGCTAAAAAGCCAATATTTGTAAATAACTATAAGCCAGTATATATGCAAGATATTGGTGTTAAAGGATTTGAAACCGTAATGATTGAGGATAGTAATTTAACTAATGAAAAGATTCAACAAATGGCCAATATCATTTATAACCCAAAACGATGCAAGGAGATTGGTGAATATAACTTTAACCTTGGGAAAAAATATTTCTCATTTGATGTCCTCGAGGAAAAATTAAATAGCTTATTTACATTTTAACAAACTAAATAATGACTCAAAATAATACAGCGAAAATCACTAACATTTTAAAAGAATTACACAATGAAAAAATAGAAACCTGGTTTGATTTAGGATTATTTATCGATAGGTTTAAAGAAAAAAAATCAAAAGCAGGGTTTCATGGTGATGCCAAATCGTTTGATGCAAGTTTAACAAAAGGCGGTATGGCGTTTTTAACTTTTTACTTCACCATAGATGGTATTACTGTGGAAACAGATAAGTATGCTAAAATTTTTAAGAATATTTATCCTGAGATACCTATTCATTTTGTAGCTGGAGAAATTAAACCAGAGGCTGATGAGTTAATTCCAAAAGATGCCTTTAAAAAAGTTATTCCAGAAATGGAAGCTTTTGATGCGTGGCCATTATATAATGATTTCTTTAAGATTAAAATGGAACGTGGTAGTGAAGCATATAATAATCTAATAGGTAAGTTTTGGAAAGAAGTTTTAGTGCTGGTTGAGAAGTTGGGTAGCTATATTGAGGAAAATGATATTTCGCTGTTGTATTTAATCAATGTATGCTCAAATCCAGGCAACGTTTCGTTGGCTTTTGCTACCGTTTTAATATCAGAATATTTAGGCCTTCCTGTTATTAATAATAATCATGATTTTTATTGGGAAGGTGGTAATAGAGAAGTAGAAATCAAAAAGAAAGGACTCAAAAAAGGCCCGCGAGATTTCTTTTTTCATAACGCGCATGTAGGAGAGTTTTTCTCAATTATTGAAATGATTTATCCTTGGGAAAGCCGCTCTTGGATGCAGGTAAATATTAATAAAATACAACAAAACCATCTTATCGATATTAATGGTCAAAACCCAGCAAACGTAGCGTTAATAGGAACGGCTGTAGATACTAAAATGCACCAAATGAGTAAACGTGATATTATTAAAGCGTTTATGCAGGTGTCAACTATTTTTGCTAATAAAAAAGATACGATAACTGTTCATACTGCAGCACATCATACAAAAAGCGAGCGTTCATTAAAACCAATATTACTTGGATATAAAACCATTAAGAAGTTTGACTTTGTTAATAACAACATTGTTTTTTTACAACCTACTCGCGTAATTAGTAGAAAATCAATAGAA
>Ga0102958_1000156_pt1 | contig 15202 bp, 13 predicted proteins | sample SalPonF2_B_D1_MG_FD_84513 | JGI IMG/M metagenome (GOLD analysis project Ga0102958, IMG submission 84513) | Salt pond soil microbial communities from South San Francisco under conditions of wetland restoration - Salt Pond MetaG SF2_B_D1_MG ...
CAACCAGCTATATTAGAATGGTATCAAGCAGATTATACTGCAGAAGAATGGCCTATTGAAGTAGGATTTGGTCGTGGAACTTCAAACACAATTGGTAAGTTAAAGAATCCATTATTACAAGATGATTATTTGTTCAAGACATATAAATATGGTATAATCAGTGAATCACTAACACAGGACATATCAGATTCATATTCGAAATTCAAAGTAGTATGGAAAGATGGAGAATCAACACTATGGAATAATGATGCTCTTGTGGCTACATTAACAAGTGATATACCTACAGTAGATGTTCCTATAGTATTTGGAGATACAACATCTGGTGGAGCTGCAGGAACAGATACAAAAGGAACACTTGATTGGATGTTTGTAAGAAAATATTCAGATAATATGCCTACTGTTACTTGCGATGCAAACATATGTCTTATCACAGCAGATAATGGTGGTTTTGAAAACTTACAGATTCCATTGGAAACAACATATACAACAGGAGAAATCTCACTTGCATATGCTGAAGATAACAGTGAAGTAGAGTGGACAGCAGTTTGTTATGATGATGCTGGAAATGCATACACTGGAACTACACAAGCATTTGATGTTAAGGATAATACTGCACCAATCATATCGCTTGATGAGACAAACGCATTCAAGGAAGATAATCTATCAACACATTCAAATGCTGTAAGAGACCTTGACTTGGCAATAAATTATTTCGATTATAACTTATTCCAAGCATATGAAGCAATAACTTGTGAATATGATGGACTTATTTATGAATGGGAAGATATTGATGTAGAAGTTTTCAACTTCAATCCAACATATCAGAATAGTGTTAATCAAACATATTCATATGATGTGTATGATGATACATATTCAGTTACAGAAATAGCTTCCGCAGGAGATAATACACAAGGATGGGTAGGTCAAATTTTTGATTCATTCTATTATGTATCACTACTTGAGTATAAAGTTGATACAGTAGATTCAGCATTAAAGATACAAACGTATGATGGTGTTGATTGGAATGACGTTGTTACAGAAGCAAGAGCTACAACTACATATGATTTAAATGTGACTATCAATGAAAGTATAAACGGAATAAGATTCTACTTTGATGATACAACTGGTGCAGCGTCACAGAATAAGGTTTACTTTATGAAATACATCTATGAAAATGGTATTTCACAAAATGGTGCTTTGTTCCAACACACTCACACAGTAGATACAACTGGATTACCAATGCAGAAGTGTGTATTCAATTCAAGTGCTTCTGATGACCACACAGATGCAGAGATTGCAGATTATGAGGTAACAGATATCACAGGTGGGCTTGAATATGATACTGATGTAGATGTTTCTGCTCAAGTTACATATGCAGGAAATGCTTATGATATATTGTCAACATCAACAACAAAGAGAACTGATAGATATACATTCGAGTTTGATTTTGTTTCAAAAGCTCTTGAGAGAACATTTACATTATCATCAATTGATGGAGATGTAATATACCATAGACCAAACAGTAAATATGATGGTCACTTTGTAATATGGGATAATGAAGCTAAGGATGGAAACTGGGTAGACTTTGTAGAAGTTGCTAATCCAGAAAAAGAGTTCGAATACACAATAACAAAAGTTAATGACTTTGAATATGACATAAAAGTTTCAGTTGTTGTCCCTCCTAATAATTTAACTCCTGAAGAGGAACTTGCAACATATGGTGTAGATACGTATGAGTTCTTCTCAATTGGAGGAACAAATGTAGCTCACGAATCTTGGGAGTTCTATATTGGTGGAGCACTTAATGTTACAGGTATCAATGTATTTGACCAAAGCACATTTACAAATTACACTGCACACGTTACAACTATAAGTGGATTCCCAGGTGCTGAGTTCAACCAAACATATAATGTTTCAGCTACAAATTTTGTAGAAGGATTATCAGAAGGTGTTTATAATATTACATTCACACACCCACAATTCTTCGACCAAACATATATTGTAAATATAACAACACAGTTTGATGAATGTTATCAAGAGTCTGCTGACATTGGTGGAAGCTGCCCTGGAACAATAGAAAACACTGTAACATTCACAGCAGGTGGAAGTTATGTTGATGACCCTGGTTGGAATGATTTAGGAAACGCTATTGATGCAAACTGGTCTTCCTATTCAAATGTTCAGAATACTGCAGGATACAAATATTATTACTTCACGTATGATATGGTAGATGAAGCATTCCCTATTTGGGAAGTTGGTGTTGGAGAGAATAGCACAGATAGAATAAATTTAACTCCACAAGATAGCTGCCTTGATGATGCAGATGGAAAACTTAAACTAAGAATTGGTTTTGAGAACTCAATAGTGCAAGAGTCTCAAGTGTTCCAATGTAGTGATGATGGTGCTTGGTCTTCTATAACTGATATAGAAGGAGAACTTGGAAATTTTACAAATAAATTATGGGAAGAAGGAATCCATTGGAAGACACTTGGTGCAAATTTACAGAAGCAAGATTATGAATCATATCAAGCTAAGATAACATTCCAGTTAAGAGATGTTAAAACACAAGCTCTACTTGATGACTTGAATGTATCAATTACAATTGGAAATTTCACAACTAATCAGTATTTCCCAGAAGGAACTTATGATTTAACAGTTTTAGTGGATGCTGATGAAGCTAACATTTTGGCTACTAAAGATAGATACATCGACTTGAATAAAACTTACACATTCGAATATAAACAAGAAGAAACATATGTGCTTGATATGAATTTCTATTCAATAATCAATCTATATGATGAAAAGACACTTGAAAAATTCGATATGACTAAACCTGATAAGGTAGAGTTCCTTGTGTTCTGTGAAGACAGCACAAGAGTTCAAGACTTAACAAACGCAACACAGACTGTAGAAATTACTTGTGCGTATGAGAAGTTCAAGTTCCTATTAACTTATGGAACAAGTGGTTATTATAGAACATTCCTTACACCACCTGAAGATGCGTTCAACCAAAGTATCTACTTGATTGAAATAAGTTCAACATCATATATTTATTCATCATTCACTGTAGATGATTTACTTGGACAATATGACAATCCACGTATTTACATCAATAAGCTGATTGAGAATGATGAGGTTCAGATTACTGCAGATTATACAGATGTAGAAGGAAAGATTGGTGCGTTCTTGATAGAAAACCAAGAGTATATCATTGAGATTCAGTCAGATAATCAACCTACAAGAGAAATGGGTATTTATGCAGCAGACGTTGGTGGAGATAAAACTCTACGTCTATATGATATTGACCTTTCAACTGAAAATACAGGTGTAGATGAAACAGTTAATTACGGATTGATATTACAACAACGGGACAATGAAACTTATCTTGTGGGTCAATATATAGATACTGCAAATCTGACATCAGAGGTAACATTCGAAGTTAGAGAAGGAAATTCAGAAGGACCAGTGCTTTACACATCAACTATGGACGTTAATTATGTTCCTGCTCTTGGATACGCTGTTGCAGAATATGAACAACTTGTAGATGAAGAGTTCCTTAACAAAACATCTGTTGCGTCTGTTACTGCACAACACGCAGTAGGAACTCAATATGATGCTTGGTATCTATACAAAGATTATACAATACCACTACCAGACGACCTTGATAGAGGAACTCTGAATTGGATAATTGTGTTATTCCTAAGTGTGATTGCAATAATGTCAACAATCAGAACAGCAAACATAATGAGTATGGTATTGCTTGGATTCGCAGGACTGATGGTCTTCTTCGGATGGTTCCAAGTAAGCCAAGGTGTCTTGTTATTATCAATACTTGTGTCACTGCTATCAATCCTGAAAGATGGGGAGCGTAAAACAAAATGAACTTAGCGTTTAAGTTAATGTTGTGGAGTATACTGCTTAACTTAGCGACAGGTATAATGATAGTTGCGATTGTGGATATTGATGGTAATCGTGTATTCGATTTACCTGAGACACGTGGCGGTTTATCTTATAACGAATCACAATCAGTTGGTTTCACAGGAAAATTAAATCAGAGTATTACTCCTGATGGAGCTGTAGAAGATAGAGGAAATGCTATCTATAGGGTATTGGATACACTGAACCTCGGTTTTGTAGAGAGGTTTTTGAATGCAGTAGATACCTATATGTTTGGATTCCTTAACGTATTAGATAGAATGATAATTAGTAAGATGGCACCTGAAATAGGTAATTTCTTGCTTGGGTTATTCAAGACGTTATTGACAATTGCATATATGGTAGGGGCCTGGGTAATGTGGACAGGTAAGGATATACGGAGTTAGATAAAGATGGCAGACTATACAAACACAGGTTGGGACAAGCTCATAGATGGCAATATGGTAGGTGCAGTCTATGATATGTTCAACGTAGCAATGGGAGGTGTAGGTTGGCCTGTAGTAATTTTATTCTTTATATTTCAAGTGATGTTGTATTTTAAAACACGGAACCTTACTTTGTCTTGGATTACAGGGGTATTTTTCGTAAGTTTGTATGCAGCGAGTGTGTTTATCGAACCATTCAGCGTCCAGATAATGTTCATAACATTAGTCTTTGAACTTGCTGGATTACTATACCTATGGTTATTTACGTAAAATGGCAAAAAAGAAAAGAACAGTCATCACCAACAATCGACAGATTTACGAGAAGTTCAATATGTTGAACTTCTCTCCTGAAGTAGTTTTGAAAGGTGTAAAATCGAATCAGGTTGATAAGATACTGAAAAGTATCAATAAAACTGATGCGGTTCTGAACTCTGAGATTTTTGGGGATTACATTTTAATCAAGAGAATAGGGCAGATAAACTTCAAAATCTACCTGAAATAGGCCGCTTGGAAAAATATATATATAAAGGTCAAGTGGGTTTATACTAATTAGTTGAAGCTGATGGCTTCGACGCAAAACAAAAAACACGGAGGAAAACGACAATGTTTATGCAAATTGCAATTGGAGCTATCGGTATCGGTATCGTGCTGATGGTAGGTTATCTTGTTGTAGCACAAGTTAGAGCAGCTTTGCCAACTACAGGATTAACAAACGAAACTACAGAAGGTATGGACGCAACTCAAGCAACAGTATTCGCTGGATTTGGTCTTATCGCAGTAGGTATCATCGTTCTTGCAGCATTCGGTCTAATCAACATCTTCCGTTAATTCGGGAAATGTTGGCTTTTCAGAAGCTACGAGAGTAAGGTGACAGCACACGGAGGTTGACGGAACTCAACCAAATTATAATCATATAATAATATATGGAGGTAAACCACAATGTTTATGCAGATAGCAATTGGAGCAATTGGTATTGGTATTGTGTTGATGGTCGGTTACCTTGTTGTAGCACAAGTTAGAGCTGCACTCCCAACTACAGGACTGGATAACACCACAACTGAAGGAATGGATGCAACTCAAGCAACTGTGTTCGCAGGTTTCGGTCTAATCGCAGTCGGTATCATCGTTCTTGCAGCATTCGGACTTATCAATATCTTCAGGTAAAACTGACGTATTGAAAGGAACGTATGCCGTGAGGCAACCCCAGTGAAAACTGGGAATTTTATTTTTTTTCTCTTTTTAGAGATACAACAACAAAAATCAAACTCATAGGAGGATAACCAAAAATGTTTATGCAAATAGCAATCGGAGCAATCGGTATTGGTATTGTGCTGATGGTAGGTTATCTTGTAATCGCTCAAGTAAGAACAGCAATTCCTACCCCACAAGTGGCTAACACTTGTCAAGGACAAGTCGGAATTGACCCAGCGTGTGCAGGTGGAGATAACGTAAGTGCTTATGTTGACTCAACTACATTCACAGAAGGAGTATCTGGTGTTCAAGCTACAGTCTTTGCAGGATTTGGACTTGTCGCAGTAGGTATCATAGTTCTTGCAGCATTCGGTCTAATCAACATCTTTAGATAGATAGATTAGGAAGATGCAAGTGAGAAATATCAATCCAGTATAAACTGGAATTTTTTTTATTATATTTACAAACACAACAAGGTAGGAAAACAAATGTTTATGCAAATAGCCATAGCGGCAATCGGAATCGCCATTGTATTGATGGTAGGGTATCTTATCATAGCACAAGTTAGCATTAACTTACCGACAGGTCAATCACAAGAAGCAGCCGATGGAATAACTTCCGCAAAAGCAACAATTTTTGCAGGTTTTGGTCTTGTTGCTGTTGGTATCATAGTTCTTGCAGCGTTTGGGATGATTAACATCTTCAGATAAATGCTCTGATTATACTTCTAACGTAGGTCTTCCTATAGAAAGATTTAAATACAAGTTGTTACCATACATTATATAAGATAAAATGGCTATGACTCGAAGAAAGATTATAAGAAGGATTGGCGATTCTGTTGGTGTAATTTTCAACAAAGAAGAGCAGAATCTGTTTAATATTCAACAGGGAACTGTCGTAGAGGTAACTGTCAAAGTCGTTAACAGAGGTGGACGATAAGATGTTAATTGAACTGTTCATTTTTTTCGAAATTGTAGCACTTGTTTTATTCGGTGTAGCCTTTTTTACTAAACAAGAGATTTTATGGGCCTTGGCTGCTATTGTTCTTGGTGTGTTGATGTTTACAAGTTTTAATGTTCAAACATATGTTTATGAATATAATACAACTACATTGGCGTATCAACCTGTCGAGATTACAAATAGTTATCCTTATCTGATGGGTCTGAATCTTGCATTTTTTGTTCTGGCTCTTGTCTTAGGAATATTTGACCTCTTCGACAAGTATGGAAGCAGATTCGCCAAAGGAGGAGGAGGCAATGCGGACCCAAGGGAGTAAATTATTTCTTCTTGTAGTTTTTACGCTTCTACTTAGTTCTCAAGCTATGGCGGCGTGGGATGTATTTAGCCCAGAGTCTCCACCAGGTGTAGCTGCAAGTGCAACCTGTCTTATCAACGGACCTTGTTCTATGAATAGTGATATCTATATGAATGGATATACAATTCATAATGTTTCTATTGCTAATTTGGTTGTAACGTATGACTGGGATGGTATAAACAATATACCAGAAGGGTTTGCAGATAATGTTGACAATGACACAACTTATACAGCCGATGAGTTTTATATCAATCTTATTGGGACACAATTTGTTCTAAATGAAGGAGCATTAAACAATACGATAACTACACTTGTAGAAAGTGGCGATGTCGACCTTAACTGGAACTATTTAATTAACGTTCCTCCTAATCTTGATACTGACAGAACTGATGACCTTATCGATACTACAAATTTTGGTGGAGATGTTTCAGGAACTTATGATAATATTGATATTGATGCGAATGTTATAGGGGATTCTGAGATAGATTTCTCACAGGTAACAGTTGCGGACTTTACAAACGACGCAGGTTATATTACTGGTGTGAACTGGACTGATGTAGGAAACATTCCTGCAGGGTTTGCAGATAATGTAGATAATGATACCACTTATGAAAATCTTTCTGAGTTCAATAATGATGTTGGCTATCTTACAGATGCAACACTCAATGCTTCATTAAATGGGACAGTTGACCAATTTATTACAGACCTTTGGGTGAATGAAACAGGAGATACTATGACAGGCGACCTGAATATGAGTAACAACAGTATAATGAATGTTTGGGAACTTAATGTTCACAACATCACTGGTAACTCTCCTGTATATGTGGATGACGAACTTATTGTTCAAGATAGAGTTGTTGCAAAGGGAGATATAGTCTTAGCTAATCCAAATACAACAGCATTTGTTGGAGAACGGTTTGAAGGAAATTCATTCACATTCGTTAATCCAACTACAAATGAAACATTGATGCAGGTTTCAGATACAAATTATCCTTTGTTTGGTGATGACCTTGGAGATATTACAGCACGAACAATGACTATTGACAGACTGATAATTACAGGACTTCTAAACTATTCTAATACAGAACCACCAGACTATTACTTCTCAGACGAAGAATGGATTTACAAGACAAACACAAACGGAACTACATTCACGTTCAATTTTAATGGAACATTATTAGATGATTATACAGCACAATCTATCCTTAATGCAACAATCAATTGGACACAACTTGATGATTTGCCATCTACACTTGATTTAGATTGGACAGATGATGTTATGTTAAACACAACTTTTGGAGGAGATGTAAGTGGCACATATGATAATCTTCAGCTTATTGCTGATGTCATTGGTGATGCAGAGATTAACTACACTGCAGTCACCGTTGGTGACTTCTTCAACGATGCTCAATATATCAACTTTTATACATTCAATGACACCACAAATGCATTGAATCAAAGTATCATAAATTTAGGAAATGATATTTATAACACGCTAAACAATTTGAACACTTCATTGACTAATTATATCATAAGTGTAGATAATGAAACTAACCTAAGAATTGACGCATTGAATCTTTCAACTACAAACGAGTTCAATAATGTTTACAATGATATATCTAATTTGAACACTTCATTGCAAGGAGATATTAACAATCTTGAACAAGATATAGCAAACAATTATTACAACAATACAGAATCAGACACACGGTATGTTGAGGTTGCAGGAGATACTATGACAGGAAGTCTTGTCATCAATGGGAATCTTACAATCATTGGAGACTACGTTAATGCGACTGTAGAGACACAATATCTGGATGGGGACTTTATACCAAGTATGAATGGATTGTGGGATATAGGGGCTAATACGGCTTACTGGGATACTGTCTATGCAGAGAATCTTATTGGTCTACTCGATTGGTCAAACTTAACAAACATTCCTGCTGATTTAGATTTAGCTGCATCTGATGATGTTCTTTTAACAACTAACCACGGCGGAGACGTATCAGGAACATATGACAATCTTCAACTTGGAAGTGATGTTGTTGGTGATAACGAAATAGATTATGCAACTGTGACAGTATCAGATTTTACAAATGATGCAAATTATGTGAACACGTCTCAACTGGGGGATGTCAATACATCTCTGTCAAATGATATAACAAACTTAGAAAACTATGTAAATACACAGAACCATTCAGGAGATGTTGTAGGTCCATACAATGACCTTCAATTACAGACTGATGTTGTGAATGATAATGAGTTAAACTATTCAGATGTAACCTTAGCAGACTTTACAAATGATGATGGGTATGTGCAATATGGAGACGAAATTTATATATATAAGGACAACTCATTAAGTGATACGGTTAAGTTTAACGAGACTAAACTAAACCAGACAGTATACTTACTAACTGGTATTTTTGAGGAGACAATCAATATCACTGTGACAGGAGGAGTTGGAACAGGTGTAACAGTTGAATGTTGCACAATGGCTAACGAAATCCTCGATGTGAGGGTTACACCACCTACAGTAACATCAGCATATAGATTCAGTGCAAACTCAACGATAACAGGAGAACCAGTCGATGTGGACAGAAATCAGCACGTTGGTGAATGGCACGTTGCTCATAGAGGAGTAGTTGTTACCGATGAGAATATAAATTACTTTATCACAAATGCAAATACTGATGGGGTGTATAGTGTCAGAGTGAGGTATGAAAGATGAGGAAAGCAATATTATTTATCATAATGACCTTGATGGTCGTGCAGTTGGCATCCGCTAATGTATTTGAAGAAGTTACGTCAGGAATTGAGCTGTCAGGAGTTGTTGAAAACTCTTATGAAGTAGATGGTTATATTTGGGAATTAGAGTCTAATAGTAATGATGAATTTATTTTTAAGACAGAAGGAGTATCTGTGGAAGATAGTATGTTTTTGAAGTTTTGGTTTGAAGAAACAACCGAACCACTTGATGTTGCGGTATATAATTATGACACAGATTTTTGGGATGTTATTGCTAACATTCCCGATTCACCGATAAAAACATATTCACAAGTTGAAGTTGTAAATTATACATCTTATTTGAATGCTACTGATAACAAAGTTCTTATAAAATTGATAGCTACAACAAACAAAAAAGCATATCTTTGGTTGGATAAATTCTTAGTGAGTGGAGCAAGTCAAGCAGCAATTATATCACGAGTAGATTCTGTTCAAAGCCTTAAATCACAACCACCAACACTTGATGTTCTGGGAACATATTATGAAGTTGGAGATATGGCTAAGGTTATTGCTCAGGTATCAGTTGATGGACAAGCTATCAACGATGCAAGTTGTTTCGCAAGTATATATCATCCTGATGATACTGTTCATATCAGAAACACAAGAATGAAATTGATTCAAAATAGTGATGGGATGTATGTATATAATACTCCAATACCAAGCACAGAAGATAATGATGGTGTTAATGTTATAGGAGTATGGCCAATTTCTGTTGTATGTGATTTTGATACTGAAGAGATTCCGTATTATGTGATGAATGTGACATATACTTATGGAACTCCAGATGGTAGTCCAGGAACCGATTTATGGTTTGATGATAATATATATTCACTTGTGCAAACAGAATTTTATAATGATACTCTTGACAAGTTAGATATTGTTCTTGAATATCACAATATTACAGACCCTCTTGGTTCACAAGCTCTGAGATTTTTTGTTGAATGGCAAGGATATGTCACTTCTCTGACAAACGAAGAAGCATATATATATTGGTGGGATGATACAAATTCCGAATGGGATTTAGCAGATAATACAATTAGTTCTTCCTTTACAGATGTGTCATTTGAATCACCACAGGCAACAAATGAATCTGTTGATAATTATGTTAATTCTAATGGTGTATTAAAGATAAGAATTGTTGCTGATGCTTCAATCAATGCAGAAACAGTTCCGATGTATACTGAAGGATTTGAGTCTACCAATCAACAACTTGCAGATACAGGTTCATTTAATGATGTGTATTGGAATGAAACTATTGATGATATAAATATGTATATCAATACGACTGGTGCATTATCAGGAACATCATCTTTACGAGTTACTGGAAATTCTATTCCTTTAGATGTTATTCCAGTTTGGGCTATCGGCTTTCAAGATACATATGCAACACTTTATTGGCATAACGGAGTATGGGATAGTGTTGAACCTGGTGATATTACTGCCCATATGAAATATAGAACAGATAGACCACCTCCATTATATCTTGAACACCAAAGAGTTGGTCTTATGCGATTTAATGTTACAGCACAACCAGGCACTTATATTACTGATGCAACTTTGAATCTTCATTACCACGCTGTTCAAGGAAAGGATGTAGATGGAGATGCGTGTCTTGTAGATTTTATTAAAGTTCCTGATTGGTATCCTGCAGACCAGACAGACATAAATCTAACAGGAACCACAATGTTTACTGTTGACACTAATACAGCTTTGGTTCACGTCGATGACCCAAGAGATGTTACAGCTTATGTTGTCGCAGGTGAGATGCTACCTATAAAGTTCGAAGCACGATGGAAAGATGGAACACAAACAAATGGAGATGAATGTTTACTTGCAATTGAAGATGATATAAGAGTTGAACTTCAAGTCACATATGCTAATGGAAAGGTAGAAATATTTTTACCTGTTGACACAACAGATTATTGGGATATGGTTGTTTCTTGGGAAGAAGAAATGACAGGGGCACTTGCTTCTGATAATGTTGATTTCTCAATAAGTTCTAATGGTGGAAGCACTTGGTCATCATTATATTCATTTACAGGAAATCATCCGTTTGATACAGATAGTGTTGTTCTTAGTGCAGCATATAATGATAATCCAGATGTATTATTGAGAATATCTGCTCAGATAAACAATCCAACAACAAATTTTAGATTAGATGATATAACATTTACAGGGACACATAGAATACCACACGATATTTATACAGATTATATTCATCTTATTTCTATTGATGCTGCAACAGTTATCAACGAAGTAAGAGGTGGTGGTGAGTTTAATGTCAAGGATAGGTTAGACGCTATCGAATTAAATCTAAGTGACATCTTATTTGAAGTAGAAGAAGTATTTACAAATGATGTGGCTGTTGAAGTTATATCAGCAGATATAATAACACCATTTACTGACCCATCACCAATCAATGCGTATATGTATAAGGTTGCTGACCATTCAAGTGGTGTGACTTCGGCTACTTGTTCATTGTCAGCTAAAGGTCCTGCAACATCTTTAGGACCTGGGCCACAAGTGCTTACAGCATATCCTATGGTAGAACAAGGAGCAGGAAACTATTATGCCGCACCACCAGTTCCATCAGGTGGATGGCCAACAGGTATTTATCTTGTTGAAGTAAATTGCCAGAAAGGAACTGATAATGCTTACACAGCAAAGAACATAAGAGTTACAGATAATGTTCCTGATATTGTTTGGACAAGAGGAATAAGAACTCTTACACAAGAAGGTTACAATGCAATCGCTGATGAAATCTGGACTGTGAACAGAACCATCGAGCCAGGATTAACTGACCAAATGTCGACAAGTGTTTGGGACTTTGTAGCAAGATACGTTCACGGGGAGATACTGAATTAAAATGGATTTTGATGATATACCAGGGCCAGATACTTTGCCAATTCAAAACCCACACCCACCAGAGTTTCAAGGTGGTATGGGGATGTTAGCAACACCTGATGAAGGGATGTTACAGAATGAGCAGATAGCTGAGCAAATAGAAGGGCAAATGGTTCCACAAGGAGAAAATCCATTTGCTGCACAGAGATATAACAACGTTCAAGTTCCTGATGTTCCCATATCAATGGGAGGGTCAATGGCTGAACAGTTATTGAATGACAACGAAGCTCCAGAAGATATAAGAAAGAAATACTGGTTTGTTTTTCACAAAGATAATGTGCTTACATTTCTTGACGACAAAAGAAAAAACAGTAAACTTATAAACTTCGACATAGCTAAGATAGATATACTAAACAGTATGAGTTACTATGACTACACATTCGAAAAAGAATTTGAGTTTGGTGTTGTCCGAAACGTGCTTGAAACAAAGTTGGATAGAGCACTTGGGTTTAAAGGCGGAAACATCAAAAATGAACGTATTATGCTTCAGTCCCAGTTTACAGAACAACGACAAATCTCTGAAGATGGTAATATGGGAAACATCAAGGAAGGTTTCTTCAAGAGACTTTTGGGACGAAGGTAGAGTAAAAATATAAGGGTCTTTAGGGTAAGACAGTAGGGAGGAAAGAAATTGGCAATGGCATTTTTAACAAACATATACCTATGGATAGGATTAGCACTGCTTTTCTTATTGATGTTCGGTATGTTGATGATATTCTTAATCATCATAGGAAAGAAAACACACGCAATAATCGAATTTAAGGCTTGGATGAAAGGATATCCTATAGCCTTGTTTTTTCAGGATAACAGGTATTGTGAATGGAAACCTGTAAAACCTGATGCGGGTATAATCGAGGACAAAGAATATGGAGCATTCATTATTAGTTCTACATACGTTGACCGTAAAACTAAAAATATTTTGATTCCGTTTGACGCAGCATTTGGTGCAAGTCTAAATGTAAAAGCAGCTAAAATGGCTGATGATTTACAATACATTATCAAAGACCAAGACCAGATGGGAAGATTGCGAGAAGCAATTAGTCGAGGATTGATTCAGGAAACAGAAACACTTGATGCACTAAAAACAAGTATTCATTTTGGGTCTATCAAATATATGATGACAGCTCTGATTCCACATAATATCAATGCAAAGATAGAGAAGGTTATCGCTCAAAGAATGAAGAGCTATGGAAATGTTAACGTTCAACAAGTTGTATTTATGTTCGTTGCAATCTTTGGTGCAATTCTACTTGGAGCTATGGTAATCAAATTAGCATTCAATAAGTAAAATGGCAACTGGCGGACCACCAAGCACAGGATATAAGTTTAATACGTTCAAAGAGATTAAGAGTCATTCCTCTATTCTCTATAATGAGCGTATGGCTATCTTATTCTATATGCTTGATATGAAGAGTATTAAGTTGAACACTTACTATCAAGTAGGTGACATCTTAGAGGTCCGTGGTATCATAAAACAGATTTATAAGAATATTCGTATGCTGATTAGAAATACTCCCGCTATGAGAGCTACGCTTAATCTTGATACAAAAGATTCTGGTATTTATGTTACAGATGTTGGATTAGCACTTCTTGATAGTCAAATAGAATGGTGTGAGATTCACGGGTATACTACGAGAAATGTTTACATTATTGTTCAGGAAATGAACAAGGTTGAAATGTTAATTAAAGATATCCTTCAGTATTTCCACTACTTTATCAGACCAGACTTCAGACAAAAACCAGATGTTGAAATGGCAACTGAGAAGTATAAAGAAATCGCAGATGCAAGAACAATCGAGGAGCTTCGACAACTTGTTGGTAGAAAACATTCTATCGACTTCGAAGGTCTTGGAACAACAAAGATTGAACGTGCTTCAACTGATGAGATTGAATATGACCCTGCTGTTGATGGTGAAGATGCTCCATATGCTGAACCTGATGACCCTGGAGATAAAATGTTTGAAGATGGTGATGATGAAGAATGATGAAATCATCCCCTTTCGATGTTGGATTTTTTGAGGAATACTTGCGAGAAAAGAAAAATTTAGCAGAAAGCTCAATTCATTATTATGTGCAAGGTGTTTCTCGGTTCCTGAAGACAGACCCAAATTTAGAGAGTTTAGAGTCATATAATACATTCATCATAGAACACGGTATCAAGAAGCGTTCAGGGCAATATTATAGCATTTTGAAGGCTTTTATTGAATACAAGATTAGTGATGGTAATCTAAGAAATAAGCTATTAGATGGGCTTATACGGCCTCCAGAAAGACACGATATCAAAGTAGAACGGAAGTTCCTTAATGAGAATAGGATTTTAGATGTTATTAGCAATCTGAAAAATGAAAAACATAGACTTATTGGGCTTATTCAAAGTCTTACTGGTGTTCGTGCAGGAGACGTTTTGAGGATTGCCAGGGGAAATATACAATCTGAAAGATATGAAGGCAAAGAAGCTGTATTGCGTTTAGTTATCATAGGTAAAGGAAAGAAGCGTAATGTTGTATATTTACACGATAGAGTTGCTATTGGTTTATTATTGAACTGGGTTCAAAACAATTATTTACACGACGAATATTATTTTTTAACAACAAAAAATCGGTGGGGAAAAGAACTTAACCACGAAGGAGATTTTTTTAAGTTATAC
>Ga0102958_1000158_pt1 | contig 15167 bp, 17 predicted proteins | sample SalPonF2_B_D1_MG_FD_84513 | JGI IMG/M metagenome (GOLD analysis project Ga0102958, IMG submission 84513) | Salt pond soil microbial communities from South San Francisco under conditions of wetland restoration - Salt Pond MetaG SF2_B_D1_MG ...
CGGGCAAAAGAACATAACCCTCCCTGCAGGTTACTGACGACCAACATCGTTTACCAAGCCATTGGAATCTGCCAACCAGAGGTTCCGCCGAAGGCGCCGGCTCTTTTCTCTGGCCGTCGTCTCCCGGCCAGGGAAAAAACACCCTCCTCCGTGATCTCTGGTTAAATGAAAAACGGACGACCTTGGTGTATAAAGCAGTTACGCAACAAACCAAATACACCACAAAGGAGGTCGTCCAATGAAAAAGGTAGCATATCTGGCTATAGATGTACATGCTGGTCACTGTGTCCTCGGCCACATTGATATTGACGGAACTTTTCTTGGCAACAGAAGGTTTCCCACATCTGAGCAACACATTATCGAGGCCCTCAAGGGTGTTAAAGCAAAAGAGAAGTACCTTGCACTGGAGGAAAGTAATCTTGCCTATTGGGCTGCCCAGGTGGCCAGGCCTTATGTAACGGAAGTCATCTGCTCTGATCCCAAGGAGAACGCCTTGATCTACCGCAGCTCCAATAAGAGAGATAAGGTTGATACCCACAAGTTGTGTCGTCTTCTTAGACTGGGGGAGTTGAAACGGGTTTATCATGCTGAAAATGATGAGCGCGCTATATTTAAGGCGGCAGTTCAGCACTATATAGATCTTCGCGATCAGCAGGTGGTATTGAAAAACAAGATTAAAGCTATGTACCGTCATTGGGGTGTTATTGATGTAGCAGGCGAAGCCGTCTATGGGATTAAGAGGCGCCATGATTATCTGCAAAGGGTGAAGCATCTTCATATTCGTAATCAACTTCATCGTCTCTATTGTCTGATGGATGAAACGGAGTCCATGCAAAAAAGAGCCCTGAAGGCAATGAAGCAACTTGGGCGCAAATATCCTGAGATTAAACAGTTCAAAAAGATGCCTGGCATAGGGGAGATCCATTCCCATACCTTTGATGCCTTCATTCAAACTCCCCACCGCTTTGCCAATAAGCGCAAACTATGGCGATATTGCCGCCTAGGAATCACAGATCGCAGTAGCGACGGAAAACCACTGGGATTTAAGCGACTGGATAGATCCGGTGTCTCCGAGCTCAAATCCTTAAGCTATCAAGCATGGCTTTGTGCCATGAGAAGCGATAATGAGGTTAGTAGGTTCTATTCTGAGTCCTTTAGACGGACTTCTAACCGGGTCCATGCAAGGCTCAATACCCAGCGAAAGATCCTTGCCGTCATGTACGGTATGTGGAAAACAGGAGAAGCCTATAGATCTGAACTGTTCCTGGATTCGCCACAGATGAGTGTTGTCTAAATGAGACATCACCACTAACTGGACTGAAGTGCGCAGGCCAGTCCGGCGGATCCGGGTTGCCGGGTGAGTCTCGAGCAATAGAGGTCTAGCTACCCCCGATGCCTCGGGGCGACAGGCTCCTTCTCTGGATAGGCCCCCGGCCTTTATGCCCAATGTGACCCTAGTCATTCTCCTGCAGGAGAAACAGACTCATATATGTGTATGGAAAGAACACAGCCCGCACTGTCATGTTGATCCGGTCACCCGATTGAGACTGCAAACTTTATAAGTTCAGTGATGGTCTACTCTCACATAGTCAACGAGGCTCACGGTCGTCCTGTGAAGTCAAAAACTCGATTCCACGGGAATGGATAAGTTTTTCTTTACTTCACTTTTCATATGTGTGTCCTCTGTGCCTCTGTGGTGAATCTTCAATCAAGTCCCCTCAGGTTCAGAAAGATAAACTTAGGCAGCACTAAGATACCTGACAACTGAAGGACTTGACATTATTCTCTCAATGACAACAGGCAGAAGACCTGAGCAGGCGTCTGCATCAACTTGGGCGCTGTGATAAGCGGTGATCTTTTCAGAATAGCCGTTTCCTAACCACACCACGCACTCCATGGACGCCCTGTACTTGAGTATCTTATTTCTTACCTCGGCATGCGTTATCCGTACACTTATTTTCTTCCTGGCCTTACGGTCAATCTTTGCACCTCTGCTCTCTAGACTACGCTCAAGTCCATAGGTCAATTGCTTTCCCCAATCTCTGAGATCGGACTTCAAATTCGTACCAACTTTTTCTACCGCACTGGGAGTAGCATTATGTACCCAAACGCTATCCTTAACTGAAAATTTGGCTCCAGAATACGGACTAAATGAGTATCCAGATGGGACAAAATCACGTGCGGCACATCCTGTAATAAGAACGCATGTGACGATTAACAGTAGTCTTTTCATCAGGCCTCCTCAAATCACCAAGAATAATTTTTTGAACTTCGTTTTTCATCCTCAGTCAATCGTCTTTTTGCAAGTATGATGCCGACAAAAATGACAGCTGGAGACAGGACCAAGCCAGTTCGTTTCCATCTGGAAATATTGCACTACCAAAAAAAGAGAGCCACAGGAGTATCTCCTGTGGCTCTCATGACGAGGCGGCATTACTTTCGGGTCTCTCATTTACGCTGTTCACATTGCTGTTGACCGCTCGTACCGTTGCGGCTGGCGCTGGAATCTCTTTTTTTAGTTTAGAACCAATATCCGATTGGTTCTTTTTTAGGTGTTAGATTCAGCTCTCTCAGCGTAACAAGTACTGCAGGTATTTGTGCTCACCTCGTTATCTACACAAATAAGCAAATCGTATGCCATGAAGCACCAAAACATGAATTTAGAAATATCAATATAAAATCAGGGTGTTACCAATTCCAATGATTTCCGGTCTCTTGTTCTCCCCTGGGAACGCTGGCGAAAAGGCCAAGTAGGAATTTGCCAAATAGCTAGTCCGGATATTGACCGCTTACCCTAAAGCGGCATCCAGTGACGATGTTTGGCAGTCCTGTATCAAATTTTACTACTTAATTCTGGCAGCCAGTATTTCCTAACCATTGATGGATAAAGAGAAAGTAGCCCTGTCATGCTATCTGGCATGATCCTTTCATTATATCGAGGTAAAGTTCGGCATGATGAACCGACTATGTAAGAAAGGTGAGAGTTCGATATGAAATCAGCGGCGTTAAAGATTAAAGAATTAGCTATAGATATCGCAGTCATTTTGGGTTTAGTTTTGGGCGCAATTGCTTTAGCGACTCACGGTCTCAATACTAAATTCCCATCCCTGTTTTAAGTAATAAGGAATAGGGCATAGACTAGATTTCGGATTGCGGATCTAGCATTTGGCATTGGTCATATGCCTTCGGCGTCATTAGGTCAATACGCTTCGCTGTCATTTGTTGTAATCGGTAGAGGACAGGAGATAGAAGTCAGAGAAAAGAAGAAAGGGATTTTCCTGTGGGAGCGGTTTTAAGCCGCGATCTTACGAATTCAACGATTTGAACGAGTTACCGTTTACTGCTGACACCTGACACCTGGTTTCTTTGATTTTTGATTTCAGTAAGAGTCCCAAACTATAATCTACCCCAAGCGACATACTTTCTCAGGTTGTCCTCCAAAGGATTGTCCAGCACACGCACCTTGGTGTGGTCTGCAGAAGGAAATTCCTGTTGACGCGCAGGAACAGGAATGGAGAACAGTTCCATGGTCTCCTTTGTCATCCGAACCCTGATCGTCAGGGCTTCAAGTGTTATGTCCTTGCGGTCGATCGTAATGCAGGTTCCTGTTTTTCCTGACCTGGGCCAGCGAGTGTACCGTGCCATAACGCCTCACTGAGTACTTGTGTTCCCTGTGGGAAATATTTGAAGGTGCCAGGACCTACCACAACCGTAGCGACACTTGATGTAGATCGGCAAAATGTTCCCGCCCTGGCAAGCAAAGGCCGTTTCCCCAACATTGCATTCCAGACCACAATGGTGGCAAAAATATGCGTAGCCGCCCGCGAAGCGAGCATCTTCCTTGCATTCAAAGTTCTCTCTTATGTCAGCCAGGTTATCGGGCATGAGTTCGACACCATACCAAGATTTCGTTCAAGACTAGGTCACTACCTTTGGAATGCAACACTAATGCCATTTTCTTCTCCTCAAGTGGTATTTTCCACATGAACAATAGGTTGTTTCTGGCAGCAGTCTGCTGGAGTGATGGAGTGGTGGAGCATTGGAAAATATCAAATTCCAATACTAAATGACCAAAACAGGTTTGGAATTTTGAAACTGGGGACCCGCCCGCAGGGTGGGGAGTCCAAGCGAAGCGCGGACAATCTCGGTCATTGTTATTTGTTTGATATTTGAGATTTGTGATTTGGAATTTCTAATCCTCCAGTAATCCAAGACAGCTCGCAATCTTTACCGGCGTTGACGAATTTTTTACGTTCTCCTCTCGCGCTTGGCACTGGTCTTGCTTTCTCTCTACAGAACAGAAACTGAGACGTCAGCAATACTCGTTGGTTTTATGCCGAATTGACAGGACAGGGTTTTCGGGAGGAAGAAATGAAGTTGATAGTGAGAGTCACCTTACTAATAATTCTCAGTTGCCTTATAACTTCCGCCTCTTGGGCAAAAAAGGACGTAAAAAAGTCTGTGGTGAAGATATACACCGTATACAACACATATGACTACGATAGACCATGGCAGATGAAAGGCCAAGACAGCTGCAGCGGTTCCGGGACTATTATTGATGGGAAGAGAATATTAACAAATGCGCATGTGGTAGCAGATCACACTTTTATTCAAGTCAGAAAAGCAGGGGATGCCAAGAGATACACAGCTGAAGTGGAAGTGCTTGCACACCAGTGTGACCTGGCTATTCTGAAAGTCAATGATGACTCCTTTTTTGAGAACGTTGATCCAATTCCGATAGGTGATCTCCCAAGGATCAGAGACAGAGTGGCTGTATACGGTTTTCCCGAAGGTGGTGATGAGTTGTCCATCACCGAAGGGGTGGTTTCCAGAGTTGAACACAATCTTTACAGCCACAGTTTTGCCCACTTGTTAACATGTCAGATTGATGCTGCGATAAATGAAGGCAACAGTGGCGGTCCAGTAATGAAAGACGATCAACTGGTAGGGGTAGCGTTTCAAGCCATGTCACGCGAAGATGTCGAAAACATTGGCTACATGGTGCCGTCCCCAGTCATCAAACACTTTCTCACAGATATAGCAGACGGCAAATATGAGGGCATACCTGAACTTGGAATATCCTCACAAAATATGGAAAACCCTGACATCAGGCTAAGATCTGGCATGTCTAAAACAGAGACCGGGGCATTGGTAAGTCACATTGACCCTGATTCCCCGGCAACAGGCGTGCTGAGACCTGGAGACGTAGTCCTTTCGATTGAGGGCGTAAGAGTTCAAAACGATAAAACAGTAGAGTTCAGAGAAGGTGAGAGAACGCACTTGAAGTACTTAATCCAGAAAAAGCAAATGAATGACAGTGTTAGGCTCAGAATATTGCGGCAGAAAAAAGTCATGAGTGTCGTGGTCAAACTCTCTATGCCTCTTCATTCTTCGAGGCTGGTGCCACATGAACAATATGATGTGGTCCCAACATATTACATCTTGGGTGGAATGCTGTTCGAACCAGTAACGCTAAATTACTTGAAGACCTGGGGCAAAAAGTGGATTTTCAGCGCGCCGGACGATCTAACACATTACTACCTCTATGGAAAAAGAACAGATGATCGCAAGGAGGTCATCGTGCTGGTGGAAGTTCTCGCTGACGAGATCAACGTCGGCTACCACGATCTTGACAACAGGGTCGTTTCTCACGTGAATGGTAAAAAAATCTCCACCATGGAAGATCTGGTAGCTTCTTTTGAAAAAAACGAAGGCAAATACCACCTCATTCTTGATGAACGCGGCCATCAAATAGTCCTGGACAGACGCAAAGTTGACCAAAACAGCCAGCGCATTCTAAAGAGATACAGAATTGCTTCCGATAGATCAGAAGATTTGAAAAACTTGCCAAGTGAGATGAGTCAACAGCAGGGGTTTGACCCCGTCAACACAGTGGTGCAAATGGGGAGGGAGAATTAGAGATTGCGGATTTTAGATTTAAGATTTGAGATTGAAGGAAGTTGTAACATCTGACCTGGGGCTTTTAGAAAAGTATCCAACCTGCAATCTGAAATAGCTCTTACTTTATCCTTTGACGGTTATTGCACTGCTATCGGATCGCCAGCTATTCCCTTGGAACGAAGATATTCCAGAAATAATGCCGCAGTCTGCTCTAACGAATCGAGGGCATCTGCCAATTCGGCCATGCTAAGAGACTTGGCCTTCTCCTCAACAAACCTCTGAATCGCCAGCCTCATAATTCTCTCGTGTGAATCGGTGGTGACAGCTTCTGAATCAATCCGAGGCTCAACTATTTGCCACAATCCTTCCTGGAGGTCCCTTATGATCATCACCTTGCTTGGTTTACGCATATATGTTCCTTCTGAAATTTCTGGCGAAGCGCATAACTGCAGAGGTGTAAGGCTCAAGGCGTACAGCTTAAGGTCGCAGACAAAACGCAATCTTCTCTTTGAGTTCCTCGCTTGTGAATTATATGCAAATGGGTGACTCTAAATTGGACAGTGCTATTTTCCCAATGCATCTGCATATGTCCAATATGAGTCAAAACTTCCTATGTTTTGTACCTCCACCACTTTAGAGCCCCGCTTTCTACTGAGAACCCGCACCCTCTGCCCATCAATTGTCTCCCAAGCCAAGCCCTGATCTTTCAGCTCTTCGATAGTCTCTGAATTTTCTCCGTGGCTGAGCGCCGTCAACTTTTTGAACACCACCCTACTCGCTGCAGCGGGAAATCCACCGATCAAGCTGTACTCTGTCGCCTCAGGACTGTTGACTGATGTAGTAGTACGCAACCAATCAGGCACAAAGTCCGGCAAATTGCCCCCTTGATGCCACCACATCAGCCCGCCTAGGCCCAGTGCGACAACTATCAACCACTTCGGTATCTTCATCTTTTCGTCTTTACCGACCTTCGGTTAAAGTATTGGCTTCAGGTGATCGTGGACGCTGAAGCATGGCCCAGGGCATGGAGCATAGAGCATGGGGCATGGAGTTTATAAAAACGTAGAAACTTTTATTTTTTTGCTGCCCGCTGCCCGCTGTCTGCTGCTAGCTAACGCAGGCCCTGTGCTTAAGCCTTGAGCCGCTCCCTTAGGCAGCCCAAGGCCGGGTCCTTTGGGCCCGGATTCTTTATTGTCGCGCTCCACGCCCCTCACGATCGAAGCAAGCGGCGAGCTTCCTCATTGATGGAAGTGAAACTGATTCCAGTCCCGAAGAGGCCATCCTTGAGTTCCTGAGAATACAGCACCTCCCCCTTGGCTGAGATTATGTGGTCTTCAACTGCTATTTCCAATTCCAGTTGCAGCCCTTTATCCAGTTGGCGGTGTGTTTCTATCTTCGCTCCGCCCTCACTCACGTCGAGAGTTCGGCCAATCGAGATTATGTATTCTTGTTGTTCACCCTTCCTAGGCACATAGGAAGCCAGGAGAAGAGAACGAATGCGGGGGCTTGCGCGTTTCTCCATCACACTTTCCAGGAAAGCCTCTGTTTGCTGCATTTCAGATTCGATGGCTTGTAACTTCCTAACGTGCTCGTCCCACAGCTCTGCTGGGTCCAGTTTTGAGGATTCCATAGGCGCTCCTTCCATGTTCAGCTGCAGCCGGTGGTTACTGGACTAAGTCTGCAACAAAACATAGGCGGTTGTCAAAGAAAACAGGGGGTAGATTGCAGATTTTAGATTGTAGGTTGGTTAATTAGAAAATTAGAGAATTAGAAAATTAGTCAAAGAGGTCAGTTATTCACAGATTACCGTTTATCGTTTACTAATCAACTAATTTACGATTTCTACGATTTAAGCCTCCACTCTTGACTAAGTTGCACTCTCCTACTAGTCTGGCTTAATTGGCAAAACCACTCACTGGTGGTTGATATCATCTCACCTGTCTTGGAAACGAAAAAAGAGTCAAAGGGCCTTGAAATCTGGGTCGGAGGAGGACATGAAAACAACTGGTTATTTTGCCGTGGTGCTCTTCTTGTGCCTAACCGCAACCGCATTTGGCAAGGAAGAGTCGACTCTAAAGGATAATGAGTATGGTGGCATCACCAAGGTAGTTACTTTTTCAGAAAAAGATGCGGAGTACAAGAAAGGTATCAAGAAAGTAGTCACTGCGTATGATGAAATGAAAAATAAAATCATGGTTGAAGTGTATGCTACAAAAATTCATATTGAAAAAGAGGGATGGGACAAGACAACTACCTACTATTGGGGCGAAACCAGAATTGGCGAAGTTCATTCAACTGACAGCCATTCTGAAGTATATGGATTTGATAAAATGGTGAATTTCTATGACAAAAATAATCTGCTGTACAAAAGAGAATATTACCTGAGAAAAGAGAGCGTTTTTGCGAAGCTGGGAGTTTATAAGAGAGTTGTCCATTATGATAACAACGGGAGAAACACTGAATCTGAGGATCTGGATAGAGTTGGCAATATAATAAAGATTACTCTGGAGGATTACAAACGGTTACAGAAAAGCAAGGGCAGGTAGGAGCCGCTCATGGAGGCGGGCAAACTGCCTTGCTGATACGTAGGTGAAAGCCAAATCTTAGGGGGGAACAATGCTCTACCTTGCTCACTTCTCATTTGATGGAGAATACAAAGGAGAACCAACGCACGGCTGGTTTACCTGTATGGTCGAAGCGGATGATATTGAAGCCTCGGTCGATGAATTTCATCACCTCATAAACAAGCTCCAAAAAGATGAAGATATTTTCCAGTTTGTTACGAAAGTCTATCTGGAAGATATAATCCAAATCAGGCAAGTTCCAGAGAAAGGCTTTCTGGGCCACTACAGTAGTTCCCCCGGTGAAGCGCCTCCCAGCATAGCCACCACCTGTTGGGGAGACACTGATAGCTACTGCGAATCATTTAGTCCCACCTCCTCTGATAATGAGGAATCACAAGAAATCGAGCCTTTCATAGTGTTTCGAGATGACAGAGATCACTCGGATTGAGATGCAACGTGAGAGATGCGACCCCACGTCTCAATTGTGGATTGCTGGCGTAATGGAGTGTTTGAGTAATGGAGTATGTACGAGAGCTGCGCTCGGGGCCAGCCTCTCACCGTGAAAGTATTACAGCGGACGGTTGTGTTTGCTTGCGAATTATATCAAGTCGCTTCACCTCGATATAGTGGCGGACCAGAGGAAGAGACAGGGCTTCCGCAGGCACTTCAACGGTTTCGTTGGGTTCGATGGATAGCGGTTCATCTTGCACGTGATCCAAAATGATCTTCGTCCGAGAAATATTTCTGAGCATCGGCATTTTCATTCCCTCAGCGAATTGTTGTAGTCAGGGCCATATGTAGCAGAGAGTTCTTAACTGAAGTGCGGCCGGCGCAATAATAGCAGTAGCCTGCGAAGAAAGCCACACTTATTCAACATCGAAAATCTGGTCCTTAGAGCCAAGACAGATATAGTTGGCTCTGCCTGAGGTTAAAAACTGTCGCACTTGCAGTACCGCTTGGAGTGGAATCCAGCCTATTATGTATCTTGAATATCGAAACTGGGGACCCGCCCGCAGGGTGGGGAGTCCGAAGGACAATATCGAACAAAGAATTTCGAACAGCAGAAGTTTTTGAAAGCAATGAGACAATGTTTTTCACTTCGATATTCTGCGGTTCCTTGTTCTGCGGTTCTGCGGTTCATATTCTCAAAGACTTGATAGCTGATAGTCGAATGCTGAGTGCTGACCGGGGAGACTGGATCCGATTTTATATCCCCTTCCAGGGGTAGCCCAAAGCCGGGTCTTTTGTGCCCGGATTCTTTATTCACCTACCTCATAACTTTTCACAACCGCGTTAAACCTTGACCACGGAATCTTCTGTGCCGAAATCATTTGGCGCGTAGCCATCTGCAGCATGGTCGTTTTCCCATCGGTGGTCGTCCAGCCAATACTTGAATCGATATGTTTGACCTGCGGTCAAGGAGAGGGTGATACTGAATCTGCCGTCCTTCCTGAGTTGCATGACATTGGCTGTACTACTCCACTCATTAAAGTCGCCGCACAGCGATGCCCTGGCAGCGTTAACCTCTGCCGGCAGGTCGAAAGTAACGCGGCAGGATCGCCCTGTCTTTGAATAGCTTTTCTTTAACATGGTCTTACCTCCTATTTGGCTTAAAACATTTAGTCAGTACACTTTATCTCAATCTCAAAGCTATCACCATGTCGCGAAACGAGTCGTGTCCCCGACAAAGTCGGGACTCCTCAGATTGACGTTCTCGGGAGCTTTTTACGCCCTGGTTGTGCCCACCCCGGACAAGATTCGTCAAAGTCTGACTTCCACCTTGTCCTTCAAATAATTCTTCACATCCCCTATGGGAACCTCTCTGCGGTGGAATATGCCAGCGGCCAGGGCAGATTCGGCTTCGGTCCCGGTGAAGACCTCGTAGAAATGCTCGGCATTGCCGGCACCACTAGAGGCGATGACCGGAATGGAAACACCGTCGCTCACCGCGTTGACCAGCTCCAGATCAAATCCCAGGTTGGTCCCGTCCCTGTCGATACAATTCAGCAGGATTTCTCCTGCACCCAACTGTTCACAGACCTGAGCCAGGGTGACCGCGTCCAGGTCTCTGCCTTCTCGGCCACCCTTGATGGTGCACTGGTACCAGCAGTAGCGCTCGCCGTTGGGGCCCGGGATGGCCGTCTCGATCACTTGGTGCCTGACCGCATCCGTTGACTGTACATACACCCTTTTTGGATCAATGGAGATGACCACCGCCTGGTTGCCGTAGACCCGGGATATCTCTTCGATGGAGCTCCGGCCGGTTTTTCTCCCGGTCTGCAAATACTCCTCGACTATCAGGACCGCATCGCTACCAATGGAAACCTTGTCAGCCCCGGACCTGAAGTATTCAGAGGCGACCTCCAGAGCCCGGTATTCCCGCCCTTTCTTGTCTATATAGTCTCTGATTCCGCCACCGATGGTCAGCGGTACAAAGACATTCTCGGAAGTCTGCCGCAGTACCTCGAGCATTGGCATATCTTCCAGGGGAAAATCCCTGAAACCGGTAATATTGAGGAAGGTGATCTCGTCAGCTCCCTCCTGGTAGTAGCGTCTTGCCAGTTCTACTGGTTTGCCGAGATTCCTGACAGCCCCTTTCTCCCTGACGTCGTACTGGTCCCCCTTGGTGACCACCAAATCCCCCTGGTCGGTTGCGCGGACGTCCAGACAGGCGATAATGCGCTTCGCCAGCCTGGTGGACTTGGAATCTCTGACAGGCCTGCCTTGTTCAACGCTGGTGTCGAGAAAGTTCTTAAGAATTTGGAGCCCGGCACTGCCACTCTTTTCCGGGTGGAACTGGGTGGCGATGATGTTCCCTATCTGAATGGAGCTAACGAATTCCCTCTCGTAGTTGGTTGTGGTCAGGACAGCCCCGTCATCCGTGGGAACCACGTGGTATGAATGGACAAAGTAGAACTTTTCATCGCCACGAACCCCGGCGAAAATCCGCGAGGGTTGCTTGAAATTGAGGCCGTTCCAGCCGATGTGCGGCACCGAAAGATTAATGTCGAACCTTCGCACCATACCAGGAATGAAGCCCAAACCCTTGACACCGGGGGCTTCTTCGCTGCCTTCGAACAGGGCCTGTAGCCCCAGACAGATTCCCAGAAACGGCCGACCCGATTGGAGATATGATTTCAAAGGTTCGACGTACTTCTTCTCATTCAGGATTTGCATCATGCTGCCGAAAGCGCCGACCCCGGGAAAAACCAGCCTTTCGGCAGACAGGATGTCCTCAGCTGTCTCGACAACCTTGACCTTCTCGCCCAGGCTTTCGATACCGTTGATGACGCTCCTGACATTGCCGGCACCGTAATCCAGAAAAGCTATCATCTTCTTATCCTGTCTACCCCCTAAGGAATGCAGTAATGGCGTTTCTTACACCACAATTTCAATTAAGACAAGTCCCACGAGATAAGTCAGGTAACAATAGGGTAGATTTTAGATTGTAGATTTTGGATGTGGAAAGGCATAGGGCAATGGTCAGCAGGCAGCAGCGTTACGCGTCATGTGGCTGCGCCGTCATTAGGTCACTACGCTTCGCTGTCATTTGTTGCAAGAGGTAGAGGACAGAAGATAGAAGACAGAGATTCTCCTGTGGGAGCGGCTTTCAGCCGCGATTCGAACAATTTCTACGATTTACCGCTTAACGCTTACTACTTGATTCTTTGCTAGCCTCTGGTTCGCTTTTTGCACTTTCCCGCAGCACATCCCCGTTGCAAGAGAGACCGGAGGAGTTGCTATGAAACGATGTCTATTAGCCATGGGCGTTGTGGTTTTGCTGGTTGCCGCTCAAGCATATGCGGACGCCACAACCGTTGAAGTGATAACGCTGCAGTACCGTACCGCTGAGGAGGTAATCCCGATTCTTCGGCCTTTTGTCGGCAGGGAAGGGACGATCAGCGGCAGGCGTGATCAGTTAATTGTCCGGACCAATCCCTCCAACCTCAGACAGATCAAAAACATCCTGGCGCGGATCGACACCAGACCTCAACAATTAATGATCACGGTAAGGCAGAATATCACCCGCAAGCAACTGGAAGAAGAAATGGCCGTTGCAGCAAAGGTAACAATCGGAGACAACGTCAGCGTCACTGTCCGTGACCAGGGATCCGCTGGAACCGGAGCTGTGGAGCATAACCGGGGCAAGGACACCGTAAGAGGTCGCGGCCAGAGCGCTGCAAGGTACGAGGCGGGCAGTGATATCCAGCAGGTACGGGTAATCGAGGGCAGCCAGGCTTTTATCAGAACCGGCAGCTCAGTGCCCGTTACGGAACGCACCACTGTCCGAGACAGTGGTGGGGTACGAGTAATTGGCAGCACCTACTATCGCGACGTGACCTCCGGATTCTACGTACTACCACGCCTCGTTGAGGACAAAGTCATTCTGGAGATCAGCCCACAGCGCGAAACCATGAAAAAAGAAGGCAAAATACAGTTTCAAGCGGCTGCCACCCGTGTTATGGGCAGATTGGGGGAATGGATCGAGATAGGTGAGATCGAGCGATCTTCGTCTGAGAGCAAAAGCAAGGTTGTTGCCGGGGATAAACGTGGAAGTTCTGAGCGCTATGGAATTTTTGTAAAGGTCGAGAAGACCAAATGAGAAAGGGGACTTTTTGACCAAATTTGACGTTTATTGACCAAATTTGCCCATTGAACAATAAAACAACGAATTATTCTAAACCTATAACATCTTGAATCAACACATCTATTTAGCTTCCTGCCACTTTGGCACCAATCCTGCTCAAGGTTAAAATACAAAACAGAAAGAACTCAGACAGAACATAAGGCAACTGGTCAAAAAGGACGAATACAGCCTTATAGGGGAGGAGATAAAATGGTACCAGAAACAAACTCAACCAGCAGAGCTCAGGTGAAATGGTCCGTTACAATGGACACCGGCGAGGGACCTGCGGATGGTGTCATTATTAATATCAACGATAATGGGGCGTTTATCCGCTGTCGCAAACCGTTGCGATTGAGTGAGACCTGTAAATTGACTATTAAGTCCCCCGACCACGCCATTGAGGATGTGGCTGCTGAGGTGGTCTGGACCAACATTCACGGTCCTGATGACGACCTCACCCCTCGGGGTATGGGAGTTCGCTTCACAGGAATCCCTGAGGAAGAGGGGAGATACCTTCGAAAGCTGGTCAGAGGCGACGGCAGTATTAAAGAGGTCCCGGAAGTGGACCTTGATGTAACAATGAAGATGGCTAGTTAGCCTGGATCAGCTCAAGTCTATTCGTTCAGTAACAAACAGCGGAGCTACCTGCTCCGCTGTTTTTCTTTCCAGCAATACACCCAGCATATCAACCGTTTAGATTGTTAGTTCAGGCACTCTGGCATATTTCCTGCATTTATTTTCCCACTGACGAGGACCGCATCTCTTTTCACCAGTTCGTCTTTCTTGCGGCCGGGCCCAATCATTGAAGAGGGTTGGAGGGGAACATCGCAGGACAAGCACACATGATGAATTTGGACAACAGGCGTTCACACCCCAGAACCGCCGTGGATTGGCCTGCCATGGTCATAACCCCAGAGGGATGCATAGGGGGGGAAGTAAAAAACATCAGCCCCACCGGTGCCTTTATTCATTGTTTTACTGAACCGGAACATCATAACCCTCTCCGTCTCGTTTTCAGAGATCCACTACGCAAAAAGCTGTTATTGATCACCGCAGAATTGGCATGGTCAAACATTGCAAACTGCGATGACATAGGTTCTTGTGGAATAGGCGTCCAGTTCACAAGAATCATCAGTGACGACCACCTGTTTCTTAACAATGTGACCTCAGAGCACCTCCAGATGTTAGCCTGAAGGAACGCTGAGAAGTTTCCTCTCTAAAAATGGTACTGAACAAAACCGTGCGCCACAATAACGCCCTTGTCTGCAGGATGTGCATATGAACAGTGGAATCGAAAACCGAGCGAAGCCCAGGATCGAGATTAGGTGGCCTGTCACCATGCTAACCACCCAGGAGAAGATCGAAGGAGAGATCCACAATGTCAGCCCCTCAGGTGCCTTCATCTCCTGTAAAGAACTTCCACCATTGGAAGGGAGCTTCTTCATCATCATCAAGCCGCCCAACCGCCAGACCATGAGCGTTGCCGGAAAAGTGATCTGGTCAACGATTATCCAACCAAGTGGGGGTGATTCAAGTCTCGGTGTAGGTGTCCAATTCACAGACATGACCCCGGGTGACCGCAAGTTTCTCAGCCAGACGGTAGCCAGGCACTACCGGAAAAAGCTGAGCCGCATGAACAACAACAAATAAGAATCCATTAGTCAGCGGTAAAGGGTAAATCATTATCGAGAACCGAATAGCTCAAATCCCTTAATCTCTCAATTCCAAATCCGCAATCCGAAATCCGAAATCTACTCCATGCTCTATGCTTTCCCACATCCACAATCTTCCTTTCGAATCACACCTTATAAAGTGTATAGTTATCCAGTTGCGGGAAGCGGGACAGACAATCTCATCGAGGAGCGGCAGTTGGTTGGATCAGTACGATCAATGGAAACATTCGATTTCCGCCTGGCAAATGAAAACGACCTGGATTTCATCACCCAGCTGTCGGCCAGGGTATTTTTGAAGTACGGTGCCTATGATGAAACTGTGCTCGGCTGGCTCCTGGAACCGGAAGTAATAACGGTAATCATAACGGCGGGAGCCGACCCTCTGGGTTTTGCAATGCTGAC
>Ga0102958_1000160_pt1 | contig 15086 bp, 14 predicted proteins | sample SalPonF2_B_D1_MG_FD_84513 | JGI IMG/M metagenome (GOLD analysis project Ga0102958, IMG submission 84513) | Salt pond soil microbial communities from South San Francisco under conditions of wetland restoration - Salt Pond MetaG SF2_B_D1_MG ...
AGAACATCCTGGTGCTGCGGTTCGCCAACGCGATCTTCGAGCCGATCTGGAACGCCCGCTACGTCGACCACGTGCAGATCACCGTTTCGGAGAATCTCGGCCTCGGCGGGCGCGGCGGGTACTTCGACCGGGCGGGCATCCTGCGGGACATGGTGCAGAACCACATCATGCACCTGCTGTGCCTGGTGGCGATGGAGGCCCCGACCTCGCTGGACGCCGACGCCATCCGGGACGAGAAGGTCAAGCTCCTTCGCTCCTTGAGGCCGATGCAGCCCACCTGCGCCGCCACCGGCGTGGTGCGGGCGCAATACGCGGCCGGGCGGATCGACGGCGAGCAAGTGCCCGGCTACCGGCAGGAGGACGGCGTGGCGCCGGACAGCAACACGGAGACGTTCCTGGCGATGCGCGTGTTCGTGGACAACTGGCGATGGTCCGGCGTGCCGTTCTACATTCGCACCGGCAAGCGCCTGGCGGCCAAGCGGACGGAGATATCCGTACACTTCCGGCCGATCCCGCAGGTGTTGTTCCAACTGCCGCCGACGGGCGCGCAGCCGCCGAACGTGCTGACGATGCGCATCCAGCCCGACGAGGGCGTGGCGGTGCAGTTCCAGGTGAAGGAGCCGGGAGCGGGGCTGCGAATCCGCCCGCTGAAGATGGACTTCCGCTACGCCGAGGGGTTCCGGCAGAGCCCGCCGGACGCCTACGAGCGGCTGCTGCAGGACGCGGCGCTGGGCGAGGCGACGCTCTTCACGCGCTCCGACGAGGTGGAGGCGGCGTGGCGGTTCGTCACGCCGATTCTCGAGGGCTGCAGCCGCCAGAAGCCCGAGCAGATGGTTGAGTACGCCCCCGGCAGTTGGGGCCCGCGGGAAGCCGACCGGCTGATCGCCCAGTGGGGCGCGCGGTGGCATGTGCGGTGACGACGGAATGACGATTGACGAAGCCCGAATGACGAAATCGCGCGCCTGCCGGTCGCCGGAGCGAAGCCATTCGGGCTTGTTTCGTCATTTGGGCTTCCTCGCTCCAGGAAGCGTAGCCTTCCCGCTCAGTCAACGGGGCTGAACTCATCCTTGCCCACGCCGCATTCCGGGCAGACCCAGTCTTCCGGCAGGTCTTCGAAGCTCGTGCCGGCGGCGATTCCCGCCGATGGGTCGCCGACTTGCGGGTCGTAGATGTAGCCGCAGGCGTCACAGGAATACTTTTTCATCGTGTGCTCCTTTGCTGTTTCAGTGTTTCGGATGAACGGTTCTGCCCGCCCAAGGCGGGAACAGCATTATGCGAATTCCCCCCTGCCGGCCGCAAGGCAAAACCGCTGCCGGATCACAGGCGAGAGGTGAGGCTCCGCGGACCGGAATACCGAGATACCGGACTACCGGAACCCCGGAATACCGTATCGGCGACAACGGCGACAGCAGCAACGACGGCGGGCGCCGTAGACCCGTAGAACCCCGGAATACCGGAATATCAAAACGGCAACAGCGCCACGGACAACGACGGCAACGGCATTCAGTGCAGAGGTCGCCGTCTCTGGCCGACCTCCGGCTTCTGATCTCTGCCGCCTTTCCGCCCCTCGCGAAATAGTACCGATAAGAGTAGAAATGTGGCGGCGTTTCTGTATGCTTCAGCCGACATGAACGACCCGAAAGAGATTCACGGCGTGATCTTCGACATGGACGGCGTGCTGTGCGACTCCGAGCCATTCATCTGCGAGGCCGCGATGCGCATGTTTGCCGAGCGGCACGGCCTGCAGGTGGCCGCGGAAGACTTCCTGCCGTTCGTCGGCACCGGCGAGAACCGCTACATCGGCGGCGTGGCGGAGAAGTACGGCGTGGCGCTGGACATCGAGCCGGACAAGGCCCGCACGTACGCAATCTACCTGGAGATCATCCGTGGGCGCCTCGGCCCGCTGCCGGGCGTGCGGGAGTTCCTCACCCGCTGCCGGGCGGACGGGCTCAAGCTGGCCGTCGCCACCAGCGCCGATCGCCTGAAGATGGACGGGAACCTCGCGGAGATCGGCCTGCCGGCCGAGACGTTCGACGTGTGCATCACCGGCAGCGACGTGCAGCGCAAGAAGCCGGAGCCGGATATCTTCATCACGGCCGCGCGGCTGCTGGGCCTGGCCACCAAGCGATGCCTGGTGGTGGAGGACGCCCCCCAAGGCGTGCGGGCCGGCAAGGCCGCCGGCTGCCGCGTGCTGGGCCTGGCCACGAGCTTCTCGGCGGAGGAACTGACGGAAGCCGGGGCGGACTTCACGGCGCGGGACTTGTCCCGCGTGCCGGCCGGCGTGCTGTAAGGCGCCGTGTTTGGCCGCGTGTGGTGAAGCCTGCCGGCCGGCGGGGGTTCTCTTGCCGTGCGGCGCGGAGGGCGCGTACAATGCACGCCGTACGAAAAGAGGAGACGCTCATGGCACGATTCGTGGTCATCTCCGGGCCGTCTTGCGTCGGCAAAAGCCCATTGCACAAGGCCCTGGCGCGGTTCCACCCGGACGTCGCCGGCCGGCTGCTGCGGCTGTGCCTTTACAACAGCCGCCCGCCCCGCCCCGGCGAGACCGACGGCGAGGACTACCACTTCCGCCCGCGCGAGCAGGTCGAGGAGTTTCGCGGACAGGACGGCTACCTGGTGATGGACGTTCGCGGCGACCTGCAGGCCCTGGACCTGGCCGAGCTGGAAGAAACGCTGGAGGCCGGCGACGCGCTGTTCGAGGGTAATCCCTACGTTGCGGAGGCCCTGCTGGAAGGCCCGCTGCCGGAGGGCGTCGAGCGGCTGAGCGTGTTTCTCTCTCCGCTGTCGATGGAGGAGTTGGAATACCTCGCCGCACCGGACCGCAACGTGCCGCTGGCGGACCTCGTGACCGACGTGATGCGCCGCAAGCTGCTCCACCGCACGCGGAAGCAGAAGGGGGCTCTCTCGCTGCCGGACCTGGAGGAAATCGAGCGCCGCGCCGGCAGCGCCTACGCGGAATTGCGGAGGGCCTGCCGCTTCGACTACGTGATCCCCAACCCGGACGGCGAAGACAGCGACAACTGGGACGCCTTCTATTACCCTCTCGGCGCCGCCCGGCGGGCGATGCTGGCGGTGGCGGACCTTCTGGACGGCCGCGAGCCGCCCATCGCCGAACACTGGCCGGCCGACCTGCTGCCGGACCTGTAGCCGGACAACCCCGGACGTCGCCCGCGCGCCGGCCGGAAGGCTCGGACGCGCGGCGGGGGCACTGGTCTCTTGCCTCGCGCGGCGGCCGGCGGATATCATCTGGCCGACAGGACCGCCGCCAATGGAAGGATCCGCATGAACCTGCTCGTGAACCCATCATCCGGCCTGAAAGGCTCGGCCCGGATACCGCCCAACAAGAGCCATTCGTTCCGCGCGCTGATCATGGCGGCGCTGGCCGAGGGCGTCAGCAAAATCCACAGCCCGGCCGTCTCCAACGATTGGATGCGCGGGATCGAGGCCCTGGAGATGTTCGGCGCGGAGATCGACTGCAAGGCCGAGCGCACGTGGGAGGTGCGCGGCACGGCCGGGGCGCTCCAGACGCCCGACGACGTGTTGGACTGCGGCAACAGCGGCATCATTCTGCGGTTCTTCATGGCCCTGGCCGCCTGCTGCGAGGGGCACACCGTCCTCAGCGGCGACCACTCGTTGCGGCACATCCGGCTCTGCCAGCCCTTGATCGACGCGCTGAACCAACTCGGCGCCTGGGCCGTCAGCACCAAGGGCGACGGGCACGCTCCGGTCGTGGTCCGCGGCCGGCTCGGCGGAGGCCGGGCGGAAGTGGACGGCATGGACTCTCAGCCGGTGTCGGCCTTGCTGATCGCCTCCGCCCTGGCCAGCGCGCCGACGGAGCTGGTGGTGCGCAACCCCGGCGAGAAGCCGTGGGTGGGCGTCACGCTGGACTGGCTCAGCCGCTGCGGCGTTGAGTTCAGCAACGACAACTTCGAGCGGTATCGCATCCGGGGCAACGCTCGCTGGGGAGCGTTTGAGACGACCATCGCCCTGGACTGGTCGGCCGCGCTGTACCCGATCGTCGCGGCGGTGATCACCGAGGGCAGCGAGGTGCACCTGCCCAACGTGGACTACGCCGACAGCCAGGGCGACAAGCTCGTCGTCGACGTGCTGCGGCGGATGGGAGCGGACATCGAAGTGAGCGAGAAGGGCGTGACGGCCCGCTCTTCAAAGCTCACCGGCCGGGAGATCGACTGCAACGACTTCGTCGATCAGTTCATGCTGCTGGGCGTGGTCGGTGCCGCGGCCGAGGGGGAAACCGTGCTGACCAACGCGGAGGTGTGCCGGCACAAGGAGTGCGACCGGATTGTGGAGATGGTCAAGGCGCTTCGGGCGATGGGCGCGGACGTGGAGGAACGCCCCGACGGCATGGTGGTGCGCCGCAGCGACCTGCACGCGGCGCACCTGGACAGCCGGGCCGACCACCGCATGGTGATGACGATGGCCGTGGCGGCGCTGAGGGCCCGTGGGCAGACGAGCATTTCCGACATCGAGTGCGTGCGCAAAACCTTTCCGCACTTCGTGGAGCAGATGCGGCACATCGGCTGCGAGATGCGCACGGCCGAGTGACCGCGGCGAAGGGTGGGGCGACGCCGCTGCTGTGGGTTGCGCCATTGTGTACGTGGCGTGGTGAGGTGGTAATGAATTGGCCTGGATGAAAGAGGTGTCTACGTGAGAATCGCCATCGCATCGGACCATGCCGGATACGAGTACAAGCAGCGCCTCGCCGAGCACCTGCGGTCGGCGGGGCATGCAGTGGAAGACTTCGGCACGAACAGCCCCGAGCGCTGCGATTACCCGGACTTCATCTACCCGGCCGTGCGGGCCGTGGCGGAAGGGCGGTTCGGGCGCGGCATCGTGCTCGGCGGCTCCGGCAACGGCGAGGCCATGTGCGCCAACCGCATTGCGGGCATTCGTTGCGGGCTCTGCTGGAATGCCGAATCCGCCCGCCTCGCGCGGCGGCACAACGACACCAACGTGCTGTCGCTTGGCGAGCGGATGATGGACATCGACACGGCGATGGAGATCGTGGACCTGTTCCTGTCCACGGATTTCGAGGGCGGCCGGCACGTGGCCCGCATCAAGAAGATCGACTCATTGGCTCAGGACAGAAAGGGGTCGCCATGTCCAGGCAGCAGGATGAACAGCACCTGAAATTGCTGTCCATCTTTCATTACGTACTGGCCGGAATTCTTGCGGTGTTCGGTTCGTTTCCGCTGATCCATGTGTTCCTCGGCCTGATGTTCATGGGCATGCGGGATGCTAACGGCCCTCCGCCGGAGGTCGGCCTGATGTTCGTCTTGATGGGGTCCGTGTTTGTGCTGGCGGGGTGGACGCTGGCGGGAGTGGTCTTCACGGCCGCACAGCGTCTGAAGCGGCGCGAGTCTTACATGTTCTGCTTTGTCATCGCGTGCCTTGAATGCGTCTATACGCCGTTCGGCACGGTGCTGGGTGTCTTTACGATCATCACACTGAACCGGCCTTCGGTGAAGGGGCTGTTCGGCGTGGAGGGCTACCGGCCCGCGCCGGAAGCACCGCCCGTGCAGGCCCCCGGCGCCTGGGTCCAGCCGCCGCCCCGTACGCCGGCCCCGGCCCCGCCGGAAGGCCCCGCACCGCCTACGCTATGAACACCTTTGCCGGATGGGCACGCCCTCCGGATATGCGGGCCAGCGCGGCAAGGCGGCCGTCGGGGGCCAGCAGGGCGGCCTCCTCCGCGTCCGGCGCGCGGGGGCAGGGGGCCGGGCGGCCCTGGCGTATTTGCGTCAGATCCTCGGCGTCCAGTTGCACTCGCGGCAGGCCCGCCACGGCCAGCAGGGCGGGCAGCAGGTCTCGCTCGGCGTCGAGAACGTCCACGGACACCGCGCCGTCGAGCGTGAAGCCTCCCACGGCCGTGCGGGTGAGGGCCGTGCAGTAGCCGCCCACGCCCAGCGCCCGGCCGATGTCTCGCGCCAGGGAGCGGATGTACGTGCCGCTGCCGCAGCGGATGTCGATGGTCAGCTTCGGCCAGGCGTATTCCACCACACCGATTGAGTGAATCGTGACCGTGCGCGCGGCGAGCCGCACGGTTTGCCCGTCCCGCGCGAGCTCATAGGCGCGGCGTCCGCCGACGTGCACGGCCGAGTGGGCGGGGGGCGTCTGCTCGACCTTGCCCACGAACTGCCCCATAACAGCTTCGATGGCCAAAGGCTGCGGCGGCGCGGCGCCTTCGGTTGGCGAGACCTCGCCTTCCGTATCGTCCGTGGTGCTTGTCGCCCCCAGCGTCACCTCGGCGGTGTAGCGTTTGGGCTGCTGCTGGACGCGCTCGGCCAGTCGCGTGGCCGGTCCCACGCACACCACCAGCACGCCGCCGGCGAACGGGTCCAGCGTGCCGGCATGGCCGACCTTGGTCTTGCGGGGCAGGCCGCGACGGATGCGGGTTACGATGTCGTGGCTGGTGGGGCCGGGCGGTTTGTGGATGTTATAGAAGCCGAACATGCCCGCAGGATAGCCGCAAGGCCCGCGGATTGGAATCCACGGGCCCGGCGGCCGGGGCCGCGGAGTGTGCGGCGTTTCGCGTTACGAGTTCACCTTGATCTTCCGCGGCTTGGCGGCTTCCGTCTTGGGCAGCGTGACGGTCAGGACGCCATCGGAGCAACTCGCTTCGATCTTGTCGGAGTCCACCTCTTCCGGCAGGGGAATGGCCCGCTTGAACGAGCCCCATCGCCGCTCGACGTAGTAGTGGTTGTCGCCTTTCTCTTCCTCGGCGGCCTGCTTCTCGCCGCTGAGGTAGAGCGTGCTGCCCTGCACCTCGATGTCGATCTCCTCGGGCTTGATGCCCGGAAGCTCGGCCTTCACGACGATCTGGTCGTCTCGCTCGGAGACGTCCAGGGCCGGCGCCCAATTGCCCGCGTCGGCCGTCGGGAAGTCCTCGAAGAAGCGGTCGAACAACTCGTTGATTCCACCGCGAAGCGTCGACAGCGACCCGCTACTGCGTCTGTGATACGGAACCATGAACATCTTGCTCACCTCCTCTCGGTTTGTGTTCGCATGTCAATTATCCATGGGGCGGCATCCGCGCTCACCCCTCACCCGGATTCTATGCAACGCGCATGCCAGTGGGCGCGGCTCCGGTGTAAGGTGTAACTGGCTGCAAGTAAGTTGCTTACAGAGCGTGACGGAAGCGGCCTGCCGGGGAGGCTGCCAATGCGGCATTGCATGGATCGCATCGTGTCGATATGACACCGGCATTTTGTGGAAAATATCCCTCACGCGCGGGCTTGGCTTATGTCCAGTTCCGTGGTTGGCCGATAGGAATGCAGTGCCCGCCCGGCGGCGCGGGTTTCCGGCCGGTGGGCACACCTCGCAGCCAGCCGTGCGCTTGGCGATTATCGAGCGGGAGCTACGTGTTATGAACCGCATGGACGCCTTCGAAATCGACTGTCCGGTCCGCAGCAAGCGACACTTCACGCCGGAGGAGGCCACGCGGTCTCTGGTGCTGCTCCGCCGGATCATCGCCGATGTTGTGGGCGAGTACGGCCGTCTGCTGGACCTGCACGAGGCGGTGGACGCCGCCCAGGACTGCGACGCCGGCGCCGCCACGCTCGATGCGATGCGGCGCAAGCTCGTCGCCAGCGTGGACCGCCTGCACCACTGCGTGGACGAACTCGACGCGATGGGCGTGGAACTAAAGGACTGGACCACCGGCATCGTGGACTTCCCGAGCCGCATCGGCGGGCGGGAGGTCCGCCTGTGCTGGCAGTATGGCGAGCAGGAGGTGTCCCGCTGGCACCCGGTCCGGGCCGGTTGCAGCGAGCGGGAGCCGCTGGAGACCATCGAACCCGCGCACTCGGCCGTGGCGGGAGGCGGATAGCGGGCAGCCGCACAAGAAACGAGTCAGGCAATCGGCGCCGGCCAGGTTCCGAGTTGCAGTCATAGCAAGAGGCGCCGTCCAGGGAAGGGCGGCGCCTCTTACATGGCGTGCTCCGCAGTCCGTCGGAAAATGGCTTCTTCGCGAGGCATCGCGGGTCGCCATCGCCGACAGCCCGGAATGAGTCACTGTTGTCAAGCCCCGAACTTCTCCAGCTTCTCCGCATGGGCCATCGCCAGCGGGATGAGCTGCTTGGCGAAGATCGTGCCGATCTGCCCGCTTCGGCAGTGGACTTCGTCGAAGGGCGCGCCGTCGCCGCCGCGGAGGTGCGGGGCGGCCATCAGCACCGGAACCGGGTGCCAGCTATGGGCCTTCAGGCTCGGCGGCGTGGAGTGGTCGCCGGTGATCAGCAGCACGTCCGGCTTTGCATCCAGCAGCGCCGGCAGGGCGGCGTCCATCTCCTCGATCCGCTGAATCTTCCCGGCCAGGTCGCCGTCTTCGCCGGTTTTGTCCGTGTACTTGAAGTGGGAGAACACGAACGTGTGATCCGCCAGGGCCTTGACCGTTTCCGTGCAGATGTCGGCCGCGGTGGTCGGCTGGGAGACCACCGGCATGCCCACCAGCCGCGCCACGCCGCGGTACATCGGGTAGCCGGCGACGGCCGCGGGGTTGAGCTGGAACCGCTCGGCGAAGGTCGGCCAGGAGGGGAACTTCGCGAAGCCGCGGGCGAGGATCATGTTCGCCTTCTTCTCGCCTTCGAGGATCGCCCGCACCTGGTCGATGATCTCCGCGACGATCACAGCCGTTTTGCCCGTGTGCGGCGGGCGGTCCGCCCGGAGCGGCGGCACGCCGGTCGCCTGCGGGTCCGTCTCGCCGATGTCGTCGTCCAGGTCGTCGCCGCGGATGACCATCAGCGCCCGGTGTTCGGCCACCGTTTCAAAGAGCACCTCCACGCCGGCGGGCGGCTTGAGGCCGGCGCGGATCTTCTCCAGAACCCTCTTGTTCTCATCGTCGCCGATGCGTCCGGCGCGGCGGTCGGTCACGTTGCCGTCGGCGTCGATGGTGCAGAAGTTCAGGCGGGCGGCCACGTCGCGGTCGGTGATCTTGAATTCGATGCCCAGAGCGCTCAGCACGCCCCGGCCCACCTTGTAGATCAGCGGATCGTAGCCGAACAGCCCCAGGTGCCCCGGGCCGCTGCCGGGCGTGATGCCCACGTCCACGGGCATCGAGAGGCCCAGGGCGCTGGTCTCGGCGAGCCGGTCCAGGTTTGGCGTCTTGGCCTGCTGCAGGGCGGTGCCCTTGCCGTCGTTGTCGCAGTCGCCCACGCCGTCCATCACCAGCAGGACGATGCGCTGGTCGTTCTTCTTCGCCAGGGAGGCGATCAGGTTTCCGTAGGTGTCTTCCATTTCGGGTGGTCCTTCCATTGAAGTAGCTCTCGAATTCTATGGAGCGGGGAGTGTAACAAATCCTGGGCACGAAATCTCAAACCGGAACCAATCGACAAGCAGAAAAGCGGCGACCGCCGCATTCGGCTTCGGCCCGCGCCTTGCGCGTCTTGTTGTCGTTTGCCGTTTGACCCTTGATATCGAGTTTTAGATACCGTCCTTATCGTTGCGGACTGCCTCACCGCAGTGTGTTGAGGTCCTTCTCCACCTGCCGCAGGTTGAGAGCGGCCGGGGCGTAGTCGGTGTCCTGGGCCAGGGCCTGACGGAAGCATTTGCGGGCTTCCAGCAGGTCCGGCCTCCAGCCGGCCTGGCGGCTGTGATACCGTCCGATGCCGCGCCGGGCGTGGCACAAGCCCAACTCGTTCCACGCCACCGGGTCGCCGCCATCGGCCGCCACGCTCCGGCCCAGCACGTCGATCGCGGGCGTGTGCCATTCGAGCTGCCGCAGCGCAACTCCGCCCACAAACAGCGCGTACGGCGCCACCGGGTCCATCGCCAAGAGCTGGTCGCAGTAGAGCTCCACGTTGAAATTCTGCTCTGTCACGGCCGGGCGGTTGCGGTCTTCGGCAATCTGCTCCGGCAGGAACTCCGCGTACATGCCGCGGACCCGCACCAGCCGCCAGTGCGGGTCGGCCAGCAGCCTCCGTGCCAGCGGGGCCGAGGCGTTGTCCAGCCGGAGCAGCGCCTCTTGCACGTTGTTTGCCTCGAATGCCGGCCGCCAAGGCGCTTTGCCCTCGTTGATGTCCAGCACCGCGCCCATCGTCCGTGGCGGAACCGCCCAGGTGTTGGTGAGCAGTGGCAACCGGACAGGCCGCCCATCCGCGCCGCCTTCCCGCATCCACGCGAAGTTGGAGGAACTCTGGAAGCCCACCCACACGGCCGGCGGCGGGGCAGGGCTGCGGCTGTAATCACCCGCAAGACCGGTCGGTATCGGCGGCGTCACCAGCAGCGCCCAGCCGAAGCCGAATCGCTGCGCGAGGCGGTCCGAGGCGTAGAAACGGTTGGAGATGACGGAAGCCGCCAGCCCGGCCGAGACCAGCACGAGAGCCCCGCACGCCGCCGGCCGAACCCAGCCCCGCCGCCAGAGGCCGAAGCGATGCGCCCCCAGCGCCAGGGCGGAGTCCTTCAGCAGCGGCAGGGCGATGGGGACCAGGAAGATCGCCCCCAGGCCGATGTTCCGGCGGACGGAAAGCGAGGCGGCGCCCATGCCCAGCAGGACCAGCAGCAGCGCCCACTTGCGGCGATGCACGGCCGCCACGGCGCCCATCCCGCCGACCGCCAGCACCAGCACGTAGAAGTACGTGGCCGTCATGTGGAAGAACGCTTCGGAGTCAAACGGGCCGAAGAGCTCTCCGATTCGCCGCCACGGTTCGCCGGCCGGGGAGCGAAGGAACCGCAGCGTCTGCAGCGGCAACAGGGCGATCCGCCACGTCCACGGGTTGAGCAAGCACGCCCCGGCCTGCAACAGGAGCGTCGCGGCCAACAGCCTGCCCGTGCGGAGGTGCTCCGCCCTCCCTTCACCGCGGGAGAAGACGGCACGGACGGCGCGGTCTGCCGCGAACGCGCCCGTCAGCGCCGGGCCGAGCAGGAAGTAGCTGTGGCTGTTGACGAGCAGCAGTTGCAGCGCGACAAGACACACCACATGCCCGGCGCCAAGCCGGCGCGCCAGCAGCAGCCGCAATTGGGCCAGCAGTAGCACGTAGGCGATGAGCTCCGGGCGCAGGTTCAGCCGCGGGTAGGCCGCCAGGCCCGCCATCAACAGCCCGGCCCCGGCCAGCAGCGGCCCCGCGCCGAGACGGATCAGAATCGCCGTCGATAGCGCGAATACCGCCACCGTGAGCGCCAGCCTCAGCACGCACAGGCCCACGCCCGCGGCATCGGTGTTCGCGGCGGCCAGGAGCACCTGCGACAGCCAGTTGGCGTTCGGGAAGCGGTAACGCCCCGCCTCGTCGTACCAGCAGCCGGGGCCCGGTGCGGGGCGCTCGGCCGGGGGGGCGTCCGGCGCCGGCAGCGTGAACAGAAAGCCGTTGTGGCTCACCGGCTCGCCTGTCCGCAGCGTGTGGGCTCCGTAGAGCAGGTGGTAGCCGAGGTCCGTGCTGGTCAGCGTGCGGAGGCCGAGCAGGCTCACCGCGCAGAGGCACAGGCCCATGGCCAGCCACGCCGGCGCGTTTCGCGGCGCGGCGGCCGCGCGGCAATTCACTGGGGGTTCCTTGCCCATGGAGGCGGATTCTAGCGGCGACGGCTTGCAATGTCATCGCCTGTGCGTGGGGGAGGTGGGCGGCGGGGCACACACCGTAGATTCTCATTTGCGAACCAGGCGGGTCCGGTGGTATAAAAACACTGGCCCATTCTGGTTGCCACGAGAGGGTTGTGGCGGATCGGGCAGGGATTCACATCTGGGGAGTATGACAATGGAACGGATGAGACTCGGAGTTCTTCTGGTTCTGTGGGGGGTGTTCGCCGCGCAAGCGATGGGGGCCGACGAGCCCGCCACTAATCCCGCCACCAAGCCCGACGAGAAGGAAGACAAGGCCACGCAGTACCAGCGACAGCTCGCCGAGAAAAAGGACGCGGCCGAGGCGTGCTACAAGAAACTCGCCGAGGCGTACATGAGCAACCAGTGGGACCAGGTCAAGGAGCTTCTGGCCGAGTCCCGCGCGCACATCCGCTACATGGAGCGAGACAAGCAGTCTCTCGTTTCTTACATGCGGACCTCCGTGGCCGAATTCCGCCCGAGGTGGTGGGAGAAAACCAAGAGCCCCTCGAACGTGAGCTTCGGCGCGCAGATATGGAAGCGCGGCTTCGTGGCGAACTACATGCCCTCCGAGATGCTCGGCATGCAGGCGCCCGTCGGCATCCAGAACGGGCGCATTCAGGTGATCGTCTCTTGGCGGCCGACCATGGTGGACAACCCGGCCGCGGCCGAGGGAGAACTGGCCAAGCTGCACAAGATGACCAAGGGCGACATCGGCGAGGTGATCGTGTGGCACGAACTGGGCCACAACTACATCACCAGTTTCCTGCCGCTGAGGCAGGTGATCGCGCTGTACAGGGATCACGAAATTCTCTTCCACCACCTCCAGGAGTTCTACGCGGACATGACGAGCCTGTATCACTGCTCGCCGCGCGCCCGCAAGGCGGTGCTGATGCTGCGGCTGGACCTCATCGAGGGCGGACGGGAAACCAGCGCCCACGCCCGCATGGCGTATGGGATCGGCTCCTGGCTGCTCTCGGAATGGCTTGAGAACCCCGAGGCCTGGCCGAGCGTGCACCTGCCGCCGAAGGTGCCGGAGCAGGACGCCGAGCGCAACACGATCGTCTACGTCTACGAGAACCTCTCGCCCAGTTGGACCGTGGAGGAAGACAAGGCCCTGCGGGACATGATCTGGAAGTTCATCCGGCTCAAAGGAGAGGCGGTGCTTCGCGGCCGGGGCACGGTGCCGCTGGCCAACAAGCTTGAGTTCAAGCTCGTCGAGTCGGAAGACCGCGAGCAGAAGGCCAAGCGGGACAAGTGGGTGGCCGAGAAGCTCACCGCCGCCATCGAGGCCGGCCGGGCCGACAAGCCCGACGGCGAGGCCGAAAAGGACGAAGACGGTGAGATCATCTTCAAGAAGGGCGACGTGACGATCAAACGCTCGATCGGCGGCCGCGGCAAGCGGATCGTGGTGCCCTGGTAGCCAGGGCGCCGTACGGCCAGCGCGGCGGTTCCGGCCATCAGCCGAGTTTGTCTCCATGGCCGATCTCGACCAGCAGCTTCTCGATCCGTCGGCCGTATTCCACGTAGTTCTCGTAGCGGACCCGCTCGGTGGATTGCACGGCCTCGTCGTGGAACACCACGGCCAGGTGCGGCTCGATGGAAATGCCGCCGTCGTAGCCGCCGTCCAGCAGGTCCTTGAGGATGCGCTTCACGTCGCCGTCGCCTTCGCCGGGGAAGGTGAAGACGCCCTTCTCCTTCTCCGTCGCGCGCGTGCAGTCCTTGATGTGGATGTAGACGACGTGCTGCTTGACGTGCTGGTAGAACTCCCAGGAAGACTGCGTGGGGTACGGTTTGGGCTTGGTGCGGTCCTGGGAGAAGACGGGGTTGGCCGTGTCGAACACGAGCTTTAGTCCCGGCACGTTTTCAAGGATTTGCAGCGTGAACGGCCAGCCGAGGCCGCCGTAGTTCATGCAGTTCTCGTGCACCGGCTGGATGCCGGCCTCGACGAACAGCGGGATCACCCGGTTCATCTTCTCCACGCGCTGCTCGAAGAGCTGATCTTCCGTCTCGCGATCCGGATACCACTTGAAGCTCATGACGCGGATGAGCTTCGTGCCCAGCCGGTGCATGCGCTCGATGGCGCGCTTCGTCTGCTCCAGGATCGGCTCGATGGGGTCCTGCACATCGGTATTCCAGTTCATGATGGACGAGCCGAAGCAGTTGACCTTCACGCCGGCGTCGGCGAGCTTGCGGCAGACCTCCTCGAACTCCGCATCCGGGATGTCGTGGAGAATACCGCTGCCGGCATTGCGGGATTCGATGTGCTCCCAGCCCAGTTCCTTGGTGGCCCGTATCTGCACGTCCACGTCATGCGATGCTTCATCGGCGAATCCGGTCAAATACACGTCTTTACTCCTGTTCTTGTGCGGGCGGCAACTGGTCGCGAATGGCCTTCGCGGCCGCCTTGGGGTCTGTGGCGCAGCAGATGGCCGCGCTGACGGCCACGCACTTGGCGCCCGCCTCCACCAATTGTCCCACGTTCTCCGGTGTGATGCCGCCGATGGCGGCGGCCGGCAGCGGCACTTCCTTAAGCACTTGCCGCAGGTATTCCGGGCCGGCGGTGGGGCCGGCGTCTTTGGTGGCCGTCTCGAACATCGGCCCGACGCCGATGTAGTCCGCCCCCTCGTTCAGCGCGGCCTTCGCCTGGCCGATGTTGTGCGTGCTCTTGCCGACGATCGCGCCCGGCCGCAGCAGCTTGCGGGCCTCGGCGATCGGCAGATCGCCCTGGCCGAGGTGCACGCCGTCGGCGCCGACGATCGCGGCGATGTCCGGACGGTCGTTGATGATCAGCATCCGGCCGGTCTCGTCGGTCAGTTCCCGCAGTTCGGCCGCCATGGCCAGCAGGGCGCCGTCCGGGGTGTCTTTCTCCCGCAGTTGGATGGCGTCCGCGCCGCCGGCGATGGCCGCGCGGGCGCACTCCCGCATCGAGCCGCCGCACGCCGTGCCGGACATCAGCACATACAGGCGGACCGTCTCGAACCGCTGCCGCGAGAGCAGCCGCGTGACGACGCGCTGCTCCAGCGTGTAGCAGTTGTATCGCATCCGCTCGATCTTGAGCACCTCGGCCGGCGCGACGAACTTGCCGTACTCCTCGATGGTGCGGAGCGCTTCGGTGAGGCGCTTGCACGCGGCGGTCACCACGTCCGGCAGGCCCTCGCGGGTCGGTTCGGAGGGGCTGGAGATCTCCGTGCCGATATCGCCGGGGGTGTCCCGGCTGATGATCATCTCCTCGACCGGCATGGCCGTGAGGATTTCCTTGAGATCCGAGCGCAGGTTCTTGGCCAGGGCGGTGATGGCGGGGTCGTTCAGGGCGAAGCGCCCGCAGTCTTCCACCACGCGCAGGGCCTCGCGCGCCCGGTTGAAGTTCGCGTCCAAAATTCTATGCACTTCCCGCATGGTTCGTTTCTCCGCTTGCGGAACTACTGGCTATGGGCGGGCGTGGGATTCTGCCGGCACAGTTCGCTCACGGCCTCGCGCAGGCGGGCGAGTTTCGCCTCGTCGCCGTCGGCGCTCAAAACTTCGTCGATCCAGCCGGCCACCT
>Ga0102958_1000162_pt1 | contig 15028 bp, 9 predicted proteins | sample SalPonF2_B_D1_MG_FD_84513 | JGI IMG/M metagenome (GOLD analysis project Ga0102958, IMG submission 84513) | Salt pond soil microbial communities from South San Francisco under conditions of wetland restoration - Salt Pond MetaG SF2_B_D1_MG ...
CTTTTTCACTTCCAACATTGCCATCTTCGGGATTATTCCGAGATTAATCAACTAGGCAGAACACCCAAAGTATTGGGATGTCAAACCAGACAATGCGTATTTGCGTGACTGACCCAGACTCCGTTAAACTAGGCAATATGGCCGAGAGTTCAGGATACAACAACAAGTGGGCGACGGAACGGAGAGGTGAACAACATATGGTATTGCCTCCGGAGGCTCGCACAATTAATGCTGACTTGTTCAGTCAGCATTAAGCCGTGGCATGGGTAGAAACACCCACTTGGGGGGCGGGAGGAATAGACATATATGACTGTATATTCCGAGAAATATTACTTTCGGCCGGTGCAGAAGGGCTTAGAGCCTATCCGGATATTCCTCTGGCTTCGGTCGGCTGTGACGGCCGCGGGTCCGCATCAGGCTGCATCGGCAATGCATAGGCATTGCCTGCTTCGCCTTCTTTGCCTGCAGCCGTCTCGCTCGACATCGGTCCGACGAGGGATATCCGGATTGACTCTTACACATCGTGTCCGGATAGTGCGGCGGGGCGTCCGGAGGCCCACGGGCGCGTCGGCTTGCGGTCGCAATCTATGCGGCGCCGGCCGTCGCCTTGCCGCCGGGGATGGTGAGGTCGTAGCGCTTGATCTTCGCGTGGAGCGTGGCCCGCGTAATGCCCAGCAGCCCGGCCGCCCGGGTCCGCTGCCAGCCGGTTTCCTTCAGTGCCCGGACAATCAACTCCCTCTCGGCCGACTCCAGCGAGAAATCCGGCAGGGGGTTCCGCATGGCCGCCGGTTCGCCGGTGGCCGTGTGCTGTGGCCGACGCGGCGCCTGGGGGGGCTGCTCGCCATCGAAGCGGATGCTCGCCGGGTCGATCCGCCGCCCGCGCTCCAGCATCACCGCCCGCGTAATGACGTTCCGCAGTTCCCGCACGTTGCCGGGCCAGGCGTGGGCCTCCAACTTAGCGGCCGCCCTCGGCGAGATGCCGCCGATCCCCTTGCGCCGGGCCAGGTCGCTGGTGGCGAGAAAGTGCTCGGCCAGGAGCGGCACATCTTCGATGCGCCCCGCGTCGCCGAGCGCCGGCAACCGCACCGGAAACACCGCCAGCCGGTAGTATAAATCCTTGCGGAAGTTGCCCTTATCAACCTCCTCCAGCAGGTTGCGGTTGCTGGTGGCCACCACCGTGCAGCGGCAGGCGATCTCTCGCATGCCGCCGACCGGCCGGAACGTCTGCTCCTGGAGAACCCGCAGCAGCTTGGCCTGGAGTTCCGGGGGCATCTCGCTGATCTCATCCAGCAGAATCGTCCCATCGTCGGCGGCCTCCAGCAGGCCGGTCTTGTCGCGGTCGGCGCCGGTGAAGGCGCCTTTCACGTGGCCGAACAGCTCGCTCTCCAGCAGGTTGGCGGTGAGGGCCGCGCAGTTGACGGCCACGAACGGCCGCTCCCGCCCTCCGCACCGCCAGGCATGCACGGCGCGGGCGGCGAGTTCCTTGCCGGCGCCGGTTTCACCGACGATCAGCACCGGGTTGCAGCCGCTCTCGCCCACCAGCCTCAGGTCCGCCAGGGCAGCCTCCATGGCCTCGCTTCGGCCGACGATGTCCACGCCCGGCGGGCAGTGGCGGCTGAAGAACTGCTCGCGGGCCGGGCCGGCATCGCCAGGGGCGTATTGCCTGGCGGGGCTTGCGGCGTTGGCATGTGGCGTAAGGACGGCTTGCATTGGCTCGTGCCTGCTGTGTTGGGGGACCATCGGCCGCGAGGCAGCGGTTGCCTCGCTTCGGCCGGCTCGTACAACCAATACGGACAAAGGGACACGGGGAATTTAGGCAATTTTACTGATTCTTCTGATTTAGAGTCGAATGTAGAGCAGAACTATTGTAATGGAAATGGATTATGGAACAGCCGTGGAATGGGCCGAGCCATGAACGGTCCTCTGCTCTTGCGCACCGGGGGGCCTTCCTATGCAGCAGCGGGCGAAACCGATTGCGAAAGCAATACAACTGCGCCGCCGCGGCCGGTAGAATGCCCGGCGGAAAGGAAACCGCATGGGGTACTTCATTCTCGGCTTGTGCATCGGGCTTGGCGTGGGCGTGGCGGTGACGCTCATCGTGACGGTTGTGCGCGCCCGCGCGGCTGACCGGCAGATGCGGGACACCTTCGCGGCGCTGGCCTCCGAGGCGCTGGACGCCAACTCCCGCCGGCTCACCGAGCAGTCGGCCGCCACGCTGGACGGCAAGAAGCAACTCATCGACCAGGCCGTCGCCGCCGTCAACGAGCGGCTCAACCAGATGGCCAAGTACGTCCAGCAGGCGGAAAGCGAGCGCAAGGCGGAGCTGGCGCGGCTGAGCACGTCGGTCACGTCGCTTTCCGGCACGACGGGCGAACTGCACCGCATGCTCGCCAGCACGCAGCGGCGGGGGGCGTGGGGGGAGCGCATGGCGGAGGACATCCTGCGGCTGGTCGGCATGGCCGAGGGCGTGAACTACTCCAAGCAGTCTTCCGCCGACGCCGAGAGCGGCCGGCCGGACTTCACGTTCTTCCTGCCGAACGAGCTGAAGGTGAACATGGACGTCAAGTTCCCGCTGGAGGCGTACAAGGCGTACGTGGATGCCGAGACGGATGAGCAGCGGTCCGCCGGCGTGCGGCAGCTCGTCTCCGACGTCCGCGGGCACGTGCGGGCCGTCGCCGGGCGGGGGTACATCGACCCGAAGGTTCCCACGGTGCGCTACGTCATCGTCTTTCTGCCGTCGGAGCACGTCTACTCGCTGGTGCTGGAGACCGCTCCCGACGTGCTGGACGACGCCCTGCGGCAGAACGTGGTGCTCGCCAGCCCGATGACGCTGTATGCGATGCTGGCGGTCATCCGCCAGGCGGCGGAGAACGCGAACATCACCAAGACGGCCGACGAGGTGATCCGTCTGCTGAGCGTGTTCCACAAGCAGTACCAGCGCTACAGCGAAGAGGTGGACCGCCTCGGCAAGCAGCTCGAAACCGTCAACAAGACGTACGAAAGCCTCCGCACCACGCGCACCAACCAACTCAGCAAGCCGCTGGAGAAGATCGACGCCCTCCGCCAGGCGCGCGGGCTGCCGGAGGAGGCGCCGTAGCGGGGCGGCGGAGCAAGGCGGATGGCGGGGGGCGTTTCGGCGGCCGCTACGCCACGGCCCGCAGGGCGGCGCGGCATTCGTCCAGCAGTTGGCTCACCTTGAACGGCTTCATGAGCACGGCCGAGAGCCCCTCGCGGTTCGCCCGGACGATGGAGTGGTTCGGGTCGTAGCCGAAGCCGGTCATGAGGATCACGGCGGTGGTCGCATCCGCGTGCCTGGCCGCGGCGAACACCTCGTAGCCGCTGGCGTGCGGCATCTTGATGTCCGATATCACCAGGTCGTAGCGGCAGGCGCCCAACTTCTCCAGGGCCTCGGCTCCGTCGCCGGCGATGTCCACCTCGCAGCCGTAAGGCAGCAGCACGTCGCGGATGGTGGTGCGGATGAGTTGCTCGTCGTCGGCCACCAGCACCCGCTTGCCCTTGAGCAGCGGGTCGGCCTCGACCGGCTGGGCCGCGCCGGTAAGCACGCCGGTCTTCGGGGCTTCCGTCCACGCCTGGACGGTCTTTCGCGCGGCCGCGGCGAAGTCGACAATCCTGCTCAGCCGGCGGCGAAGGTCGTCGTGGCCGATGTAGTCTTCCATCAAATCCCCGGCCTCGGTCAGGATGTCGTTCAGCGGCCCGGACAGCTCCGCGCCCATGCAGCCGGTGATCTGAGACTGCGTACTGTGCCGTTCGAAGACCAGCAGGTTCAGCACGTGCAGGGCGAGGGCCACGTGATTGGCGAAGATCTCGGCGAACTGGCGGTCTTCCTCGGAGAACGCCCGCGAATGGTCGGCCTCGATATTCATCACGCCGATGATCTTGTCGTGCAGGCGCAGCGGCACGGTGAGGCTGCTGCGGGCGCCGGTGAGGCCGGGCAGGTAGCGCGGGTCCTGGCGGACGTCCGGGCAAACGTAGCTGCGGCCGGTGGCGCACACGTACCCGCAGATGCCGTTGCCTTCCGGATTAGCGAACAGATCGTAGGCGGACTCCTCCACGTCCCGTCCGTCGCCGACGACCAGTTCCAGCCGGTTGGTGCGCTCATTGAGCAGGAGCACGGCGAAATGCTGATAGCTCACCACGTCGCGACTGCAGTGGATGACTCGCTCTTCCAGCAGCTTGAGCCGCTGGAGGGCGTCGCACTGGGCGAGGGCCTCGTAGTCCAGCCTCACGAGCTCGCGGCCGGCGCGGTCGATGGCGTTGAGCTTCATCTGCTGGCGGCGCTGGCTGGTGGCGTCCACCACCACGGCCGCCACCTGCCGCAGCAGGCCCTGGCGGTCGCGCACAGGCGAGCAGATCACCTCGTAGTACGTGCCGTCTTCCGGGATCAGGCTGAAGCGCTTGCCGCGGGCGGTTTCCATGGCCGCGTGCGACACGGCGAACTGCTCGTAGGCCCGCCGGCAGATTTCCCGCAGCAGTTCCAGCACGCGGGGCGGGCAGTCGCGCAGGCGGCGGTTGGCCCACACCGGCTCGCCGTTGGGCCCGGCCACGCAGACGCCGTCGCCGATGGTGTCCAGCGCCGCGGCCGCCTGCTGGGTAACGATCCCCCGCTCCAGCGGCAGGAAGTCGGCCGTCTCGGCAAGGACCGCGTCAACCTGCCCGGCGCGCATCGCGTCGAGGGCGCCGTCGAGGTCGCGGGCCACCTGCACGTCGAAGTGCGCGCGGAGGAAATCCAACGCTCCCTCCGCCTCCATCGCCGGCCCGTGAAGGACCAGCAGCCTTCGCAACTGCGTTTGCTCGGACATATACTCCTCTGTCCCTTGAGAATCAGCGGCCGGAATACGATTATTCCGACTTGTATTGTACGGGCTTTCCTTTAATCAGTCAATGTAGATGTTCGAAATGCCTTCGGCCGAACCTTGAGCGTATGTTTCGGCAAGACAAGCGGCATGCGGCTTCAGAGACGGCCGGGGAGCCCCCGAACCGGGGAGCCGGCAATGGCGACGACCGCATAGGAGGCGCCGGCGCCCGGCGGGGCGGGTGTGCGTTTGGTGTTTCGACCCGCAGGCATCGATTCCTCATTCCATCTCCCTCCTTGGTCATTCGAGCGAAGCGCCCGGCATCTTCATGCCCTGCCGGCGTTTCTGGGCGAGCTTGAATTTGCTCTGGGCGGCCATGATGGCTCGCTCTCGCCGGGCGATGGCCGCCTCGGTGTCCATCGGCAGTTTGCGCGCCCGCTCGATATCTTCCCAGGCCTCCTCCGCGTCGATCTTCTCGATGGGGATCGCTTCCTCGGCCAAGATGGTGAAGGCGTTCTCGCGGAATTGGGCGAAGCCGCCGGAGACGTACAGGCTGACCTCCTGCCCGTCCGTGCGCTGGATTTCCATCGCCCCGGCGCCCAACAGCGCGACCATCGGCATGTGCCCGGCCAGCACGCCCACTCGCCCGTCGGAGGCCGGGAACGTGGCGGACACCGCCTCGGCCGTGCAGACGCTGCCCTCGGGGGTGAGCACCTCGATGCAGAATGGACGCTTCTTCTCAGGCACTTGTTCTCATCCGCGGCGCGTTGAAAGAATGACGAATGACGAAGACCGAATGACGGACCAATGCCCGAAGTCCGAATGACCGAACCGCGGCGGCGTTCGGCGCGGGCGTTCGTTCTGGGCGCCTTCGTCATGGCCTCGGCATTCCGGCCTCGTCATTCGTCATTGCCTCAGCCGTATGTCTCCCAGCATACCACCTCGTCCAGGGCCTTGCGCTTCTTGGGCGGGGGCGTGTCGGCCGGGTAGCCGAGGGCGAGCATCTCGATGATCTTCGCCGACGGCGGCACGTCCAGCAGGTTGCAGCAGGCGTCCTGATCGAAGTGCCCCAGCCAGCACGTGCCGAGCCCCTCGGCGACGGCCGCCAGCGTCATGTGGTCGATGGCGATCGCGCAGTCCACCGGGCCGGCGGGGATCTTGCAGAACATCATTCGCTCCGGCTCGGTGCTCACCACCGCCACGATCACCGGCGCGTGGGCGATCCAAGGCTGCTCGGCCGCCTCGGCCAATGCCTGCCGCCGCTCGGCGTCGCGGACGACGACGAACTTCCACTGCTGGAGGTTCCGCCCGGACGGCGCCATCCGCCCGGCGTTCAGCACGCGCCGCAGGCGGTCGTCCTCGACCGGGCGGTCTTCGTACTTGCGCACGCTGTAGCGATTTTCGAGAACCTCGTGCAAGTCCATGCGCTACGCGCTCCCCTGGCCCTGTTGCGGGGCCGGCGGGTTGGCGGCCTGGCCTTCTCCGGCGATCTCCGAGGACGCCTCGTCGATCATGCCCGCCATCGGCACGTTGCCGGGGTAGCAGGCCGTAACGCCCGCGCCGAACGCCGTGGCGTTCAGAATGGCCGAGAGAATGCTGCACAAGATCGCCGCCCAGTTCGGGTTATCGCTTCTGGTTTTGCCGATGAACGTGGAGAAGAACCCAACCAGCAGCAGCGCCAGCAGCAGCGCCGCCACGCCGACCAGGTAGCAGCCCTTGCGGCAGATCATCTTCGGGCGGAACAGGGCGGCCAGGTAGAAGATCACCAGTACGACCGTCGCGATAATGCTCATGATCAGGGCCATTGCAGTTCTCCTTTCGCGTCAGGCCTTTGCGGGAACAGCACACTTCAGTGCGCTGTGACACTACCGGATTCTATACCCCGCGCCAATCCATCGCCAACACCCCGTTGGAGCAATCGACCTGAGGCTCAGCCGTAGCGGAAGGTTGGCAGTGCTTTCGGCCGGGTTTGCTCCAGCAGGCTTTGGGCTTCCCCGAAGTGGAAGCGGCGGCACAGGTAATCCAGTTTGTCCCTGGTTCGGCGGAGATTCACGCGGTGCCGCCAGCGGCTCAAGCGGCTCATCGGCAGCACCGGCTGGCGAGGGTCCAGCTCCCAGGGGTGCAGGTAGATCATGCCCGCGGCGCCGCGGCGTTCGGCGCCGCGAAGGCCGGCGGCCAGCAGGGGCGCCGGCAACAGCCGCAGGTACCCACCGCCGCCGACCGGCATGTTGCGGCCGAGCGCCCGCATGGTGAGGGGCGGCATTTCGAGAATCTCCCCGCCGGCCGGGCCGATGGCCCGGTGCAGTGTGCGGGGCGCATCCGGCACGCCGTAGCGGTCGTGCAGCACGGGGAATACAGACGAGTCATAGGCGTAGCCGCTCTCGACCAGCACGTCCAGCGCCCAGGCCGTGGCGCGGGTGATGGAGAACGTGGGCGCCCGGTATCCGAGCACCGGCCGGCCGGAGAGGTCTTCCAGCAGGGCGCGGCTGTCGGTGAGTTCCGCGGCGAACTGTTCCCGCGTCAGCCGGTGCAGCATGGCGTGCGTCATGCCGTGGGAGGCGATCTCATACCCCGCCCGGCCGATCCGCCGCACCAGGTGCGGCTGGCGGCGGGCCACCCAGCCGAGAACAAAGAACGTGGCCCGCTGGTCGCGTTCGACCAGGAGTTGGAGGATGTCCTCCACCGCGCTGTCCAGCCGGCAGGGCCAGTTCGCCCAGTCCTCCGGGCACACGCGCGCGGCGGCGGCTTCGACCTGGAAGTACTCCTCCACGTCAAAGCTCAGCACGTGCGCGGGCCGGGCGGGGCCCGTCGCGGCGGGGTCAGGGGGAGGCATCGTCGGAATCCATGCTCCCCAGCGCCTTCCGGGCCGCGGCCACGGCCTTGGTGACGGCCGGCGAGGCGACGCCTTGCTTCTCCATCCGCTCTCCCAACGAAACGGCGGACCTCAGGTGCCAGCGAGCCAGTCGCCGGTTGCCGGCGCCGCTCTCGGCCAGGCCGAGGTGGTAGTGCACCTCCGGCTCGTTGGGCAGGGCCGCCAGCACACCGTGCAGCACGGGCAGGGCCTGCTGCTGGCCGTTCAGCAGCAGCAGCCAGCCGTAGGTCTCCCGGAAGGCGGCGATCCGCGGGGCGGCCTGGACGGCCTCCTTGGCCAGGTCGAGCGCTTCGGCAAGCCGGGCCGGGTCGTCGGCGTACAGGCCGGACATCACATACGCGGCGTTGTTGGCCGCCACGGGCGAGCGGCCCCGCCGCCACGCCTGAAGGTACAACTCCAATGCTTCGTTCAGCTTGCCCGCCGCCTCCAGGTCGCTGGCCCGCTCCAGGGCCAATTGCGGGTCGTCTCCCAGGCGGGCGGCGATCTTCTCGCACAGAGCCGCGGACTGCTCGAACTTGCGCTGGCCGCGCAGTTGGAGCATCCGGGCCCACAGCGCCGCGGGGCTGTCCTTCGGCTCGGCGGCGGCGAGAGCTTGCTCGGACGAGGCGATATCCGCCTGACAGGCCATCAGCAGGGCGTACTGGCTGGCCGGGCGGGAGGCCAATGCATCCATCGCCAGGCGGCGGGCCAGGGCGCCGGCGCCGTCGGCGAGGGCCAACTCTCCGAGCAGCAGCCGGGCGGCTTCCTTCTCGTTCGCGTTGGCGGAGAGCAGGTCCTCGGCCGCGGAGCGGAACAGCGGGCCGGCGTCGGCGGCCTGCTGCCCGCGTCCGCTGAGAATGTCCAGCAGCATTCGCATCCTCAGCGAGGGCAGATCGGTGGCGGCGGCCTGCGGATCTTTTGTCAACTCGGCGACCCGCTCGCTCCACGCCGAAGCGGCGGAGGCGTCTGCCCGGAGGTGGGCGGCGCAGAGGCCCACAATCGCCTGGCGGGGCGTGGCTTCCGCCGGGGCGGGCAGTTCGGCGGCCGGCAGCCCGTAGGCCAGGCGCACCATCGCGCCGAGCGCCTGCACGCGCGGGCTCATGTGCGGGCCGGCGGCGAGGTCGGCGGCCGCCTGGGCGTCATCCGCCCGGAGCAGGGCGTCCACCGCCGCGACGGCCAGCCGGTCCGGAATTGTACTTCCTTCCGGCAGCCGGGCGGCATAGCGCCGCAGGGCCGCGGCCGCCGAGGCGTATTCCCGCCGGCGGGAGTGGATATCCATCCGATGGGCGACCCACTCCGGCGCGTGGGGGTGCTGCTTCTCCAGTTCATCGAGCATCCGCAGCGCCTTGTCCGCATCCGGATCGAGGCCGATCAACTGGCGGCGGGCCTCGCGGCCGACGTCCGTGCCGGCGGGAATGCCCTCCAGCACGCGCCGGGCCCGCTCATTCTGTCCGATGGCGGCCAGAGACGCTCCGAGGCTGAGACGAAGGCGGGGGTCCTGAGGGCTGTCCGGCAGACGGTCGAAGGCCTTGACCGCCTCGGCGTGCAGGCCCCAGCGCGACAGCATGCTTCCGCGGTGCAGCGCCGCCACCTGGGCCGCCAGTCCGCCCAGTGCTTCCAGCGAGTCCAGCGCGGCCAGCGCCTCCATGGGCTGTGCGGCCAGTTCGTGGTTCCGTGCGGCCTGGAGGTAGGTGGAGATGTTGCCCGGCTGGCGCCGCGCGGCGTGCTGGTAGGCCTCGGCGGCCATCGCATGCCGGCGCGTCCGCGCGCAGACGCCGCCCAGCACGAGGAACGGCCGGGGGGAGTCCGGGTCTTCCGCGGCCCAGAGGTCCGAGAGTTTCCGGGCGCTGTCGAAGTCTCCCAAGGAAGCATAGGCGCCGATGAGCCTCGCCCTGTGGGCGGGCGCCTCGGCGCCGTGTTGCGCCTGGAGCGTCCGCACCAGCTCCAGCGCCTGGTCTCTCTTGCCGGACAGGGCCAGCAGCGCCACGCGGTCCAGCGCGGCGCGCCACTTCCATTGGGGGTCCTGCTCGAGCCGCTGGAGTTCTCTGGACGCTTCATCAAACTTTTTGCCATGGATCAACAGTCTGGCGAGCTGGTATCGCGCCTGGTCTCGCACGTGCGGCAGCGGCTTGGCGCCCTCGGCGAGCGAGCGGTAGATGGCTTCGGCCTTGTCCAGGGCGCCGGCGCGGGCATGCAGGGCGGCCTCCGTCAGCCGGACGTATTCGGCTTTGGCGTTCGGGATGGCCTCCAGCGTTCGGGAGACCTCCTCCGGCGTCCGGTCCGCCGCCAGCACGCCCGCGAGCATGCTGTAGATCCACTGGCCGTTGGGGTTGGCGCTCAGCAGTTGGCTCCACTCCTCGACGCACTGCCGGCGTTGGCCCATCTGAAGCAGGGCGTGGCCCAGGAGCCACCGGGCCTGCTCGACGTTCGTTCCGGCCGCCAGGAGCTCCCGGCACAGCGCGGCGCACTGCTCGGCCTGCCCCGTCCGGAGCATGGCGACCGCCGCCCCCAGCCCGGAGCCGCCCGCGGCGAGGTCCTGGGCCTGGAGGTCCTCGGCGGTCACCTCTTGGCCGGAGGCCAGGCGCAGGCGCATGCGCAGCACCTGCACGCGGGGCGCGTCGGAGACGATCGTCTCGGCGATCTGGCGGCTTTCCTCGATCTGCCCGCTCTCCAGCAGCGCCATCGCCAGGGCCAGGCGGTAGGCCGTTCGGTCTCCGGGGGCTTCATCGGCCAGGCGGAACTGCTCCAACGCTTCCGGCATGCGCCCGGTGAACTGGTAGATGACGCCCAGGCGGTATCGCATCTCCGGGTCGGCCAGCGGACCGGCCTGGCGGACCTCTTCCCGCAGTTGGTTCTCCGCCTTCAGGTAACAGGCAAGGGCTTCATTGGCATCGCCGAGCCGTTGCTGCCAGAGGTCGGCCATGGTCAGCCACATTCTCCAGTGTTGCTCTTCCTCGGCCGCCTTCTTCAGGACGGTCCGGGCAAGGGGCTGCTGGTCGGAGGCCATCGCGGCCAGCACGTACAGGCGGAGCGCCTCGGCGGACCGCGGCGCGGCGATCCGGTAGGCCGCGGCCTCCGCCATGGCCACGTCGGTCAAACCGTCGGCGATCAGGCTCTCGACGAGGAAGGCCCGCGCCATGGCGTGCGTGGGGTCCAGATCCACCACCTGCCGCATGGCCTGGCGGGCCAGTTCCTTGTCTCCCTCCTGGCTGAGGGCTCGGCCGTACTGGAAATGGGCCTCCGCCCAGCCCGGAAAGTCGGTCTTCAGGGCATTGAGGCCCTCGCGCGCCTCACGGATCTGCCCGGCGTCGATCTGGAGCCGGGCCAGCAGCAGGCGCGTCTGCGGGTGGCGGGGGTTCTGGTTGAGCGTTCGCTCGCACTGGGCGCGCGCCTCGTCCAGGAGGGCTTGGGCCTGGTGGGGGTCGCCGGTAAGCAGGGCTTCTTCGACCAGGAGCGTCGCCCGCTGGAACTGGCAGGCGACATCATCCGGATGTTTGGCCAGCACGTCTTCCAGCCGCTTCCTGCCGGAGACAACCGCTTCATACCGCCGCACCTCCGGGGCCCGGCGGCAGCGCAGGGCGATCAGGCTCGCCGCCACGCCCGGCGGGGGGTCTTCCTGGTCGAGGACGAGTTGGTCGACCTCATCCAGAAGCCGCGTCTTGCCCTGTTGCACGCACAGCCGCACGAGTTGCTCGGCGGGCTTGCTGCGCCGCGGGTCTCGCCGCAGCACGTCCAAAAAGTAAGCGATGGCCTTGTCTCGCGCGGCGGAGGCCAGGGCCTCTCGTTGGTCGGCTTCTTTGCGCTTCTCGGCGGCTCGCTCCGGATCGCCGGTGGTTTCCGCGGCGTCGGCTTCTCGCCGGGCGGCGGAAGCCAGGTGCTCCTGCAGCGTGTTGACGTACATGGAGTCCAGGCCCAGCGCCTGCCCCACGTCGGGCGCCAGGTCGCCGGCTTCCGGAAGGATGGGCAGGAGCGTCCGCGTGGCCCTTTCCAATTGCTCCAGGGCTTCCAGGGCTCTCTCGGCCGAGGTGGCGCTGTCGGCGGCGGCCGCCAGTCGGCGAGCCGGCTGGGAGTGCGTTTCGGCGATCATCAGCAGGGTCCGCACGCGCTGGTCTTTCTGGTCCGGCGTGAGCTTCTCCAGCGCCCGCTGGAAGGCCGCCCGGGCCTCCTGCTCCCGTCCCAGGCGCGAAAGCCCCATTCCCTGCCAGTAGTGCCCCTCCCAGTGGTCCGGGTTCTGCTGCACGTACGAGCCCGCCAAGTCGACGGCATTCTGGTACTTCTCCGCCTTCATGGCCAGTTGCACGCGGGCCAGCAGCCGCCAGCCCTGGTTGCGGCGCATGTACCACCAGGTTCCGCCCACCGCGCCAGCCAGGATGGTCAGGATCAGCAGGATCAGCAGGATGCGCTTCTTCATGGGTTTCTCTCCGTTACTTCAAGTTCTCGTCCAGGTGCGGCACGGCCGCGCGCAGGAACTCCAGGCATCGCCGCCGCGCGTCGTCGACGTCGGTGTCGACGGGCGTGGACAGGCGGATCAGCGCCCCGCTGGCGTCGCGGCTCAGCAGGCCGTTGGCGAAGATCGTGGCCTGCTGCACCCAGAAACTGTTCGTGTAGGCGTCTCCGCACTTGTAGGTGTACAGGAAGTACATCTTTCGCGTTCCGCTCTGGATCACCAACTCGCGGCAGGACACCGCCCCTCGTCCGGGCGCATCGGTCAGCAGCACGTCGGCCTTGGCGAGGATCCGCTCCCCGCCGCCGGCGAGGCACTGATCCGGCGGGTGGGTTCCCTTGCGGTTGTCATGGCTGAAGATGATGCAGAAGTCCATCGGCGCGGCGCCGGGGGCGGTGTAGGTGCTGTAGAAGTAATCATCCGTTTCGAGGATGCCGAGGGTCTTGCGGTCGAGCCTGCGGGGCGTGGCGATCAGGTTCCGCCCGCCGACCGGCATGGTCGGCGGCAGAGCGTTGGCCGCCACGCTTTCGGTCCAGGTGGTCGGCACTTGCCGGTGCAGCAGGAGGGCCACCCCGGCGTTCAGCACGAGCAGGGCGAGGACGGCCGCTCCGCGCGGCGTGGCGATGGCGCCGGCGAGGCGGCGCTCCTGGTCCGTGTTGTCTTCCGCGCGCCGCACGTTGTGGAACAGCGGCAGCACCTTCGCGGGCCGTCCGACCGCCCGGCGGCCCCAGAGGATCAGCCGCTCCAGGCCGAACAGCAGCGCGAAGGCGATCGCGTAGATCAGCAGCCCCGAAACGTCATGGAACCAGCCGGTGGCCGCCTCCACGCTCACGAGGTCCGCCACGAACACCAGCAGCGCGATGCGCACGGCGTTGCTGATCACCGCCACCGGAACGGACGCGGCGAACAGAAGCATCCGCCACGCGCCTCGCATGCGCGAGATATAGGCGTACAGGGCGCCGAAGGCCAGCAGGCTGATCAGCGTCCGCAGGCCGTTGCAGACGTTCGCCACCACCAGGCTCTTGTCGCCCGGCAGGTACACGCGGTTGCCGGAGTAGTCGGCCAGCACGCCGAAGACGTTGGCCAGAGACACGCCCCATTGCGTGGCCATCATCTTCAGGCGAAAGTTGAGGTCGTAGATCGTCACTTCCGGCAGGGGCGCCATGAACACCAGCAGCGCCAGCGGGAACCAGAACCGCCCCAGCGCCCGCCACCCCCAGAGCGTCAGCACCACCGCCACCAGCACGAAGATCAGCGAGAAGCCCTGCGCGAAGTTCACCCGCGCGAACACGGCCGTCAGGTGCAGCAGCACGCCGAAAGCCAGCGCCGCCAGCCCCGCCAGGGGCGCGCCGCGGGTGGGCACTTCCGTCTTGCGGATCAGCAGCAGCAGGATGATGCCGCTCAGCAGCGGAATGAGCGGGCCATGCGTGTAGTAGCTCTCGCCCTCCATGATGCGGTCGGACAGGCTGAGTTGCGGCTCGTCCCACAGCGGGAACCAGCGGGACCACATCTCCGCGAAGGAATGCGAGAAGCCCACCGCGATGGCCGCGCAGAACAGTCCCCACGCCGCCAGCACCAGCCAGCGGCGGTCGGCGGCGCCTTGCGCCCGCGGCAGTGCAATGCTTTCAGTATGTGACACGCGCCATGCTCCCCATCTGAACTTTCGGCCGCGATTGCCTCCCGTTGCCTCCTTGCGGTGCGCATACGGGTGTCTCTTCCGTAACCGGTTCGCCAGTATAGCATTTCGGCTTCTTTAGGCCTAGCCCCCACGGCCCGGCGGAGGCCAGGAGCATCATCACCGGCAGCGCGGGGATGTTGTACCGCGACTGTACCTCGAACAGCAGGTGAATGCCGAACAGGACAAGCACGAACAGCAGACCCGGCAGCAGGCGCGGGTTCCGCCAGACGCCGGTGAGAACCGTGGAGCGGAAGGCCAGGATCATCAGCATAACGAAGAAGGCGTTGCAGGAGAACTTGATGGCCTTGCGCGTCAGCCCCCGGAACGATTCCGGCACCCCCCTCGAAAGCCCATCTCCGATGTTCGTGCTGCTGGTGCCCCACATATACGCCTGCTTGCGCACCATCAGGCGGGCACACGGGCCGGGGTTCTCGGCCGCCCACCGCAGGGCCGCCCGCCTGCGGAGACGGTCCCGGCTGACTTCATCGTGTTCCCCCGGCAACGGCTCGCGGCGAGACCACAGCCCGTCGCTGTCCGGATTCATACCATTGTAGAGGTTGTAGCCGCCGTTGGTAGATACGGGCACAAATGCACCCAGAACCAGGTAGTTGCGCGCCGTCCAGGGCGCGACCACGGCGAGCATTCCGGCCGCGAATAAGGCCGTCCGTGCGGCGGTCCGCCGCCAATGGGTCCGAACTAGCCATGCCGGAGCCAGCCACGATGGCGCCAGCAGGAACGTGGGACGAACCAGCACGGCGAAGCCCGTCACCAGGCCGAGCACCAGTGACCAGCCCCAGGCCAGACGCTCTCGCCCTCCGAGAAGGAACAGGTCCATGGTCGCCAGTACAAGCAGGACCAAAGTGGTGGTCGTGTGGACTCGGGGCGATGTGAACACCAGCGTCGGCATCACCGACAGCAGCAAGGCCGCCCACCTCCCGGCTGCGGGGCCTATCGCGCGCCGGCCCACATCGTAGATGAGAGGAACGGCGGTCGTGCCGAGCAGGATACCCAGCATGTAGCCCTGTTTGGCCCCCGCCCCGAAGATGAAGTACCAGCCCGCCAGCAGCGCCGGGTAGCCTGGCGACAGATAGGCCGTCTGCCCGTATCCGGATCCGGAGATCATGTTAGCCGCGAGCGCGTCGTACACCAACGAATCCGAGGAGAGCGCCTCGGGAGCCAGAAGCATGGCTCCCAGCCGCAGAGCCAACGCCAGAGCGGTCACGACGACCAGAAACCACGGC
>Ga0102958_1000163_pt1 | contig 15013 bp, 16 predicted proteins | sample SalPonF2_B_D1_MG_FD_84513 | JGI IMG/M metagenome (GOLD analysis project Ga0102958, IMG submission 84513) | Salt pond soil microbial communities from South San Francisco under conditions of wetland restoration - Salt Pond MetaG SF2_B_D1_MG ...
ACAACTTTACCGATACGACCCATAAAAGATTTTTCAGCATGTTCAGCCTTCATGGCCCTTGCAATTTTTGCCACAGCAAGATCCCGTTGCTGTGTTAATACGGCCTTTTCCGGTTCATGGGCCGTGGCAATTTCCGTTTGAAAAGATGTTTTGACCCGTTCCATTTCTAATGCATAATTTATAGAATACGGTATGTTCCTCGGAAATGCGGAAAGTGCCCATACCACCACCGAGCCCACAAGGATGATACCCCCCATCTTTTTTAAAAACAGTTTGCTCCGATCCCACATGTGAATCAAAAGGCTTTTTATCATCGGTATTCGGTATGGCGGCAGTTCCATGACAAAGGGTGCGTCAACACCTTTCAAGAGGGTTGATCGAAAAATACGGCCGGTGATAATTGAAAGTATGATCCCCAATATATAGATACCGAAGATTACGGATCCGGCCCGGACCCCAAAGAAAGCACCTGCCAGAATAATGTATACCGGCAGTCTGGCCGAGCAGGACATAAAGGGGGTAATGAGAATCGTAAGGATTCGATCTTTTTCACTTTCCAAGGTGCGGCTTGCCATGATGGCCGGAACGTTGCATCCGAACCCCATGAGCATGGGGATGAATGATTTGCCATGAAGTCCGATCAGATGCATGATTTTGTCCATGAGAAACGCCGCCCTGGACATGTAGCCGGTGTCTTCAAATAGTGAGATACAGAAGAAAAGAATCAAAATATTGGGCAGGAAAACAACAACACTTCCCACACCCGCAATGACGCCGTTGATGAGAAAATCCTTAAAAATATTATCCGGAAGCACCTGGGCCAGAGCAGTTGAAAAGAGCTTAATACCGCTGTCGATCCACTCCATTGGATAGACGCCCAATGAAAACGTGAGTTGGAACATGGCCCAGATAAAGAAAATAAAAATGGGGAATCCGACAAACCGGTTGGTCAGTACGAGGTCCACGTTTCGCGAGATATCCACACGCTGCCGGGTAGATGTGGTGAGGACCTCCCGGATGATGCCGGCGATAAATCCATAGCGCTCATCGGTCATTACGATTTCCGGTTCGTCATCGAATCGGTCCACGAGGAAATCCCGCTGCGCCGTTGCTTCCTCAAGAATCTTTCGACTGTTTTTTCCGGTTTTCTGTTGGATGCGCTCTTTTACGATTTTGTCATCTTCTAAAAGCTTTATGGCGGTCCATCGGGGGTTGTAAGGAATGGCCCCTTTTGCTAGACTTGCAATGAAATGTTCCAGCTTGGAAATGGAGTCTTCGATGTCCTTGCTGTATTTTACTTTACGCTTTATGGGGATCACATAATTGGACTCCGCCAGTTCGATGGCCTTTTCCAGGAGCGTATCGATCCCTTTGTTTTTGTTGCCGATGGTAAAAACCACCGGAACATCAAGAAGTTCAGAGAGTTTTTCCGCATCGATTTTAATTCCCCGGGTTTGAGCAACATCCGCCATGTTCAGGGCGAACAAGACTTTGCAGTCAATCTCTCTTAGCTGTGTTGCCAGGTAAAGACTCCGTTCCAGGTTGGATGCGTCGATGATGTCGATAACAACGTCCGGACGTTCTTCCAGGACAAAATTCCGGGCGACGATCTCTTCTATGGAAAAGGGAGTTAGGCTGTATGTCCCTGGAAGATCGATAATTTTTAAATCATATCCCGATTTTTTTATATGGCCTTCTTTTTTTTCAACCGTGACACCCGGCCAGTTTCCCACTTTCTGCCGGGTACCGGTCATGTTGTTGAATATGGTGGTTTTGCCTGAATTGGGGTTGCCTGCAAGGGCGATGGAAAGGTGTTTTTGATACATTATGGTTTTTCTACTTTACAAGTTCAACGGTGATCTGTGCCGCTTCATTGACCCGAAGTGATACATGGTATCCTTTTACAATCAATTCAACAGGATCCTTCAGCGGTGCATATTTTTCAACATAGATCTCTGAGCCTTTCAAGATGCCCATTTCAAGTATCCTTCTGCGGAGGGCGCCGTTCCCGCCCACCCGGACGACTCTTGCGGTCTGTTTTGCTTTCATTTCGCTCAATAACATGAACCCGTCTCCAAGGTTAGCTTCTAAGGGGTTCGACCAGAATCTTTTTGGCCAGACCCCGGCCAAGGACGTACCGTTGATGGGCCACAGCAACGACCAATTGTCCTTTATCGAGGTTGTTGATGACATCTATTTTGTCTCCGATTCTTAACCCCATGGACAATAAACGTATCCGTGCCGTGGCGCCTCCGGTAAAATCCTTGATTTCAAACCGCTCCCCCTGCTTGGCGTTGACAAGGGGCATGGGTTGTATGTGATCTTTAAGACAATCGGAACAGATACCGTAGATATCCATTTTGTGCTGAAGCATGTGGAAATTATGGGTTGCGGCAATCTGAACCTGAAGATTTTCGAGCTGTTCGTCTTCGAACTCATAAATATTTCGGCATTTTGTACAGATCATATGATCATGATGCTGGCCCAAATGCCGATGTTCATAGTGAACTTCTCCATTGTCAAACCTGTTTCTATGGGCAAAACCGAACCGGCACATAAATTTCAGGGTATCTCTGACAAAATCCGACGAAAATTGATATCCGCTCTCATTGAGCAGTTGGGTCAGTTCTCCCACCGTTAAGTGATGCTCGTTTTGAAGAAAAACTTCCAGAATCTTGAATCGATCTTCAAAATCATCGATGTCTTCTTGTTTAAAAAGTTTTTTGAACTGTTCCTTTTCACGGTTATGGATGCGTTTCATATAAATTCCCCGGCGAAACAATGTGCCCGCCATTTTTTAACCTTATTGAGAATGATTTTCCACTGTAATGCTTGATAGGGGCGTTGTCAATAAAGCAACTATCCGGAAAAAAACACATATCCTAATGCCGAGCCATCTGTTTTATTAAAACATCTCCCATTCCGACGATCCTTCAAAGGGGATAAAAAACTCCCCGACGGCCCCAAAGGTCAATGCCGTGTCAAACCGCCATAAATACGTAAAAGTTTGTCGGGAAGCTCGCGAACATCCGATATAACATTGTGATGAACGTTTCCGTAAAGATCATCCAGTTTGGGGTCGCCGGCAAAATGGACGGTGATGGCATGGGTAAATATATTTTTCGAGCGGCCTTCGAATATGGCTTTCCGTGTATCTTCAATGGCATAATGATGTTTGTAGTCAACATCGTTCGGAAACCCGTCCCCCAGAATAATGAGCAAGCGAACTTTTGAATCGGTCTTTTCGAGTTGACCATACGCGTGGCGGATGGCGGCGCCCATTCGGGTATTTCGCTGGGGTGCCATGGCATTTATGCGGGATTTGACCCTGTCATTCATAGTTTCATCAAAGTCCTTTATCCGCAGGTAATCAACCCCCAGGCGACCGGTACTGGAGAAGCCGGCAATGGCAAATGCATCCCCCACAACCTCAAGTGCTTCACAAAAAAGCACAATCGCCTCTTTTTCAACGTCGAGAACCGTTGCTTTGGCGTTGTAAATCCCATGGGATGTGGAGCGAGAAAGATCCACAAGCAAGAGAACCGCCACGTCTCTGGTCTGTTTAAGGCGCTTGATATAGAGTCTTTCCGAGGGCGTTTTCCCCGCTTTTTTATCCATGGCAAAGTCTAAAAGGGCCCGGTAGTCGAATTCATCCCCTTCCACCCACTGCCGCAACCGTATCAGCCCTTCCGGCTTTAACAGCTCGAAAGCATAGCGAATACTTTTAACCAGCCCCTGATGCCGCTTCAGGGTGCGGCGGTAAAAGTCCCCTTCTAATTCCGGAATAAACCGGTCCAGGATCCTCACGTGGGCGGAAAGAAAAACGATAAGGTTAGAGTCCCACTCTTTGTACCAGAACACCGGTCCGACCACGCCATCGTTGATAAGGGGCGTGACGGCTGTGCTTCCAAGCAATTGGGCAAGGTCCAGCCATGACAGATCCACGGGGGTTTCAGATTGCCCCAATCCCGTCCGGCAAGCATTTTGATCACACTGTACGATCGATTTTATGTCGTCATGGGACACCGCACCGTTTTTGGCGATCAATTGCCGACGGATATCCGATTTATAAACCTTAAGTTTTCGGTCATTCAGTTGAACTTTCAGTTTGGCGGCAATCTGCTCAAAATTGCGGTGGGCGGAAAAGAAAAGATCCGGTCGTAACCTTCGGCCAAAGGGGATGGGCATGGATTCGTAAAAATCCTTGTAATCATAAGGGGTTAATCGTTTTTCAACGTCTGAATAGGTCTCGTGCACCAGCTGGGCACATACTTCAACCGACGGATCTTTCTTCATTTTCCGGTTGAAAAGGTTCACCATGTTTTCGGCCGGACGTTTTATTTCTCCGGTGCCTTGGAAATTCTCGTTAACAGAAATGCCCAGTGCAATCCAAAGATACATTGAAAACAAGAACCCCACCGGTTGATTTTCTTTTAATATTAGAGCTGCGTTATCCCGCAGCATCGGCGTGGTCTGCCGGATAAGGCCCGGGTAGTGTCTGCTGAGCAATACCCGTGTTCGGCCATGCTCAAAAAGGGTAAACAGGTCCCGTGCAAGGGCCGGAACCGGGAATGCTGTAAAAAAGCGCTCCATATCGGAAAGATCTTCCTGGTTTCGGATGGTGGATGTTAGATCTCCCAGGGCGTCGGATCCAAAATCACGGCCCCTTATTTCTCCAATCCCCGGGCATCTTTCCAAGGCTTTTTCCAGGTCAAAGTCAAAGGTATTAAACTCATAAAGTCCGGCTTCAAGCCGCACCAGACATTTATAGAGTTTAATGTTTTCTGATTTTTGCGTAAATTCACCGATTTCGTCGGGAAGATAGATGAATTTTCCGTCTGAACAGACAAACATCTTTTCCCCGTTATCTGTTAGGGATGACTTGGAAAGCAAAGACAGGGGCCGTACGGAAACGGGAAGACCGGTCCGTGCACAAAGATAGCCGTTTAATTGGTTCTGAACTTCAGATAGGGGGACGGTCACCTGCAAATCCGAATAGGCGTCTATGCCCAGTTTCGACTCCAGGGATAAAAATTTTGCTGCAAGCTTGGGGTGGTGGCTTAATTTGTCTAGGGCCAGGGATACGAACCGGTTTAAAGCATCTTTGGAGAGCAGGTACAGTCCTTTTTCCAGGCCGTCCAAAAAAGGGTCGGCCAGGTGAAAATCGGCCCTTATAATTCGTCGCAGTTGTTTTATTTGCCAGACCCGTTTTGACGGAGAAAAGGCGAGGATGGCTTTGGGCAGGATATGCGCAAAATGCTGACTCTGAACATACGACATTTCTACGGCAAAAGCGTCGCCCAAAAGATCGATATAGACAGATGCAGATTCAATCTCTTTTTTATTTAAGAGTTTCGATAGTGCGTTGAGGGGATCTTGTAGGGTATAGGTTCCTTTGATCTGCATGATATCAAGGGTTTGCAGAAAACGTTTTAAAAACCGGGCGTCCCCGTGTTTTAACACCGGCACGAGATGTTCCGCCATGATCCGTCCCAGCGTCGGGCCCTCGCTTCCGAATTTACGCACCAGATTTCGGTAACATTCAATTTGTTGCCGACTGGCCCCGCCGATCAGGTCCGCAAAACAAACGGCGAGGGTCCGTCCAAAGGAAATCTCGAGGGACAGGCCCCACAATGCCTCTTCCACCAGCAGTTTAACGGATCCATCGGAAACCGCGGATTCCTTCTGTTCCAAAACCGCCCGAACCTGTTCCGCGATGTCCGGATCTGCCCAAGCAAGGGGTTCGAGGGAATCGGTTGGGTGGTTTTTGAAGCTCATTTTATCCCATTAAAACCATTGGACCAAAGTCGAAGGCGTTCCGGACACGGGTTAGAATATATCTTCAACGAGATCGTTAAGGGTTTCCTGGAGCCTGGCGTCGTCGGTCAGGGGGAAGCAAATGGCACTTCGGCAGGCTTCGTGTACGGGGATGCCCCGTCGGATAATCTGGGCCGCATATATCAAAAGCCGGGTACTTGCCCCTTCGGTGAGACCGTGCTCTCGAATGTTTCTTATTTTTCCGGCCAGCGTTACCAGTTTCAAGGCGGTATCCATTCCGATATCCCCTTCGTGGGATACAATTTCAGCCTCTTTTTGGGCTTCGGGATAATCGAACTCCAGGGAAACAAACCGCTGGCGTGTGCTTTGCTTGAGGTCTTTTAAAACCGATTGATACCCCGGGTTGTAAGAAATCACCACCATGAAGTCCGGATGTGCCTGGACGACCTCTCCTTTTTTATCGATGGAGAGGGTTCTCCGGTTATCGGTGAGGGGATGGATGACCACCGTGGTGTCTTTGCGCGCTTCGACGATTTCGTCCAGATAACAGATGGCCCCCATACGAACCGCCCGGGTCAAAGGGCCATCCACCCACACGGTTTCATCCTTTTTTAAAAGGTAACGTCCCAGAAGGTCCGATGCAAACAGATCTTCATGGCAGGCAACGGTAATCAGCGGCCGTTTTAACCGATACGACATGTATTCTACAAATCGGGTCTTGCCGCACCCGGTGGGCCCTTTGAGCATCAACGGAATTTTAGCGGCAAAAGCGACCTCAAACAGTTTGATCTCATCTCCTGAACTCCGGTAATAGGGTTTTTGTTGAATTAAATGTCCCATGGTCTCAGGTGAATTTTGGGATGACATGGATGCCAAACCTCCAAAAAGTGTTTCACTTTTTCTGCTTGGATGAATCGGGTCAATGTTGATGGCGTTCTGCAAAACAACCGACATCCCGTATATCTCATTTATCTTCATATTTTTCAAGCACAGGAATCCATGGATTTGAGATGCTCCGTGAAGATTCTGGAATCCCCTACAGGGCAAACGCATTTGAATCTCCATAGGGAGAGAACGCTCCACAACGGCGCATATCTCTTTCCAACCGGCTGAAACTTGTGCTCGAGCACCCGTAAACCCGAGCCGTGCCAGAGTTATAAAGAACAATGGGTCAAAAACATATTCCATGGATGTATTAAATATAATTTCATTCGGCTCGGTCCAACGCGTGCTAAAGCCCTTCAAACAGCCATTCGGTTTCCAAGAGAAACACGCCGTCGCTTCGCTGTACCGAAATGCCCCCTGAACCACCGGTTGTCAGATGGTGTGTTTTGGAATATTTTTGGGAAAAAAATAGAGCTGTAAGGTTCCAAGGGCGACATCTGGGAGGTTGATGTGGCTCTGAAGAAGGAGAAGAGCCGATGAACTTCTCTAAAACAGGGGGAATTGGGGCTAAACGTCGTGGCGGGGCACACAGGTTACCGCCCATAGGGCCCATTCTCTGGTGGGCCTCGGAATCAATTTTGAAATTTCTGCCTCGAGTCTATGTCTGTCCCCGGCCTTTAATCCGAGACCCTCCAGTTTTTTGTCTACCTTGGCCCAAAAGAGTCCTTGGTGGAATGCCTTCATGTCGCGCATTTTAGAATAAAGAAACCGTTCCTCAATATCACCCAAATGACCGATGCACCGTTCTTTGATGCTTCCTTGGGTTTGGTAATTTTCCACCAGAAAAAAACTTAGGGTGTAGTGTCTTCGTTTCAATGAACCCTGTACGCTATTTCTTTCACATTTAACATTCATTGATGCGTCTATTTTTTAACTCCATTGGGCGTATGAAAAAAAATCGACTCTTTAATCGTTGACGGTTTTGTAAAAAGTCTGATTTCGCTCGCTCCGCAAGCCATTTTGGGATTCATGACGCGCCTGGCTAAATCGCAAGAACTCGGGCTAACGCCCTCAAACAGCTTGCAATTTTTAACGCCAGACGCATCATGAATCTTTCTCCAAAATTGCTCGATGTCGCTCACAAAAGACTTTTTACGAAACCGTCAATCGTTGATTTTTGAATAGTTGGAGATAGTCATATACTACTTTGTAACAATCAGTATATGCCTCTGTCGATTTTATCTGTCAACAAAATAACAAGGAACCGCCGAAAATAACATTTTATAACCGAGAAAAAACGCAGCACGGGTGTGGTCTGTGAGCATTTTAAGGCGGTAGGGAGCCCACCCGTTGAGGGTTGGATGCATTTTTAAGATAGGGAATAATTGACCGCCCCGGAAAAAAATCTTGACAACTATGATTTCGTTGATATAGTTCATGGTATGAATCAATTAAGCGAAAATAGCCGCGCAGAAATTTCAGACCATCAGATTCAGCAATTTCAAACGCTTGTGACAAAATTATTCCAATGCTGCCAAGAACGGGCTCAGTATCAATGTGAACGGTTCCAACTGCCCGATGCAGAGCTGAGATGTTTGCTTCTTTTTGGAGAGGAACGTTATCTTACGTCCAAAGGCATTGCCTATAAGATGAATGTGGTCAAAAGCCGGGTCACCAAAATCGTTAAAGGGCTGGTCGAGAAAAAATTCATCCAACGAATCCCGGATCCCGAAGATTCCAGAATTACCTTGCTGAGCCTCACCGCCCATGGGCAAAAAAAACTTAACGAAATCAATAAGTTTTATGATTTTGTCAATCATCAGGTTTTGTTGCAGATGGAGCCCGAACAACGAAAAACCATGCTCACCAATCTGGATATGCTCAAGGCATCCATGGAATCTGTTAAGGAAATGATGGTGTGATCTTTTAATTGTCGTAACTTGTCGTAAAATCAGCAGTTTTTTTTGCCTTTAAGGTTCATGGTATGCACCAAATAACGTGGTAAAATTAATTAACGGTTTGTAATGTAAGTAAAAAAAACGTTGTCAATATGAAACAGGAGGTCGTCATGAAAAATGTAGAAGCACAAATTGAAGCGTTGCAATCTCAGATTGCAGCCATGGAAAAGAGAATTCCATCCAACAAAATCTCAATGATTGTATTTAGCGGCGATATGGACAAAGTGTTGGCAGCCTTTGTCATCGCCACCGGTGCCGTGGCCATGGGGATGGATGTTGTGATGTTCTTCACATTCTGGGGAACCCCGATCCTGCGAGATAAAACCAAGAAGGCCGGGGGGAAGGATACCATGGGTAAGATGTTTGGCGCCATGCTGCCCAAAGGCACCCCTGAGGTAAAACTTTCCAAAATGAATATGGGGGGCATGGGAACGGCCATGATGAAATCCCTCATGAAAAAAAAGAACGTTGCATCATTGGAGCAGATGATGGAGATGGCCGAAGAATTCGGGGTTCAGATTTTCGTGTGTGAAATGTCTATGGATCTCATGGGATTTAAGCGAGAAGAAATGATCGATTATTCGGGACTGTCTTACTGCGGTGTCGCGACATTTTTAGAACAAGCCAATGACAGTAAAATTCAGTTATTTATATAAATAAGAAACGAGAATAGGAGGTTTATTATGAGTGAAGAAATCAAAATCGCCAAGGTAATGGACTTAAAGGGTTTACCCTGCCCCATGCCGATTTTAAAAGTGAATAAAGGGATTAAAGAAGTTGAGGTGGGAGAGGTCATTGAGGTTTGGTCAACAGATCCCGGGTCATTGTCCGACTTCCCGTCCTGGGCCCGAACCCGGGGACACGAAATTTTGAAAACCGATCAGAATGGAGAGGTCACAAAGTTTTATGTCAAGCGCCTCGTATAAACCTGAACCCGGTACCCCTCTTCAAGGGGTACCTTTTTCATCCAAAGAAGTTGTTAGGAGGTTTCGTTGAATACGCTGTATTATTTCGTATTGATACCGATGGTATATTTTTCGTTTGCCGTGTTCTTTGTGGGAACCGGAATAAGACTTGTAAAAATTTTCGGAAAACCCAAGCAATCCACCTCCCTCCAGATATATCCGGAAAAACGGCCCCAATGGCTTTGGGCACTTCACGATACGTTTCTGTTTCCCTCTGTTCGGAAACACAAACCCATATTATGGATTTTTTTGATACTGTTTCATGCCTGTCTGTTGCTTCTTGTGATCGGACATCTGGAACTGTTCGGTGAATTTAGAATCTTTCAGATGATTCCCCATGAAATTTTTCTCGGAAAGGGTTTTGTGGGTCTGATATTGTGCGTTGCCTTAATGTTTTTTTTATTCAGACGATTTTTATCGCCGGTCAGAGAGCTATCGGTTCCCGAAGATTATTACCTTCTTATTTTGTTGTTTCTCATCGTCCTTTTTGGGAGTCAGATGGATTGGGCCAGACGGTGGTACGGCTACGAAGAGCTGTTGGTCGAAGATTATCGAACCTATCTTCTCAGTCTTTTGACGCTAAAACCCGAACTCCCCTACAATGTGATCAATTCAGGACATTCCTTTATGCTGGTTCTGCATGTATTTTTCGCAAATTTGTTTCTTATATTCTTTCCCTTCAGCCAATCCATGCATGCATTTTTATCGTTGCCCATGAACAAACTGAGAAGAGGTTGACAATGGATCAAAAAACACGTGAAGATTTACTGAAACTCTTCCAGGGAAAACTCAATGAAGCCATGACCTTCTACCTGGAAACATGTACCCGTTGCGGTGTCTGTATCGAGGCCTGCCATGTCTATGCCTCCATGGGGCAGGTCAGATATATCGCTGCCTACCGCCAAGAGATCGTTCGAAGAATTTACAAAAAATATTTCAAGGCCAGAGGAAAAGTGTGGCCGTCGGTGGGAGAATCCAAGGAATTGAATGAAATGGCCTTGGAAGAGCTCTACGAAGCTGCGTATTCCTGCACAGGCTGTCGACGCTGCATGGTATATTGCCCCTTTGGCATCGATACCCAAATGATTATGTCCATCGCCAAATTGCTTCTTGTCGGGGCCCATAGCGAACCGGAAATTCTGACACTCCTCGCCGACACGTCCATTGAGAAAGGTAAATCCTTAGACATTTTTAAGGAGAACTTTCTGACTGGAATTAAAAAACTGGAGAAAGACGTTGTCAAAAAGTGGAAGATGGAAGCGGGGGAGACCGCCATACCCATGGATGTCCAAGGCGCGGATCTTCTTTTTGTGGCGCTGGCCGGCGCCCACTCGATCATTCCGACGGCAGCTATTTTTAATGCCGCGGGGGAAAATTGGACCTTGAGCTTTTTCGAGGCGGTCAATTTCGGTGCCTTTGTGGGGGATCCCGCCCGCACACAACTCATTTTGGACCGCATTGTGAATGAAGCCACGCGTCTTAAAGTTAAAGAGGTCTGTATATGTGAGTGCGGAACGGCGTTTCGCGTGATGAAGCAGCTGGCAGGAAAACAGCCCTTTAAAGTATCTTCGGTGACCGAAGTACATGCCCGGTATATCAAGGAAGGCCGGATCCAGCTGGACAGATCCTTATTAAACGGCGTGGTGACGTATCATGACCCATGTCAGATCGCCCGAAACGGCGATGTCATCGATGCACCGCGGTATATCTTAAAGCATTTGACAAACGATTTTCGTGACATGTCACCGGATCCGACATACAATTGGTGTTGCGGTGGTGGCGGCGGCTTGGTGGCCTTGGGAGAAGAGACGCTGGATTTTCGGATGAAATCATCAAAAGTAAAAGCCGATCAGATCAAAAGGACGGAAGCAACGACGGTCGTAACAGCGTGTGAAAACTGCCATACTCAGCTGTGCAATCTGAACGATCATTACCAGATGGGTGTCGATGTAAAGTTTCTGTCTTCGATGGTGGCAGATGCCCTGGTTCAGAACTAGGTCAGAATGCGTTGGCAGACGAAAATGAATTCATAAAGATTATTAACCGTTTCATTATGTTATCATTTTATGCTATATAGTTTATAAAAATAAACCCAAAGGAGGAAATGCCGATGAAAAAATTATTTAAGGTTATGGCAATGTTAACCCTCACCATGATGTTGGTGCTCCCCGCCTTTGCCACCAATGGAATTAATTTGATCGCCATCGGTCCAATTTCACGGGCCATGGGGGGGGTCGGTGTTGCCCAACCCATGGATGCCATCAGTGCGGTTTTTTCAAACCCGGCAGCCATGTGCTTCGGCGAATACTGTCCGGGCTCGGAATTTAACTTTGCCAGCACGCTGTTCATGCCCAAAATCGATGCAAAAGTAACCAATTATCAAGGAACTTTTAGTGCCGATGCCGAGGATAACATTTATCCGATTCCAGCCATCGGCTTTTCAGTTCCCATGGGTCCGGACGGTTCCAAATGGCGATTCGGGCTCGCAGCCTATGGCGTCAGCGGTCTGGGTGTTGACTACAGAACCACCAGTTTGGAGAATACGGTTGTTTATGGCGGGTATCCCATGATCGCCGGCGAGTATACTCAGCTTCAAATTATGAAATTCGCGCCGTCTGTTGCGTATCAGGCCACGCCAAACTTATCCATCGGTCTGGCCCTTCCCGTCGACTATGGCACCCTTGACCTGAGAAGCGGCAGTTCCAGCGGTTTTGCCTTGGGTCTGCTTCCGGGAATCATTTATAAACCCATTGAAAACTTATCGTTGGGTTTGACGTATACCGCGCCCCAGAAGATCAATTATAAAAATGTGATGAACATGGGCGGTTCCATTAATTCCCTGGAATTGGAATCTCCACAGCAGGTGAGTTTCGGTATTGCCTATGATTTCTTTGAAACCGGTCTGGTGCTGGAAGCGGATGTTAAATGGCTTAACTGGTCGAACGCCGACGGGTACCAGGATTTTGATTGGGATGACCAGACGGTATTTGGCATCGGCGCACAGTATCAAGCCACCGACAAACTTGTTTTGAGGGCGGGGTACAACTATGCCAAGAATCCTGTGAGCGAACACAATAACTTTAACGGCCAGACCATGACCACTGTTCAGGGAATCACCATGCCCTCTTACTATTATGAAACCTTCAGAATTATCGGGTTCCCGGCCATCGTAGAACATCATGTTACGCTGGGAATCGGATATCAGTTCACCGATGCCTTTTCCCTGGATCTTGGTTTTGTATACGCCCTTGAAAATACGATGACAGAAACCGGCACAGACTTCGCCGGCCTGCCGGTTGAGCTTGAGTCGACCCTCAGTGAAACCAGCCTTGATTTCGGGCTTACCTGGAGATTTTAAGGGCCGGTATAACATATTGGACAACGTCCCGAACACGGGATTTTTCAAAGGATAACGGCAAAACCAAATTGCTGCAGGCTTAAGCTTTTTTTCGAACGCTGACTTCCCGGTCCGCCGGGAAGTCAGCCCTTGTTTTGAAGGCTTAGCGAATAGAATCGATACATAGGTATTCGAACGGGCATACCGCGTTAAAAAGGTGAATCATATGAACACGAGACGATTGATGATGTGGGGTGTTTTTTGTCTGGCACTGCTCCTTGGCGTCAGCGGGTGCGCAACGACGTCAGAAAAATCTTCCCCGACGATTCAGCAGATGTCCAAAGAAGAACTGAAATCCCGCCTCCAAGATCCATCTCTGGTGATCATAGACGTTCGACGACCCCAAGACTGGAAGAAGAGCGGCAAGAAAATCAAAGGCGCTGTTCAGGAAAACCCATACAAATTCAAGAACTGGTACGCCCGGTATCCCAAAGCAAAGACCCTATTGTTTTACTGAGCATGACCCAACGAGCATACCAGTGTCAGTTTGGCACGGAAAATAATGGACAAGGGATTCACGAACATCTACGTTCTCAAAGGCGGATGGAATGAATGGGTCCGGGCTAAATACCCCACCGAGCCGATATAAAACCGATTTTTAACCGGGTTAACGGGGCGCCAATTAAATACAAACAGCATTTTTTCTCTCTCTTCTCTGGGAGATCCAATCCGAAGACAATATGGAAAGATTGAATATGGAGACACAATGGGCCATCTGAACGGACCCCGACGAAAGATAAAAAAAATTACGATCTTTCTTTTTGTCATAGGAATCGCGGCAGCCCTTTTTCCGTTTCCATTGGGGGCTGTCTCCAATGATTTTTTATCGGATGCGAACTTTCTCCAATATAAGGAAAAAAATAGGGCCCCGGAGTTTAATTTGAAAGACCCGGAGGATCACCCGACCCGCTTGGACGCCTTTCAGGGGAAGATCGTTTTGCTCTATTTCTGGACGACCTGGTGAGTCTGGTGTCGGAAGGAGGTCCCTTCTTTGATACAGTTATACAATGAATTCAAAGACGAAGGATTTGTTGTCATCGGCATCGCGGTGCGGGAGGGGAAGGAAATTGTAAAAAAATATATGAAAAAGAAAAAGATGACGTTTCCGGTTCTTCTGGACGTTCACGGAGACGTCGAAAAAAAATATGGCGTCCGAGCCCATCCCGAGCATTTTCTTTTAAACAGGGACGGAACATTGATGGGGAAAACATTGGGCCCAAGGAACTGGGCCAGTGCAAAGAACCGTCATCTGATCCGTATTCTCCTGGAACAAAATTAAACAGTTTTCAAAGATCTCGAAATGATGCGTGACAATGCAATCAGAGATCAATCTTCATCTTTACCCGTCAGAAACAACCAGAAGACCGTCATTCCAATCAGCGTCGCTATGACCAGCAAATACGTGACGGATTCCGTGTGGGTCATAAAATCTTGCAGTGTATAAAAAATGGGGTCCATAATCAAAGCTTTCCTTAATGCGCATCCTTGTAATCCGGATGTTCATATAAAATGGGCATTCTGGTTACGATAAATCTGTACAGAACTAAACCGATCATAACGATAAAGACTGAAATTCCGATTTCCATCCAGTGGGGAAAATATCGTTCACTGGCAGGAAGATGCCAGTTAAAAGCAATCAGGCAGACATTAAATCTGTTAAGGATAACCCCCAGCACCGCCAAGACGGAGGTCCACTTTATCAGGGCTGGGCTTTTTCCCCGAACACCGATGGCATACAGAAGGCTGGGCAGCGCCACAAAACCCAACAGCTCTACGAGATACCAGATTCCATATCCGGTTTTAAGATAATGCCACTGGTTTCCCGACGATATTCCCAAAACCTTTATGGCGAAATACCCTGCTAGAACATAGGATGCGGCTTTACCAAACCCCAAAGTGACACCATTTGCTTCTTTGATGTGGGTTTCATCCATTTTAAAAGCGAAAAAACGGTGGGACAGGGTGCTTTCAAAAATCACCATGGAAAGCCCGGCGATGATACTGGTGACAAAAAAATAAATGGGTATATA
>Ga0102958_1000164_pt1 | contig 15008 bp, 7 predicted proteins | sample SalPonF2_B_D1_MG_FD_84513 | JGI IMG/M metagenome (GOLD analysis project Ga0102958, IMG submission 84513) | Salt pond soil microbial communities from South San Francisco under conditions of wetland restoration - Salt Pond MetaG SF2_B_D1_MG ...
ATTTCCATGCCGGCCGGGCCGAGAACCTCGCGATTGATGCGCTCGACCGCATCGAGCATCGCATACTTGATATCGATAACGTTCGAGCCGGTCTCGCGGCTGACGGAAGCGGTGATGACCGGATCGCCGTCAACGAAACTCAGCGCGCGAATCTCGAAATGATCGAAAACGACGTCGGCAACGTCGTCTAGCCGGATCAGCGTGTTGCCGCGGCGCTCGAGAATCAGCGTGCGCAGCTGTTCGACATCGTCGAACCGGCCGACAGTTCGCAACAGGTAGCGGCGCTTGCCGCTGTCGATCTCGCCGCCCGATACATCCTGATTGCGGCGGCGAATCGCATCGCGTACCTCTGTAATCGTGATACCGCGGTCAGCCAGCCGAGTCGGGTCGAGGACAATCCGGATCTGGCGTTCCGCTCCGCCGCCGACCCCGACGTCGGAAACGCCCGGAACGTTGGACATACGGGTGCGCACGTTGTCTTCGATGAAATCGCGCATCATGTCCATGTCGAGATCGCGCGGGTTCCCCGGCAGCGGCGAGATATTGAAGTACATGAACGAATTGGCGGAGAACGAACTCGCATAGACACGCGGTTCGTCGACATTGACCGGGTAGGATGGCACCTGGTTGAGTGCGTTGTTGACCCGGATCAGTGTCTCTGTCATGTCGACTCCAAACGGGAAGTCGAGCTCGATGCTGGCTGAGCCGCTGGAAGCAGTGGCTTCGAGTCGTTGCAGATTGGGAACAGTGCGCAGGTATTCCTCCTGCTCGATCAAAATCTCTTTCTCGACGTCCTGAGGGGTTGCCCCTGGCCAGGCCGTTCGCACCGATACTGTGCGCACCTCGAGATCGGGGATCATCTGCACCGGGATCTGCGTGGCGGCGAGTACGCCGAGCACTGTGATGATCAGAGCTGCCACGGTGATCAACAGGCCGTTGCGGACGATTGCCTCGAACATTGCGTTAGCCCTCCCGGCCGGGTTTATTGCAGGCTGACGGCCTGTCCGTTTTGCAGGGCCTCGTTGCCCCGCGTAACCACGGCCACGCCGGCCTCGAGACTGTCACGAATCTCGACGAAGCCGTCGAACTCCAGCCCTGTCTCGACCCGCTGTTCGCGCACGGTCTGTCCTTCCGGGCCCGATTCGACGACCCACACCGTTTTGCGGCCGTCGGGATAACGTAACAATGCATCGCGTGGCACGACGACCGCTTCGCGGCCGGCATCGATCCGGATCTCGGCGCGCGCGGACATACCGGGGGTCACGGCGAGAGAAGAATCGGGTTCTGCCACTACCCGCAACAGGAAAGTCCTCGCGCCCGGATCCTTGACCGGAACGATTGCCTGTATCCGGCCCGAGACTTTGCGCCCGGGTATCGCATCCAGAGTGAGATCGACGCGGGTTGCCGTGCGGACACTGGTGAAGTAGGCCTGCGGGACACGGAAATCGAAACGCAGCCGATCGGTGGCGACCAGTTCCAGCAGCGCGTCGCCGGGGCTGACCCACTCGCCAACCTCTGCGAGCCGCTCGCTGACGACACCGGAGAACGGCGCGCGTACATCGTGCCGCCTGACGATGGCTTCCTGTTGCCGGGCCGCTGCCGCGGCCGCCTGAAGTGCCGCTTCGTCGCGTGCCGTTTCGGCAAGCAACGACTTGATCTGGGTCTCGGCTATGCCTTTCTCCGGACCCACGTCGCGGGCCTCGTTGAGACGCCGTCGCGAGTCCTCGAGTTCGGATTTGGCCTGGGCCTGCTCGGCCCTGGCGCGCTCGAGCGAGAGATCGCCGAGTTCGCGGTCGAGGGCAACGACAAGCGCTCCGGCTTCGACCCGGTCGCCGGCATCGACATCGATGCGTTCTATCAGTCCGCCGACCGAGGGCGACAGTACGGCCGATTGCGGTGACGTGACGGTGCCGCTGACCATGACCACCTGCATCACCGGGCGGCGTTCGGTTTCCGCAACGCTAACAGGGGCTGCCGCTGAAGCGTTCAGCAGCATGGCGAACATGCCAGCCAAAGCGGCGGCAGTTGAACAAAAGATTCTCATAGTGCAGCAAGTGTCGCCCGGCACTCAGCCAAGCGCAACAACACGATGGGCGTCGCTTTCTGACCGGTGCGGGTGGGGCGGTTAGCAGGCAACGACGGTACCCGGTGCGGTTGTGGCCTGATCGGGAGGCGCGAATGAGGAAAACTAGTCTTCTTTTTTCGCCGCGACGCGTTATTCAGATTCAAAGCGGGCGTGTGGGCATGCAGCGAAGAGCCATGGTCGAAGCGCCGATATTATGTTGAGTGGTTGTCACTTTCCGCTGCCGGGTTCGATGCGGCGCAACGGTTCGATGACGCCTGCCTGTTCCAGCGCGCGCTGGACCGCGACGATCAGTTCGCTGCGAGTGGTTGTTTCGTCGCGAAACTCCGCGATCCACACCTGTAACTGAAAATCGAGGCTGCTTTCGCTGTACTTGGTGAGTACCGCGTTTGGCGGCGGTGTATTGAGTATCGATTTGTGTTGCCGTCCAACGTTCTGTAGCAGTTCGATAATGTCCTGGGCGGCAACGCCACCCTTGACGCCTACCTGAATCTCGATGCGTCTGCGGCGGCCGCGGAACGTCCAGTTCGTGACCGCTTCGGCGATGAGCTGTGAATTCGGCAATATCACTTCGGCGCCGTCACTCGTGCGGATTGAGCTTGCCCTGATGCCGATACTGCGAATCTCACCGGTAAGCGACTTCACGGTAATGGCGTCGCCCACCTTGAGCGGACGCTCGAACAACAGGATCAGCCCCGAGACGAAATTGCTGACGATGGTTTGCAGACCGAAGCCTATACCGACACCGAGCCCGCCGGCGATGATCGTCAGTTTGCCGAGTTCGATACCGGCGGCGGCCAGCGCAACCATGAAGCCTATGACTATCAGCGTATAGCGGGTCAGCGTGGAGATCGCATACGGTACCCCGCGTGGCAGATCGATCCGTGGAAACACGTCTTCGTTCAGCACGGAATCGAGGAAACGTGCCAGCGCGAATGACAACCAGATCGTGGCGACCAGCACCAGAACGTCACCGAGCGAGATCGCAACGGCGCCGATCGTGAGTTCGGCGCTGACGAAATTCGTGACGAGGTTGCGCACCGGTGTTGCCAGGCCAAAGAAATCCAGGGTCAGGTAGCCCCAGATCAGAGCCGCCACAATGGCAAGCAGCTTGTCGATACGGCGCCGGATGCGGCGGCGATGGTCGCTGATCAGGTTGAGATAGCGTAACGGCGGCAGTATCAGCAGATAGGCCACCACGCTTTGCAGTACTTTCAACAGCGCATAAATGAAAAGCGCGGAATACGCACTTCTGAGCGTGCCACTGCCGATCAGGTCAGCGAGATCGCCGAGACCGATCAGTTCGGCAACGATCGCGATCGAGAACAGGCCGATTGCGACACCGGTAAGGCGCCGCACGGTCCTAAACAATGGCTCCCGCATAACCTCGGCAGGCACGTGCTCGAGCCGGTTCGGGTGTCTCAACCACAGCAGGAAAAGCACTCCGGCAACCAGTTCCAGCAGGAAGATCGTGCGTTCCAGCGTCGGCACCGTATCGAGGAAATCGCGGACCCGATCAATCAAAAACGCGGTGACCATCGCCCACACAATTGGCCGGTTCGCCGGCGACATCAATCGACTGACGATTATTGCGGCTGGAACGACCAGCACCGTGTAGACGGCCCAACGAAACAGGTAGGGTGCGTTGGGGTGCAGTTGGATGGTCAGGCCCAGTGCGATGACCAGCGCCATCGACGTCGGCAGCGCGAACACCAGGCTCGCGTCGCGAAGATCGTAATCGTCCGCCGCCTTTTGCCGCGCCCGCGATCCGAGGGCGCGCAGCACGACAGCCAGCACCAGGAACAACGCGACCTGGAACGCAATGGTGGCCCGATGCTCGCGGACATACTCGCTGAGACGGGAGACGCGTTTCTTCATCGAGTCGAAGCCGCCCTCGCGCATCTCGCTTCTTACGCTCTCGACCAGATCCGCTTTCCAGACAGCGGCCTGGTCACGGTTGAAAATGTCCGCGAGCCGGCCATCGATCTTTGTTTCGAGCCGTTTCAGAGTTCGATCGATGTTCGCGCGCGGGTCGAACAACCGGTCGCGGACGCCGAGGAGTTCATCGCGCACGTCAGTCAGTTGCTTTCGGGTCGTGGTGATGGAGGCGATCGTTGCATCGATGCGCTCGATCACGGCTTCGGAGGCGTCGCCGGCAATCGCCGCCTCACGGGTTGCGCTCCATCTTCGATCTTGCGCATCCACCGTCTCCAGCGCCTCTCTGACCTCGGCCAGGCGCCCGCCCAATTCCGCATCGAGCGCTTCCAGCGTTACCAGCGCGCTCCGAAGCTCGCCTTCCCAGTCGCCCATATTGCGGACCTTCGGCGTGCTTTCGAGTGCTTGTACGATGTCTTTCAGGCGCAGATCAATGCTGATGAGCAGGTCATTTGCCTTGGCTGACAATTGCGCGATCTGGGCATCGACTTCCGGTCCCGGTGCGAGCGACTCGAGCAGTGTGACTGTATGGACCGCCTGCTGGGGAACATCTTCGATCGCAATCGCGACAGCCGGAGTATCCGCCTGCTCCGCTTCGTCCTGGCCCGAAACTGTGCCGGGAACGAGCAAAAGCAATAAAGTCATCAGCAGAAAGGTCATTCTTGTCGAAACTGCGTACACGCCAAATCCTTTGGAGCGGAAACTCGGGAACGGGCCGGAGGCTGCGACCATTGCCGCGGAATTCCGATGCGACGGTATAAGCGACATTCGCGTGCAGTATAAACGCACGCAGCATTGCCGGTGACGCGGTCACGCTTACCGGATTTGCCTCGCCAGGGTGTCGTCAGCCGCGGCGGCGGTGCGGGTAGCGGACTGATGAAGGTCTGGTGCTCCGCGTCGCGGAGATTATCTGTGCCCGGTTCGCAGCCGGTCGCGGCCGAATCCGCTAGTTTTGTCATGCCGGCCCGGCGGAGCATCAATATCGGAATACAGCGTCGGGTCGAAACCGCCAGCCGCTACTTGCCCGCCTTTGCAAGCAAAGTTGCTGATTTCGACAACTCTTCCAGGTCTTCGGGATCGAGCTCGCTTTTTATGCCCAGCCGCATCAGGTCGCGGAAATTGGAAACCGCGATGAAGAACTCGCGCATCATCAGCACCCAGTAATACATGCCCTTGCGAGTGAGGATCCAGTTCTCACCGTCGTCGCGAATTGCGCCGACCAGTTTGAACGCCGCGAATTCCTGCCAGAGAGTTTTCTCGAACCGGCCATCCCAGCGCTTTTCCATCTGCGCCTTGTTGACCTTCAGACCGAAAAACGTCATCAGGAAGTTGTACCGCATCTGGTCTTTATCGCTGAAGCGGGACATCCGGGTAATGCCGGAATGTCCTGCCTCAACCAGGCGAATATAACGATTGATCGAAAACGAGGCAGCGTACAACGTCCCGCCGAGGTAGCTCATCGCGCCGCTGCCGAGGCCGACATAGTCTTCATGTTCGATGATGTATTCGTCGATGAGGCTCTGGTGTTTTGAGAAACACCATGCCGAACTGGGTTGGTAGGTTTCGGGCAGACGATCGAGGATTGCCTCGTAAAAGACCCGCTCTCGGTTGTAAGTTACGTTTCCCATCTCCCGTTTCATTCTGAGCGTCGTCGTGGTCGCGCCCATCAGCGGATAACAGGAGATCTGGTCGACCTCGATCTCGCGGGTCAGGATGTCCACGTCGCGCATCACCGAGTCCAGGCTCTGGTGCGGCAGGTTGAAAATCAGATCGACATTGAGCGTGTCGAATATGCCCTGTGTCATTGCGAGACGTTCGCGGATCTCGGCGCTGTTGCCGTACTTCTCCTGTCGCTCCATCTCGTGAAGCAACTTGTCCTCGAGACTCTGTACTCCGACCGACAGGCGATTGACGCCGGCATCGCGCAGGATTTTCAATTCGTCCATTACGAGGTCGTCAGGGTTGGTTTCTATCGACACCTGCCGGATCGGGTTGAGCCGTTGTGCCAGTTCCAGCGTCTCGGCCAGTTCGGCAACATTGCAGGTAGGTGTGCCGCCGCCGACATAGATTTCACCGAAACGGAAACCGGCGTCATGGGCAAGCCGGATTTCTTTGCGCAGGGTACTGAAATATTGTTTTGCCCGATCCTTTTTGTAGCGTACACGGTGAAACGAACAGAACGGGCACAGCACGACACAAAACGGCACATGCAAATAGAGCATCAGGTGCTTTTCGGGATCGCCCTTCGGAATGTCTATAACGTGACCGATTTGCTCCAGGCGCGTGTACTTTCGATCCAGCCGGCGCAGCACCGCCGTCATTGCACGCTCAATCAGCATCTGTCCACACCGTGGGTCTCCGAAATCTCACGCTGCCGCCGGAATCGGGCTTTCAGCCCGGAATCGGTGCGGGTTGCGAGCGCAGTTTTTTACAGGTGGTTGCGTAAGTACCCCGCTGTCGGCGAGCGGAATTAGTCCAAGTCTAGCTGATCGCCGACCGCCGCGCCGCAGCCAGCGCGTTCGGGCAAGCTTACGTCGGCCGCTGGTGTTGCAATCAGATCCCGGTTTCGCTGGCCGCCAATCTGCTCGATATCAGGGCGCGGCCGTTATCGTCGCACCACGCTCCGACGGGTTCGAGGCCGAACTATCTTCATGGATTGGCGTGTCCGGCAGCGCAGTCGAAACGGTATTGTCGAAAGTCCGGCGTTTGTAGAACCACGCAATCAATCAGCGCGCCGCGCGGGTTTGTGAACATCGGAGCGCGGGTTCGGCTGCTGGCGAGCACTTGTTCGCTGCGCCGACGACGCGTAGCGCCACTGAGCAGGGAGCGTCTCGATCGGGATCGGGGCGAGAATTTCGCTGCGCCCTCGCCGGGTCAATTTCAATAATGTTTAGTCGCGTAATGTGACTTTATCTAGTGTTGTTTTGCCCGGTGGGCGCAGCGTTGAGCAGATTCTAGCCAATGCCGCGGGGTTGTACGATCCGTACTTCTGGCGGGGCGATCGTCGTAAATACTTATTGTTCAATTTTTTCTTGATTAGATAAGTCGAATATTGCGATGCCCGTTGCGACGAATCGCGACCCGTCCCGCCGTCGCGGCGAATATGGCCGCGGAGGTCATCCGTGGCGGCGGATCGCTCGCGAGCGTGGTGCTCAGTCAAAAATTAAAATGACATAGGTAAAAAACAGCACCAGGTGCACGATGCCATGCATCACGTTGGTGCGTTGGCTGTTGAGGTTGTGGATTGCACACAGCAGTGTGATCAGAAGCAGGTATAACTCGGGCTCTTCCAGGCCGAGTTCGATCGTCATGCCGGTGACCAGGCCGATTGCGAGTACCGCCGGGATCGTCAGGCCGATGGTCGCCAGTGCCGAGCCGAGCGCAATGTTGATCGTCCTTTGCAGCTGGTTTGCCAACGCGGCTTTTACTGCGGCCACGGCCTCCGGTGTCAGCACCAGGATCGCTACGAAGAAGCCGCCGAGCGCAAGCGGCGCTCCGAGACTGCCGATGCCATGGTCGACCAGTACCGCCATCTTTTTCGACAGCAGGACTATAGGCAGCATCGTCAGTGGCAGCAGAACCGCATGAAACCTGATCGAACGAATGACCAGGCCTTGGTGAGCGTGGCCCGTGTCGCCATCCAGCGCGGTCTCCGGTTGCCGGAAATAGCCGCGGTGGCGGGTCATCTGAATACCGAGGAACGCACCGTACAACGCAAGCGACGTTATCAGCAGGTAGACCGCCTGCAACGTGGAGACCTGCCCGCCCGGCGCCGACGTCATGAAGCGCGGAAGGATCAGACCGAGCCCCGCCATCGGTAACAACACGCCGACGTACGCGCTCGCACCCTGCAGGTTGTAACTCTGTTCCTTGTATTTGAGTGCTCCGATAAGCAGGGTCAGACCGAGCAGGCCGTTCAGCACGATCATCACTACCGAGAATAACGTGTCACGTCCGAGCGTCGGACTCTTGTCGCCGGTAAGCATTACCGCCGCGATCATGATGACCTCGATACTGATAACGGACACCGTCAGGATCAGGGTTCCATAGGGCTCACCCAGCTTTATTGCAAGACAGTCGGCATGCCGGACCACCGCGAACGACAGCCATAGCATGACCGCAAACAACCAGGCGAAAAGCACGAAATAGACCACAGGATCCGAGAGGTCGGCGAACCAGTTCGCGCCGATGCTCATCAGTACCAGTGTCGTGACGATTCCGAACCACAACGGCATCTCGGATCGCGCGATTCCCGGAACGGGGGAAGCGGTGGTCTCGGTCATCATGCTCCTGAGTGCGCGGACGGACGTCTCCATTGTAGCCCGATTGCTGCCGCCGTTCGGTTACTGTCCGGCTGCAAAAATCGCGCTGCCGCTGGAACCCGGCGGGTCCGTTCAGGGGAGCGCGGCAGCGGATTGCGGATCGCTCCTGGCGGCAATCTCCGTACAATCGCGATAATGAGAGATTGGATAATCGGGATACTGGGTTGGCTTGCGGTGCTGTTCGGAGTTGCCGCGGCAGGATTCGCGGTTGGCGTGATGTGGCCGCTGCCCCTGCCGAAACCCGGAGAAAAATTCGCGCGCCTGGTGATTCGCGACGTCGACGTCGTCGATGTCGTCAACGGCGCGCTGCGGCCGGGGCAGGATATCCTCGTCGAGGACGGCGTGATCGTTGCAGTTGGTCAGGGCCTCGCGGCGGACGGCGCCCGGGTAGTCGATGCAGCCGGTCGGTTTGCGATCCCGGGATTGTTCGACATGCATGTCCACAGCGTGCGCATGGCGCCGGCGCTTACCCATCCGCTGTTTGTATCCGCCGGCGTAACCGCTGTCCGTGACATGGGTGGCTGTCTCGGTGAGGGGGACGCGTGGGTCGCCTGCGCCGGCGACAAGCGGGCATGGAATGCGGCGGTCGGAGCCGGGACAATGGTGGGGCCGCGTTACGATTCGATTACGAGCCTCGCGATAAACGGGGGAAGTGAAATTCCGGGCGGTTTCGATCCTGCCCTTGGCGCTGTCACCGCGGAAGATGCGCAAACCCGTGCCGCGTTTGACGCCGCGCGCGGCGTGGATTTTCTGAAACCCTATACCGGGCTGCCACGGGCCGGTTTTTTCGCCCTCGCCGAAGCGGCGCGCGGCAGCGGAATGTATCTCGCCGGCCATGTTCCGCTGGCGGTCAGCGGTCTCGAGGCCGTCGCCGCGGGCCAACGCAGTATCGAACATGCGTTTCTGTTCATCTGGGACTGCTATCCTGGAATGGTGGCGTTACGCGAGTCGGCCGATCCGCGCGCTGTGTACAACGATGAGTTACGGCGGAAGATGGTCGCCGGACACGATGCCGTGCTGTGTACGCGGTTGCATACGGCGATGATCGCCGCGGGAGCGGCCTACGTGCCGACGCATACGACCCGCAAGCTCGATGCATTCGCTACCGATCCCGATTATCTTTCCGACCCGCGGCTCAGGTTTATTCCGGCGCCGTTGCGTTTGATGTGGGCCGAGGACGCCGCGGCCATGGCAGCCAGGGCGGGGCCCGAAGGGATGAAGAGCTACCGGACATTCTATGAGTTCGGTATCGAGCAAACCGGCGTTGCTCATCGTGCCGGGGTGACGGTCCTTGCCGGTACCGATAGTCCGGACAGTTTTGCTTTTCCGGGGAGCGCGCTGCACGACGAACTCGGCCATTTCGTTGCCGCCGGAATGGCGCCGCTCGAGGCGTTGCGCGCCGCCACGATCATGCCGGCACGTTTTCTCGGCCTCGATGGCGAGGCAGGATTGATTGCGCCGGGCGCGCGCGCCGACATCGTGCTGCTCGATGCGAATCCCCTCGAAAACATCGCCGCCGCACGCCAGGTCAATACCGTGGTTCTCGCGGGCGTGGTTTACGATCGTGCCGCGCTGGACGAGATGCTCGAACAGGTGGAGTCGACTGCCGCCAGCTGGACGCTGTGGCCCAAATTTATCTGGCGGATTGTGACGAGTCCGATCATGCGCACCCAGTTCGCTGACTGAATTCGGGCTGCAACCGATAAACCGTTGGCGCGCCGGCCTCGGCCGGATGCCATTATCTACCGCCGCTTAGCCGGCCTTTTTGCGGCTCTTCCGCGACCGGCCCCGAGTCAGCGATACCGGCTCACGGCGCAGCCGCGGCGAAGGTTTGCCGATGTGAAAACCCTGTGCATAGTCGACGCCGAGTTTGCCGAGCAAATCCAGCGTCGCCGCATCCTGCACGTATTCCGCAATCGTCTGTTTGCCGGACGCCCTCGCGATTTCGCATATCGAGCGGACGATTGTCTGATCGATGACGTCTTCGCAGATGTCACGAATGAAAGCGCCGTCGATCTTGATGTAATCGACCGGCAGGCTCTTCAGATAGTCGAACGAACTGTAGCCTGCGCCAAAGTCGTCGATCGCAAACTTGCAGCCGAGTTCGATCAGTTCTTGCATTTGCTCGGTGGCATTAATCATGTTGCGCACCGCTATTTGCTCGGTAATCTCTAGGATCAATGAATCCGGTGGCAGATCGTTCTTTTGCAAATGCTCCTGGATATAGCCGAGCAGATCGGTGTCTTCGAAGATGTTGCCGGAGACATTCAGCGTGAAGCGAATATCGCCGTACCGGGTGCGCACCCCGGCCAGCCGTTCGAGTGCGTTGCGAATTACCCAACGATCGATATCCACCATCAAGCCGAAGCGATTGGCGGCAGGCAGAAATGCGTCTGGCGGAACCAGTTCGCCGGTTTCGTCAGGAAGGCGCAGCAGAACTTCGTAGTGGCTTGGCTCGCCGCGCTCGAGATCGACGATCGGCTGAAAATGCACGACCAGGGCGTCGTCCGCGAGCGCTTTCTGGATCTTTTGCGACCAGCCGATATCGGCCTCCATTTGTTGCTGGTCCTGGCCCGAAGCTTCGTAAAAATTGAACCGGTTGCGCCCGCGCGCCTTCGCGTCGTGACACGCCATATCTGCCTGCGCCATCAGTTCGGCGGGGCTGAACCGGTTCGAGTCGATCATTGTGACGCCGATGCTGCACGGAATGCTGAATGAGTGACCGTTCTCGACGAACAGGTGGTCGCGCATGTTCTGCACCAGCGCTTCGCAGATTGACTCGACGTCGGCACGCTCGAGATCGCGCAGCAGGATAGTGAACTCATCGCCGCCGAAGCGGGACACCAGGTCGTTTTTGCGCACCGTACTTTCGAGCCGTCGCGCAGCCTGAATCAGCAAGCGATCGCCCGCGGCATGACCGAGCGTATCGTTGATGTATTTGAACTGGTCGAGATCGATGAAAAGCAGGGCGCTCCGTGTATGTTCGAAATCCTCGTCTTCGAGTTGTTCGATCAGCAGTTCGGAGAATCGATGCCGGTTTATCAGACCGGTCAGGGAGTCGTGATTAGCGAGCCGGTGCAGCCTGCGATCGCGCTCATGCAGGGCGCTCACAGTCGAATTCAGCGCATCGGCAATTGCGACGATCTCGCGATGGCCGGAACTGCGGACCCGGAAGTCGGTATCGCCGCCAGCGAGTTTGGCGAGTGGCTCCTGCAGTTTTGCCAGTGGCCGTAATGCACGCCGGAACACTGTCGATCCCACCATTGCCAGGAACAAAAGCACCCCGATACTGATAAGGCTGCCGGTCAGGACACTGCGATCGAGGTGGGTCTGGTAGCCGCCGAAATCGAGCCCGAGCTCGACGAATCCGACCAGTTCGGATTGCACCATGCTCGCGACGGAAAGATCGAGATCGAGAAGACCCGCCGAACTCATCGATTCGGTGTAGATCGGTTTGCTGGCGCGCACCACGGATGAGCCGGACAGACTGTTGTCGAGCTGTGCCGGCTGGTCGGTGCCGTGGAGGGTGAGCTGTTCCAGTTCCGCGATCCCGAGTACCGGAACGGTCACGCGTGCGTGTTGCGTCGCATCCTCGAATACGACGTCACCGGATTTCGAGTAGTACCGGACAAACGAAATCTCGGGAAAACTCCTGATGTAGTTTTCGATCCGCAGGTATTGTTCCTCGCCGCCGTCGACGTACAGCGGCATGCCGAGGTCGTCGAGCTCCGATATCCACTGCCCGGCCCACTTGTTCAGGTTGTTGTCGATGACCCAGCTGGTTGCCCACCAAACCACGGCTACGGCAGCCACCGCGACGAACAGCGCCGAGGCCAGCTGCAACAACAAAATGTCGGTTACGAGGCTCCGTCCCGCACCGCGTCCCGATCGTGGCAAGCCCGATCGCAACCGTGCCGCGGCCGCAGCGAGTGACGTTAATCTACCGCTTAGGGCGGACAAGGTGTTGCGTGTCAGGTGCGCGCCGCGGGCGCGCAGACGCGACCCGTGCGCGAGCAACTTTTCGAAACTGCGGCGCAAAAGAGGATGCATCGGCGTCTAGTCCGCTCGTGCCGTGATGCGCTGCGCGGCTTGCCCGGGGACATCGAGTCCCAGGCGCCGGGCCAGTGCCTCGTTGACTTCGACATGCATCTCCGTGAGCGGAGTCAGCGTGCCTGTTTTGGCGTCCCCGCGGGGCGCCGGCTCGTCGATCAGGCCGAGTACCTGGCGCGCGACGTCGGTGTCCGTGGCGGTCACGCTCATTACCGCTCCCCATTCAAGCAGCGCGGGGTTGAAAGCGACGATTTGCTGGTTGTGTTTGCGGCTGTACTGCATCAGCTCGCGGAGGACGTTAGGACTAAGAATCCGGTTGTCCGGCAGTAGCCACAAGCCATCGATTTCAGGAACCAGGCGTTTGAAGACATACAGCGTTTCCTTGTCTGATTTCACGACGCGGCTGACCAGTTCGATGCCGGCGCTGCGGGCCGCGGCGGTGGCTTCCCTGATCAGTTCCTCGTGGCCGGGCCCGGTGATCACTCCGATACGCCGTAACTGCGGTGACAGTGCCTGCCATGCCTCCAGTTGCATTGAAAACGGTGGCACCAGGGCCACGCCGCGCGAGCCGGAGGCGAGGAGATTGTCGTCCTGGTGATTGAAAACCTGGCAGAACACGACTGGCGACTCGCTGTATTCATGTCCGGCGCGTGCTGCAAGCAATCCGATCGCCACCAGTTGATCGCTTCCCGACTCGCGGACCTTCTCCATCACCGCGCCAATCTGCGCGGGGTCGCCGTCGAGGTCGAAGACGGCAATCCGGCGCTCACCGCCAACTTCGGTCAGCGCGGCAGCGATACCGTTGTAAGCCGGGATACTGTCGCTTACCAGAACGGCGACAGACGGCGGTTCCGATTCGGATCGGGAGGCGTCGGTTGATGCGGCGGGCGGTGGCGGCGGCGCTACGGGCGGTGGCTCGACCCGGGCCGGGGCGGGCGGCTCCGCTTCGGCGGGTACCGGTTGATCGGCCGGCTCATAGGGTATTGCGCTGCAGCCGGCCAGCAGCAGACAAGCGAGCAATGGTCTCGCCCGCCGGGCTATGTCCCTGGCCAATCGTTTTTCGATATCCTGATCCTCGTGCCGGGTTTCGTGCTCCGAATCGTCGAAACGAGGTTCCCGGAGACGCTCCAGGCGGCATTATTAAACGCAAGAGATTACGTAGTTGTGAGCCACGTCTCACTACGGCCCCGCGAGGATCATTCTTTTTTACTTAATTCCGGGCCGGAATGGCCCTGAGCGGCCCGGCCGGCGGGCATCGGACGTCGCCACGCAGTGCATTATGTCAAGCGCGATACAGCGCAAGGATTGGAAATCCCCAAGCGCCCGGACTGACCGTCATCAGGGGTGAAAAACGCGACGAGCGGCGCAGCGATGGCGATGTAACGGGGTGAGTTTCCGATGCCGCCAGCGATGGCCGTGGCCCTGCCTGTTGGTAATGTGTGGGCCGCATGTGCCGGTTTTCGGGACAGCACTGTCATCGATGGGCTCGGCGGTAGCGGTGACTGGGATCCGGGCCGGGACCACCCGCCCAGTGCAGAACGGCTCGAGCCTGTCAGGGGGTCCGGTCTGGGCTGCACCCACATCAAGGCCGGACCGGTGGGCAACAAACCGCCGCTTCAGGCCCCGGCGGGCTTGGCTGTGTCGCGATCCGGTGTACCGGGATTGCCAGACACCGCAGAGCGCCAGGCGGCGGGCGGCCTTCCGGTCCAGCGGCGAAACGCGGCGCGGAAATTTGCGACGTCCGCATAGCCCAGCATCGATGCAACCGCTTCGACCGTCAGTCGCTCCGCCAGCAGTCTCCGTGATTCGGCGAAGAGCCAGTCTTCGAGCAGATTTTTGTAGCTGCTGCCTTCTCCGTTCAGTTTGCGTTGCAGGGTACGCGTGGACATGTGCAGATTTGCCGCGACATCGTTGACGGTCCACAGGCGGCCCGGGTTGGCGGCCAGAAGACGCCGTACCCGCGTGGTCAGGCTGCCGGGCCGGCGGGCCTCGCGCAGGAGTCGCTCGCATTGCGCCACAGCCGCCGCGTATGTGCCCGGGTTGGATTCGCCGATGGCGAGTTCACCGGAGCTGTCAGGCACCAGCAGACGAATACGCCGATGTCCAAAACTGACTTCGGCATTGCCAAAAGCCTCGGCATAGGCGGGCGAATAGGGCGGTGGCGGATAATCGACCTCGACCCTGACCTCGATGGCCCGCGACTGGACCCGGTTCATGACCCCGACCAGGGACAGCAGCAGAAACTCCAGCACCATTGTTCGTGCTTCGCCCGCCGGATCGAGTGTGATTGCGACCCCGACCTGGCCGGGTTCCGCGACCCAGCGGTAGTGCGAGGCCTGCAATCGCAGGAATCCGAACCGATACGCGAGCTGCAGCGCATGCCGCAGCGTCGGGCTGGATAACACCGCGACGCTCAGGGGGCCGTGGGTCAGCGAGGGTCCCAGCGCCGCGCCCAGACGCAGCGCAATTGTCTCGTCACCGCTGCAGCGGCGCGCATTCAGCAGGATCCGGCAGTACTGTCTAAACTCGATGGTACCGCCCAGCCGTTCGAGGTCGGCCAGTTCGAGCCCGGTGCCATCGAGAAAGCCGGCCGGAGCGCCGAGGAAGCGGTGGAACTG